>WNGA01011087.1_pt1 | contig 11816 bp, 13 predicted proteins | sample 5400061 | NCBI WGS metagenome assembly WNGA01 (sample SAMN13153366, study PRJNA577476) | soil metagenome | isolation source: 100 cm soil or saprolite under grassland replicate 2 | place: USA:California | collected 2016-06-15
CGAGATCGTGGGACCGCAGCGGTCGGTCTCGCTGCGCGAGGTCGCCGAGGCCTGGTACCTGCGGCCGCAGCATCTGCCGCCCGATGTCGATCTGGGCGGGCTCGAAACCACGGTCGGCTTCCGCCCGAAGCGCGACACCGGTGCGTTCAGCTATGCCTCGCACGCCGCCGTGATCGCCGTCGACACCGAGATCGGAGAGGTCAAGATCCTCGACTACGTCATCGTCGAGGACTGCGGCACGCTGGTCAATCCGATGGTGGTCGAAGGCCAGACGCTCGGCGGCGCCGCCCAAGGCATCGGCACCGCGATGTACGAGGAGAGCCCCTACGATGCGAACGGGCAGCCGCTCGCCTCGACCTTCGCCGATTATCTCCTGCCGGGCCCGACCGAGATCCCCGCCATCCGCATCTTTCACCTGGAGACGCCGTCGCCCTACACGGAGTTCGGCATCAAGGGCATGGGCGAGGGGGGAGCCATCGCGCCTCCGGCCGTGATCTTCAACGCGGTCAACGACGCGTTGCGGCCGCTCGGCGTGGAGCTGACCGAAACGCCGCTGACCCCGCGCCGCCTGCTCGCGGCGATCGAGCGCGCCGGCGCGCCCGCGCGGACGGACATCGCATGAAGGCGGCAAGCTTCGACTACGTCCGGCCAGGCGACGTTGCGGAAGCTCTGGCGGCGTTAGGGACCGCCGGGGCCAAGCTCCTGGCCGGCGGGCAGTCGCTCGGACCGATGCTGAACTTGCGGCTCGCGCGGCCGAGCCTGCTGATCGACGTGTCACGGCTAAAGGTGCTGCAACAGGTGGAGGATAGAGGCGTCACGTGGCGGATCGGTGCCGGCGTCACCCATGCACGCCTCGAAGACGGCTCCTTGTCCGGCGGCGAGACCCTGTGTGACGTTGCGGCGAGCATCGCCTATCGGGCGATCCGCAACCGCGGCACCATCGGCGGCAGTCTGGCACATGCCGATCCGGGAGCGGATTGGCCGATGGTGCTGGCGGCGCTCGGCGCATCGGTCAACATCAGAGGCCCGGCCGCCACCCGCACCGTACTCGTCGAGCGCTTCGTGCAAGGCGCATTCACGACCGCGCTCGAGGACGACGAGATCATCGAAACGATCGACGTCCCCAAGCTGTCCCGCGCGGCGCACTACGGCACCTACAAATTCTGCCGCAAGACCGGAGATTTCGCGGAAGCGAGCGCCGCGGCGGTGTTCGATCCGGAGAGCGGCGCCGCCCGCATCTTCCTGGGTGCGCTGCGCGGAGCGCCGCAGCCGCTCGCGCTGTTGGCAGCGCGCGTGGCGCGCGAAAGACAATCGGCGATCACGGCGCAAGCGGTGGCCGAGGCCGTAGCGCTAGCCATGCCCGATCTCGATCCGGTCGAGCGTCGCATGGGGTCGGCCGCGGTGACGCGGGCATTGCAGCGGGTGTTCAAGCCGTGACGCCGATCGCGCTCACCGTGAACGGGCGGAAGGTCCAGGCGCTGGTCGAGCCGCGCACGCATCTCGGCGATTTCCTGCGCGAGCACTGCCGCCTGACCGGGACCCATCTCGGCTGCGAGCACGGCATATGCGGCGCCTGCACCGTGCTGATCGACGGCGAGCCGGCCCGCTCCTGCATCACCTACGCGGTCGCGTGCGACGGACTTGCGATCGAGACCATCGAGGGGTTCGCAGGCGATCCGGTCATGCGAGAGCTGCGCGAGGCGTTCTCGCGCGAGCACGGCCTGCAATGCGGCTTCTGCACGCCCGGGATGCTGATCGCCGCGCGCGATATCGTGCGGCGGCTGCCCAGCGCGGACGAGCGCCGCATCCGCGTAGAGCTGTCGGGAAACCTGTGCCGCTGCACCGGCTACCTCGGCATCGTCAATGCAGTGCGCATCGTGATCGAGACACAGGCGGCCGGTCCTGCTCCCGTTGCCGCTCCTGCGCCAAGTGCCGCCGGCTTTACGCCGTTCGTTCCGAGCACCACTGAGCAGACGCTGTCAGCGCAGCAGGCGCCGCCGATCCTGGAACAAGCGCGCAAAGGCTGGACCCGGTTCGAGGAGAGTTTCGTGGTCGTCAAGCCGCCGGCAATCGTGTGGGACGTCTTCGCCGACGTGCCCGCGGTCGCGGCCTGCCTGCCGGGTGCCGAGCTGACCGACCACGACCGCGAAAGCGCCAAGGGAAAGATGACGGTGAAGCTCGGTCCGATCCTCGCCGCGTTTGCCGGATCGGCCGTGATCGAACGCGACGATCGGGCGTTGCGCGGGGTCATCCGCGGCGCCGGCAGCGACCGGGGCACCGGTTCGCGCACCAAAGGCGACGTCGTCTATCGGCTTGCCCCGGAGGGCGAAGGTCAAACCCGGGTGTCCATCATCGTCGAATACAGCCTTCAGGGCGCGCTGGCCCAATTCTCGCGCTCGAGCTTGGCCCAGGACCTCGGCCGCCGCCTGGTCGCGGACTTTTCCGCAAATCTCAATGCCAAGCTTACCGGGACCGCCGCACCCGAAGCGTACAGTGCGCCGCTCAATGTCGGACGGCTGGCTTGGCTATGGTTGCGTGCCCGGCTTCGCCGCATGTTCGGCCGGTAGGCGTTGCTGCCTCACCGCGCCGCGCGCGACCGTTGCACCTGCATCTGCGCCAGGAATGGGACCAACGGGTGGGCCCCCATCTTCACGATCGCCGCCATGTCGAGCTTGATCAGCGCTTCGCGCTGGTCCGGCGACAGCCGGAACTGATCCGCATAGGTCTTGGCGTCGACGATGTAGCGCGCGCGCATCTCGGAATCGTGGGCGAGGCTGTGCAGGGCGGAGGTGAGCTCGACCAGTTCCGGCTTGATCGCGGGGTAATGCGCGGCATGGTCCTCAGGCCCGCCGCCAACCCATCCGAGCGAGGCGTAGTTATGGTGCCAGCTCGGGTCGAGCGAGACGACGTCGGGCTTTCGTTCGCCCAGGGCGCCGGCCGCGCAGGCCCAGCACCGAAGCTCGATGTTGCCGGTCTCGTCGAGCTCGGTTTCGTCGTATCCGATCAGCGATTTGAGATTGCCGGCCGCAAGCTTCTCCAGGACCCGCTTGTCCCACGCAAGCTCCGGGTTGGAATAGCGGTCCGTCCCCGGGAAATGCGACATGCCGCCGCTGGACAGAATGACGGTTTTCAGGCCCAGCGCCGTGACCGTCCGCGCCACCGCTTGGCCGAAGGCATAGCAGCGCTCCATGGTGGGCTGCGGCGGCAGATAGGCATTGACGTAGATCGGAAGCACCGGATCGGTCATGCCGAGGTGCGTCAAGGGAATCCCGATCGCGTAATCGATCTTCGCCGTGCTGGTGAACGCCGGGTCGAAATTCTGCCGGTACAGCTGACGGACGATCTCGAAGCCGATCTCGCTCGGGATTTTCCAGTGGAACTTGCGGCCGGCGAACTCTCCGGTCGCCTCCCCGCCGACGTGGACCGTGAAGGGCGGCGCGACGTTGTGGAAGAACTGCTCGGCATGATCGTTGGAGAAGATGATCCAGAGGTCCGGCTCGAGCGCTTTGAGTCTCTTGCCGAGATCGGCCGCCACGTCGCGGACGTGTGCGACGAGCTTCTTGTCTTCGGTGTCCGGCATGGTGAAGAACTGGGGCGCATGGGGCAGCATCGCGCCGCCGATCACCGTCGACATCATGGCGTTTCTCCTAATCTTACTGCGTCATTAGATCCATGACCCCCACCCGGCCTCCCCCGGCTCAAGGCCGGGGTCGGCCACCCTCCCCCTTCGGGGGAGGGATAAGAGCAGCTTGCACGTGGCAGCGAGGCAATCCTACGCAGCCGAGGCTGTGAGCGCGAGGTGAAACTGCCTGCTCTCCGCTTGCACCAATCCCTCCCCCGAAGGGGGAGGGTGGCCGCCTGAAGCGGAGCGAAGCGCAAAGGCGGCCGGGTGGGGGCTGCGTCGAACTCGATCCGACCTACGGCTCGATCGCAATCGCCGGCGCCGCAGGGCGCGGGGGCATCATGCTTCACAGCGGATAAAGAAGGAAGTACGCTAAACGCTCCTGCGATCCCCCTTTTTCCCGCCGGCAAAATTCACCTCACGGATAAGGAAACCCGATGGTCGATGTGCCGATAACGATCGCGTGCGGCAACTATGACCGCACGCGCGCCATCCTCGACGGCCGGGTCAAGGTGGAGGGCTGCGCGGTCACCTATCTGCCGCTTTATCCGGAGGAGATTTTCCACCGCGCGTTCCGCTTCCAGGAATTCGACGTCTCGGAGCTTTCCTTCTCCAGCTATATCCGCACCGTCGCTGCCGGCACCTCCGCCCACGTCGGCATTCCCGCGTTCGTGTCCCGGATTTTTCGCCATTCGGGCATCTACATCCGGGCCGACGCGGGCATCCGGACCCCGGCGGATCTCAAGGGCAAGCGCATCGGCCTGCCCGAGTATCAGATCACCGCGGTGGTCTGGATGCGCGGGATGATGCAGCACGAGTACGGCGTCCTTCCCGCGGACATCCACTGGCGCAGCGGCGGACAGGAGCAGCCGGGACGCCACGAGCGCACGCCCCTTGCGCCGATCCCGGGCCTCGACTTGCAGCCGATTGGTCCGGACCAGACGCTGGTCGGCATGCTCGATGCCGGCGAGCTCGATGCCCTGTTCACGGCGCGGGCGCCGTCGTCGTTCCTTGCCGGCGAGCCGCATATCGCGCGCCTGTTCCCGAATACGCGCGAGGCGGAGAAGGCCTACTATAAGAAGACCGGCCTCTTCCCGATCATGCACCTGGTAGGAATCCGCAAAGCCCTTGTCCAGCAATACCCATGGCTGCCGGTCAGCGTCTACAAGGCGTTCTGCGAAGCCAAGGCGCTGGCGATGGTCGACCTCCTCGACGTCAATGCGCTGATGGTGACGCTGCCGTGGCTGGAAGCCGAGACCAAGGAGACCATGGCAACGATGGGCCGGGACTTCTGGAAATACGGCGTGCACGAGAACACCGCGGAGATCGAAGCCCTGACCCAGTACGCGTTCGAGCAGGGGTTGGTGGATCGCAAGGTGGGCGTCGAGGAGCTTTTCGCTCCGTCGACCTTCGACATTTCGAAGATTTGAGCCCGCGACGCCTGTCTGTTGACCGTCATCCTGAGGAGCGCCGAAGGCGCGTCTCGAAGGATGGCGGCCCGGTCCGGGCCGTCGCCCTTCGAGGCGCGCCCTCATCCTGAGCCGTCACCGTCATCCTTCGAGACGCCTCGCTTCGCTCGTCTCCTCAGGATGAGGGTGACGGTCGAAGGACGCGCGCACCTCAGGATGACGGAAATGAGTCAGAACCCGCATGTCTTCGCTCATGCGGGCTGCGCGTTGCCGCTATGTGTGCAAAGCATCGTGTTATCCGTCCATTTGCCTTTGAGGCCGGTCGTCAATAGGATTGAATGCACTCGCGCGGGCGGTGCTCGCCGCCCGAAAAAACCTCGGAGGCCTACCCATGAAAAGGCTGGTTTTGGAAACCACGGCGCCGTTCCAGGGCCTTCCCGAACTGGTGGCCTATGACGAAGGCCTGTTCGCGAAGGAAGGGCTTGAGGTCGAATGGGCCGACCGCGAGCAGGGGGTCGAGAAGAAGGTCGAGGCCGACGTCACCAGCCCGAAAGGCGTCGACCCGTTCGCGAGCCACGGCAAGCTGTTCGAGCAGGGCAAGGCGGACATGTACAACGCCTGCGAATGGGGCAACTATTGCCGCGTGCAGGAGACGGCGACCGGCAGCCGCCAGCTCGGCCGCCGCGCGATCGTCGCCTATTCGGCGCTGGCGGTGGCGCCCGATTCGCCGGTCTACACGCCGCAGCAATTGGCCAATCGCACCATCGGGGTGCCGTTCTATTTCGGCACCCACTACATCGCGCTGCACATGCTGGAAGGCTTCCTGCCGCGCGACATGATCAAGCTGTGCCGCGCGCCGAACGGCTCGCGCTATCGCCTGGAAGCGCTGATGAAGGGCGAGGTCGAGGCGACCACCCTGACCGAGCCGCACATCACGCTGGCCGAGAAGAAGGGCTGCCGCATCGTCTGCTCGGCGTTCTTTCACGGCACCGAGGTTGCGTCCGACCGGGTCGACGCCGAAACCTACGCCGCGTTCAACCGCGCGGTGCGCGAAGCGGTGCGCCGCATCAACGCGAACAAGCGCGCCTATCTCCACTATTTCATCGACTATCACAAGGCGACGGACCCCGAGGTCGCCGCGCTCACGGTGGACGACCTGAGGGAAAGCCGGCTGGTCGTGTGCGATCCGGCGCCGATCCCCGCCGACGAGATGCAGCGCACCTACAACTGGCTCAAGAGCTGGGGCATGCTGGAGGCGACCGCCTCGCCGCTGCAGCTCGTCAACATGGACGTGCAGGGCTACGCCCACGAGGCGGCGGAATAGGCGAGGGGACCGGATGCTGTAGCCCGGGTCGAGGCGTCTGACGTGCGCAACGGTCGCACACGGCGCATCGCGCCGAGACCCGGGAACTGAGGCCAGGAATGATCCGCAAGTGAGACCCCGGGTCTCGCTGCCGACGCCCGTGCCCTGAACCGCGAGGCCTCATCCGACGCTCGACCCGGGCTACGGGTGCGAGCTGTAGCCCGGGTCGAGGCGTCTGACGCGCGCAACGGTCGCACACGGCGCATCGCGCCGAGACCCGGGAACCGAGGCCAGGAATGATCCGCAAGTGAGACCCCGGGTCTCGCTGCCGACGTCCGTGCCCTGAACCGCGAGGCCTCATCCGACGCTCGACCCGGGCTACGGGTGCTAATCGACGTCGAGCCGCACCGCCTTGGCATGGCCGCGCGGATCGGCGGCGATCGCGCCGTCATCCGCCTCGATCCGGCGCGCGGCCTCCTCGAGCACGAAGGTCGCGTTGCCTTCGAGCGCGCCGCGCAGCTGGTCGGTGAACGGCGCGCGATCGATGCCGGCGAAATTCTCCGCCGCGTATGCGCCGACTGCGGCGATGACCGGATCGACGATTGCCGTGAGCGCGGTCAGGTCGTCGATCAGGTTGCGCGCGTCGGCCGCGTCCGCCGCGCCGACGATGCGGGCGGGCCTGAAGGCGGCGAGCTTGGTGCTTGCCGATCGGATCGCGGCCTCGACCGCGGTCGGTGCCGGCATCTCCGGGACGGTGTCGGTGGTGGGGCGCCGGCGCTCCATGGCGCCTTCTACCAACGAGCTAGTTGGCGTGTCAACCAGGTAATTGGTTAACCCCGATTCGTGCGGCAATTCCCAATGAGCCGCACCGACCGCCGTGCCTCTCGGCCTGCACCGCCTACCGATTCGCGCGAATCACAATTTATCGAAGCGCTGCGCCTTCGGACTGATGGATCCGGCCTCGATTCGCCCGCCACAGCGGCGAGGGGCGAGCGCTCCGCCATCCGCTGGCTCATGCCTGTTCCCTCCCCCCTTGTGGGGGAGGGTTAGGGAGGGGGTATCTGCTGGGCGTACTGGTTCACGTCTTGAACCCCACCCCCACCCTCCCCACAAGGGGGAGGGAGCGGCAGCGGCTCCGCGGCGCTTCCACCACCCTCGCGGCATGATGCAACGGACTTGGCCTTGATCGCTTGGCCCCGTCGCTTCCCTAGCGCCGCGAGTATTTGCCGACCACCACGTCGCAGCGCGGCCAGTCCTTCTTTTTCAGGACGAAGTCGGTTTCCTTCGGCTTGTAGCGCTTGACCTTCCAGGTGTCCTTCGTCTGCCCGAGATATTCCTTGATCGTGGCGACGAATTCCCCGTCCTTCTCGCCGATGAAGACGCAGGTGTCCTCGGGGCGCGGCGGCAGGTGGGGGTGCACCAGCGCGATGTCGCCCGGGCGCAGCACCGGCACCATGCTCTCGCCCACCACGATCACCCCGTAGGCGCCCTTCACCGTGGCGAGCGGCGCGGGCCGGCGAACCTCGTCGACCGGATCGGAGCTCATCACCACCGTGCCTTCGCCCGCTTCGACGGTGGCGTAAAGCGGCAGGTCCTTGGTCCCGACCAGCTCGCTTCCGGGGACAACCCGCGTTTCGGTAACCCCTTGGCTGGGGTCAAGGTCGGTCAGGGAAACCCGTAAAACCCGGGCGATGTCGGGCAAATAGCGCGATTTCTTGGTCAGCCCGGCCTCGATCGCCGCAATGGTGTTCTGGCGCACGCCGACCTGGCCGGCCAGGTCCGCCTGGCTCATCTCGCGCGCGTGGCGAATCCGCTGGAGGTTCTCGGCTATTCCCATGCCGTCAGCCCTTACCAACTTTCTGGTAACCAGTTGAGAACATTTTTCTGGTTGACATATAACCAACGAATTGGTAGAGGCGGCGCATGGCCCGGCAAGACCACCAGCGCGACGCCGTCCGCCGCAAAGCCTCGCACAGCGGGCCGGCCGAAACGGCCCGGTGTTCGCGGTCGAAAATCGATGAGGGAAGCGCATGAACCTCGATCCGGCGATTCTCGACACGCTGCTGCATGATCCGGCGCGCTTGACCGCAGGGCAGCGCGCCGAGATCGCGCGCCGGCTCGCCATGCCGGTCGGATGGACACGGGAAACGACCGAGCAGCTCGTGGCGCTGTGGCAGACCGGCGCGTCGGGGTCGCTGATCGCCGCGGCGATCAACCGCGACCACGGCACCGCGTTCAGCCGCAACGCGGTGATCGGCAAGGTCAACCGGCTGAAGCTCAACGTCTTGCATCCGCGCGCCCAGGCGACGAGCGCTGGTAGGGTGGGCAAAGCGGAGCGACCCCCGGACTTGATCCGGGGGGAAGCGTCCCTCGCCGCGGCTCGCCCACGCGTGCAACCTCGCGGCAGACCGCGTGGGCGAGCGATCGTCCCAACGATCGCGAGGGACGGCGCGGAATCGATCCAGCCTTCCCGGCCCGGAGACGGGCGCCGCGCCTTTGTCCGCCCTACGGTGAATACCACCGATCGCGTCGCCGTCGACGACATCGCGCCGCCGGTCGGCCGGCGCTGCTCGCTGCTCGAGCTTGACGATGCGACCTGCCGCTGGCCGGTCGGCGATCCCGGCACGCCGGAGTTCTATTTCTGCGGCGGCAAGCCGCTCGCCGGACGGCCCTACTGCGCCTATCACGCGGCGCTCGCGTACCAGCCGAGTTCGTAGGTTGGGCGAGCAGCATAGGCTGCGAGGGTAGCGCGGCCCATGCGCGGTGGCTTCCGGATGGATGATTGTTCCGCGCGTAACCCAACATTCCGGCGCAGACGTGGGAGACGATGTTGGGTTACGCGCGGTTCGAGCTCGATCGATTCATCCGAATCTCGGGGCCGCGCTACCCTCGCAGCCTATGCTGCTCGCCCAACCTACGAATCCACGATTCTGCGAATCGCCATGTGCAAGCATGAAAGGGACCGCTGATGGTCAAGCGGAGACGAGCGGGGCGCCGCGCCAAGTCCGGGCCGCGCTATCCATGCGGCAAGCGCCGCGAGAGCGACGACCTCGACGGCGCGCGTCCCCCCATCTGGGTGCGCCGCATCTTCGACAATGCCGAGGCGCTCGGCCTCGATCCGCGGATCGCAACGCAGGTCGGCCGGCTGCACATTTTGCGCGCGCTGACCGAGACCCAGGTCGCCGCTGCCGACCTCGTCGCCCGCATCTACGGCCGTTACGAATATTTCCATGGTCTGCGCCGCTCGGTGCGCAGCCCCTCCTATGAGATCGGCATGCGCCGCGCCGAATGGGCCGAGGACCGCGCTGAAGAGACGGCCCGCGCACGCGACGCGTTCCTGCGGCTGCAGGACTGCTTCCCGGCTGCACCGGCGGCGTTGCGCGCCGCGGTCGAGCAGCTCGCCGTCGAGGATCGCGCGGTGAGCCCGGTCCATCTCGACGCCGTCCGCGCGATTCTCGATTGCATCGCCGGCGCGTTCGGCCTGGCGCCGGCTCCGGCCAAGGCGCGCCGGCGTCAAGGCGCAGCGGAATCCCGGCGATGACCGACAAAGGCGATATCGCCGCGGGCGACGACATCCTGATCCGCGCCAAGGCGGTGCGGGTGCGGGACGGCGCCGTGCAGGCGAAGATCGCGTGGGCGCCCGAATGCCTGCGCGACAAGGGGAGCCAATACGTCGCCGCGCGGCTCGCCGACGTGGTCAAGGCGGCGCCGCGGCGCGGCGTCAAGCGGCGTTGACCATTTGTTAACGATTGTCGGGCTGCTACTACGGGCTGCTACTGGGCCTCGATCCGCGGATCGCAACGCAAGTCGGCCGGCTGCATGTCCTGCGTGTTCGGCGCGCATGGCAGAGTCAGGATACGCAGGCCTGCGAATGTCGATCGACAACTCGGATCCGCTTGATGAAAAGCCAAAAAAGCCCGGCCGCGGCCGGGCTTTTTTGTGAAGGTACTCGGATTAGTCCATAACGTAAATGACTTCGCGGCTTGACGGCTCGACGAAGTACACCCGGTCATCCGAGTACACATACCGATATTTGGCCACGGACGGACCCCAGTCAGACGGAACGGCACGGAGCTCGACATCAGCCGGAAGTCTCGCGCCGACCGTAATGCGCTCCCTGACCGTTACCGGCGCGACCCGTTCCTTCACCACGTATTCCTTGATGCGGGTGCGCTGGTCCGGCGCCAAGCTGATGCTGGCGCCGACCGGACCGACTTGGACGCCCACACCCTGAGCGAGGGACGCATTCGAAGCGCCGACGGTCAGGGCGGCGACGGCCGCGGCAGCAAGCAATGCTCGTTTCATACACTACTCCTCCAGTTCATGGGACTTCACGACCCCCCACCATTAAGGCCCTCGACGAAGTTTTGTTCCGGTGACCACGTGCGGGCTTAAGAAAAAAGCTGGCGGCCGAACTGGTTCTCCGACGCGTCGCAGGGATCGCCGCGAGCGGAGGTTCCGCTCTAGCGTTCGCGGCCAAGGGCGCAACCGCGACCGTCCCCATCGTTTTCACTGTCGGCGACGACCCGGTCAGGCTTGGTCTTGTTTGCCAGCCTCGCCCGGCCGGACGGCAACGTGACAGGGATTAATTTTTTCGTGACCGAGTTGGCTGCGAAGCGGCTGGAACTCCTGCGGAAGCTGGTGCCCACAGGTCATCATTTTAATTGTTGGGTCTCGTGAAGAACTCGACCCAACCTACGGGCTGGGCCTCGATCCGCGGATCGCAACGCAGGTCGGCCGGCTGCATATCCTGCGCGCGCTGAGCGAAACCCACGTCGCCGCCGCCGACCTCGTCGCCCGCATCTACGGCCGCTACGAGTATTTCCACGGCCTGCGCCGCTCGGCGCGCAGCCCCTCCTACGAGATCGGCATGCGCCGCGCCGAATGGGCCGAGGACCGCCCCGAAGAGACGGCGCGCGCACGCGACGCGTTCCTGCGCCTGCAGGACTGCTTCCCGGCTGCTCCGGCCGCGTTGCGCGCCGCAGTCGAGCAGCTCGTCGTCGAGGACCGCGCGGTGAGCCCGGTCCACCTCGCCGCCATCCGCGCGACTCTCATGTCCGTCGCCGGCATCTACGGCCTGGCGCCGGCGGGAGCCAAGGCGCGCCGGCACGGCGTCCCGGACGCGCGGCGATGACGGCAGCCGGAGACGGCGACCGCGCCGCGGACGGCATCGCCGCCGGCGACATCGCCCCAGGCGACCGCATCCTGATCCGCGCCAAGGCGGTGCGCGTGCGCGACGGCACCGTGCAGGCGAAGATCCCGTGGGCGCCCGCATGCCTGCGCGACAAGGGGAGCCAATACGTCGCCGCGCGGCTCGCCGACGTGGTCAAGGCGGCGCCGCCTGCCGGCGAGCGTCCGCGCTGACTTGAGAACGGCCATCGCGATCCAGACCCGCTGCATGCTGACCCCCCTCCCTGTCCCTCCCCCACAAGGGTCCCACAAGGGGGGAGGGAACCATGCCGCATTGAATCGGCAGGGGAAC
>WNGA01030453.1_pt1 | contig 11816 bp, 9 predicted proteins | sample 5400061 | NCBI WGS metagenome assembly WNGA01 (sample SAMN13153366, study PRJNA577476) | soil metagenome | isolation source: 100 cm soil or saprolite under grassland replicate 2 | place: USA:California | collected 2016-06-15
GACCCTCCGAAAAAAGGGGGTACCCACTTCAGAGTCTCGTGCCGTGAGAGTGGTCTTTAACTATGACTTTCGCTCAGCGCCACGGACAGCATCAACCAGCAACACCCTCGTCGCGAAGAATCTCGAAAAAGAAGGCATCCCTGCGAATCCAAGCTGTTTGTTCGAAACGGTGCTCTATGATCTTTCCAGTTCTATTTCTCGCCCGACATACTCTCGGGTCTTTGTCTCCGCCAGCTTCAACAGGTCAGCCAACCGTCTGCTCATCGCGTCGACCATAGACGCCACTGAACTTATCCTCTCGTCAACCTCTTGCTCATGCCTCTTCGTCTCTTCAATCTTCAACAAGAGACCCTTACGATACTCATACATTTCTTTACACTGAGGATTGCGCAGAAGCTCACGCCTCCGCGCCACCAATCGCCTTCCCTTCTCCTGCTTCTCAACAAGATGAGACGTGCCGATCAACTGGTTCAACTGAGCAGACACTCTTCCAGTCTTTTTCGGCTTGAACTCCATCTTGCCAGAATCAATAGCCTTCTTCACATTCTCCAGAATCTTTGGAACATGCTGCCCGGTAGAGCTGGAAAGAAACGTCTTGTAAGGCGACTGAACGAACTTGGACAAGGCTTCTCTCTCATCAGACCCCATGGCAAACTCCCCTCTCAACGACAGATCACCCAGTCTACGCAACGGCCGCTTAAGATGAGCAAGCGTCTCGCCGCGGAAAGCCCGACTCTCCTTCCGCAGCTCCTTCTCAATCTCCAACACCTCATGAAGATCACTCTTTGACGTCAGATCATCAACCTTAGCCGTCAGCTCCTTCACGGCCGCCTGTACTTGCTCTCGCTCGCGTACGAGCATGTCCGACTCGTCAAGTTTCTCCTCTAATTCCTTCCTCGCTATCGCAATGCTTTCGACGATTCCGGCCACCGTCCTAGTTCTCTGCAGGTACGCGCCCTCGCCGTCCAAGAACGCGGACAAACGTTCTGCGCTCCTCGCGATCCTATCCAGCGTTCCACTGAAAGAGCGTTGGTCGAGAAGATAGAACCCCGATAACTCTCGGGAGGCGGAATCGCGAAGGCTTCTGATCGAACGGCTAGCCGAGGAGAGACCATCTTTCAACACCTTCAACGATTCCCAGCTGACCTCGTCTGGGACGGGAATCTCCTTGAGATTCGCAGCCGCCTCTTGACCCGCGTGGCCTATTATTCGAGCAGCCCGATAAGACGCCGCATCCTTCTTGGTCGCCATGTCATGCTCCCCTTTCCGCGCCAACCCTTCATAAAAGCCGCACGCATCACTCAGCGATCTCGCCGCCTCATCAACCAGTTTGGCCGCCTTCGACCTCGTCGGGCGGAGAGTCTTGTCGAGCTCTCGGGATATCCAGGGATTGTAATCGTCTATCTTGAGTCTCAATCTCAACAGGCCGGGAGGAGCCTACCTAATCTCCTCGCGCAGATTAATGATAACAGTATCGATGCTCTGCTCCGCCCTCTCCTTTCTCCGGACAAGATCCGAGTACAGTGAATCGTACAATTCACGCGAGATCTTCCCAGACCGATTCTGATGCTTCAAATCCGCAGAAGTAGTTCTGATAACCTGAAGCTCAGCCTCAGACCGCTCAATCCGCTTAATCATCTCCTGATAACGACCAGAGACGGAAGATAGTTCAGCTTTGACCGAAGCCAGGGCCCGGTCTATCTCGCTCATCCGCCGATCCTGCGAACGTCTCCGTTGCTTGTAGTCAAACCTGTTCAAAGATCCCCTAGCGACATCTTCCTCCATCTTATCAGACTCCAACCGCATCGACGATTTCTCATCATACAATTCTACAAACCTCGTAATCAGCTGAACGGGAACGCCCAGAGTGCCCGCCGCCCCGGCACCCTTCCATACTGCGATAACACTCCCCGCAAGGGCCAGCTCAACAAGTGCCACCCAGCTCAACGGGCTAATAGTCGACCAGAAAGGGTCCAGCTGATACGAGAGAGAGAAGCCTAGATCGCTCACCGGACTAACCGAGGTCTCTTTGAAGAGAAGCTGATTGCCAGAGGTCTGAGGCAACTGTCCCGTGACAGAATTGAGTCTGAAACCCATCGGCGTCACAACCTTCGTATGAAGGACAGGAGCATAGAACTGAACATTGTTGAACAAGGCAAAGTTGAGCGTAAACGATCCGAGCGAGCCAGAAGCGACGTACGCGTTCGGCGATAGAGTGTATGAGATCTTGACCCTAACTGACTGGTTGTTCGATAGGGATCCGAAGCTCGGCGTGAAAGTCACAGTACTCGTCCCATCCGCGTTCGCCGTCGGTGTCGGTGTTGTCGAGGGCTGGTCGATTTCAAATCCGAGGACATAGTCCTCGAATATGTTTGACACTCCCTTGGGCACGGTGAAACCTATCGAAGGAACCGTCGGACCAAGATTTGTCAGATTGTACGCGTCCGTGACCAGGACCGAATTCGACTGTGTTATGGCGATGGTCCTCCCAGCATCCACGACGAAGAGGTTCTGCGAACTGGCAGACGCGAAGGTAATCGTCCAGACCGTAGTGTTGAAGGGTTTCAATGATGGGACGGTATAGGCTTGACTCTGAAGCGTCTGATTGACGGGTGAAGCTATCCTAGGAGAAGACCAGCCACCCGAGTTCGTGAAAGTCGTACTCACCGTGGTACTGTAAGTGTTGTCGATCACAGGAAACGGGTTAATGCTGAAGGAGTAGCTTGCAGCGCTCGCGCTGTAAGTCAGCAAGCTCGAGTAAACGGTGCTCAGTGTGAAGTTGTACCTCATAACTGGGGATGGGAATAGCACAGTCAACGCCGTGTAAGTCTGGTTCAGTGTCGTCGAACTTGACACCCGTAGTTCACTGCTAGTATCATTGGCTTGAGTAACCCGGAGGTGGGCGGGGGTACAAGTTGAAGGCGACGCGCTAGCGGAAGCTGGCAGAGCGACTACGAATATTGCGAGCAGTAGAAGGGCTACGGCGAGGGCTCTCATCGGTCGAAACCATTAAGCTACCTTGAACGAGTGACGCGAGACCGCAACTTCCCTACTTATTAGTTCCCCCGAGCTATGGATTGGTTATTCTACGTGAATTCTCAATCCATACCTTTTGGGAATTTATTAGTTCCTCTCGAACGAGGCGACGAACGTGGGTGTCCGATTCGAGAAGCATACTAGTAACAGGTGCGGGTGGAAGCGCGGGCCACAACGTCTGCTGGAGCCTCAGAATGAGCAAAGACAGCAGGACAACACTTCTAACAGGAATCGACTCAGACAGGACAAGCCTTCAGCTCAACCTTTGGATCGACACTGCCTACCATCTGCCAGGCGCGGATAGGCGGAACTATCTCCAAGCTCTCAACAAGGTCGTCGAGAAAGAGCACGTCGAAATAGTGTTTCCTCAGCCAGACCCGGAAGTTAGACGGGTATCAGCGGAGAGGGAAAATCTGCACGCGAAAATCTTCCTACCCGACCAGAAAACTGTTTCCAATTGCCTCGACAAGTTTGAGGCCTTAACCATCTGGCATGAGGCAGGACTGCGACGACAACCTGCAGTGTTATCCGCGACCGACACGGCAGTGAACCGGAGAATCAAGAGTCTCGAATATCCATGCTGGATAAGAGCTCGAGAAGGAGCAGGAGGTTTGCTCAGTTGCAAGGCTACCGACAGCAGCATCGTAGACTACTGGCTTCGCTTCCACTGGGACCAGGGCATCATGACAGATTTCGTTGCGGAGGAGTATCTGCCCGGGAGGGACTATTGCTTCATGTCCATATGGAACCATGGCAGCCTAGTTACCTCAATGATCAGAGAACGGCTCAGCTGGGTTGGTCATCGGCTCATAGGCACTGGCGGAACATCAAAACTCAACCGCGTAGTCCATCAAGCGTCCGTCAACAACAAAGCACTCGACGCCATTCGAGCCATTTCCAAGTCGCCACACGGAATCTTCTGTGTAGACCTCAAAGAGAACCCGGACAATATTCCATGCCCGACTGAAATCAACTGCAGGTTCACCACGAACGTTCACTATCTCACACTGGCTTCAATGAAGCTCGCGCATCCAGAATGGAACTTCGTATGGCTCGCTTCCCGAATCGCGCTAGGCGAAGAAATACCAGACTGCTCAAAGACGAATGCTCTGCCCGCAGACCTCTGGTTTACCAAAAATACCGACATGGGCTTCACGGTAGTCAGCGGAAACCACTGGAAGGCAGTCGAACCATCTTAGAAGAAACTCTTCACGAACGTAACGGGCATTGTGGACAAGAATTGTATTCTATCGGCGATGTCGGTAAAAGTAGTATCTGACCTGTCTGTCCCAGACGAACAGCCAGACCAGAGAGAGTGCAAGAGCTGCAAGTGCTTTCACGCCAGCGTCGAAGTACTCTCCAAGAGAAAGGCTGGGTGCCAAAAGGTTCAATGGTGCAACAATTTTTGTAAGAATCCCAAAGCCTAGAATCATCAGCCCCCATTGAGTTGCAAAGATTTCGAGCTGATACGCGATTGCTCGCCTATTCAAAGCACAACCCCGATGAGGAAGAGAGTAATGATCGCGAGACTAGTTGAAGCCAAGAACAGCCCCCAGATATCCGAGACAATTTCCGGTTCGGTGGCTGCCCTCTTCACTATGAGTGTCCGTACAAGAGTCAGGGGAGCAGTAGGGTCTTCTGAAGAGGCAAGCTTCCCATCATCCGTGAGCCTCGTTGGCCGCGCCCTCAACTCTCTATGCTCTGTGAATCGACGGATCCGAGACAAGAAGAAGAACGAGTTCTGAATATTGGGAAACATCGCGACAATACTGGCGATCTCAGTTCTCCCAAGAATCGCAAGTGCGCCCAGAGATGCACCTATTGAAAGCTGTCCAACGTTGCCAGAGAATGCCCGCGATGGAAACCGATTGTAGTAGAAGAATCCTAGAAGGGAGAACAATAAGCTCGCATAGAGAAAGATTGTAGCGGAAGCCGTCCCGGTCAAGAGCAATCCGATCAGAAGACCCGCCGCGACTATGGATAAGCCGCCAGACATCGAGCCGTTGAGAGGGTCGAGCATATTGACAGCGTTCGACGTTACAGAGATTACTACCAGTATTGTAAGCGGGTATATGACTGGAAGATGGTAGCCACCAAAGAGTGGCACACGCAACGTAGGATTGTAGACCTGGCCGGGAAATTCCAAGCCCAGCAACAATATTGGAAGGCCACAGAACAGTGTGAGAAGAGGCTTGAATATTCCCCGCATTTTGAGCCTATCATCGACTGCTCCCACGAGAGCGGTGAGGCCGACGACGAGGGAGTACGCTGTGAACGGAATCCAATTTGCTCCCGATATCAGACAATAGATTACGCCGAACAGGATGAGTGTCATGGGCACAGCCGCTCCGCACATCTCCGGAACCTTCGGCCGAGAGAGTTTGTGGACATCGATCCCGACTATGCCATGCGCAGGATTCCAGTACATCAAGAAACGAGTTAGAACAAGTGAGACTGGAAAGGCTCCCAGCGCAACCAGGAGCGCCGTCGTGTCCCAGTCGAGCGATGCCATGCTCAGAAATCCGAACTAGCCAACTATAAAACAACAGCATATCGAAGCAAGGATTATCAGTAGTACAAGCCGTCCACGCGCCTACAAGTTTGACACCCAATAGTCACCCGTTCATTCCAAACGCAGCCAGAGAGATTCAGGAAAAAATGCTGGAATCGATCGGGATACAAACCATCGAACAGCTCTACTCAGACATACCAAAACAGGTCCGACTAAACCGGCCGTTGAAAGTGGAAGGCTTCTACCCAGAACAAGAAGTCCGTAGAACAATAGAACAGCTTCTACAACTGAACAAATCAGCTGCTGAATACAACGTCTTCCTCGGAGCAGGCATCTACAATCACTACATACCAGCTGCTGTCAAGGCAATAATGGCACGCACAGAATTCCAGACATCCTATACTCCCTATCAACCTGAAATCTCCCAGGGACTCCTCCAGGCCCTGTTCGAATTCGAGTCAATGATCCGCGATCTAACGGCAGTCGACGCGGTAAACTCGTCACTCTACGACGGATCGACGGCTCTAGGAGAAGCGGCGAGGATGGCAGTACGCGTAACAGGACGGTATCGAGTTCTGATTCCCAGAAACATCCACCCAGACAAGCTCTCTGTACTACGAAACTACACCGAGCCTGTGGGAATCACAATCGACAGTTTCGAATATGATGAGGAAACGGGATGTCTTGACATTGAGGATCTAAAGCTCAAGCTGAATTCTGAGACGGCCGCTGTCCTGTGCGAGGTTCCATCGTTCTTCGGAATTCTGGATCCTGAAGTTGTCGAGGTTCCCTCGCTCTGTCATGAGAAGGGAGCACTGGCAATTGTGGGATTTGACCCGATCTCCCTAGGCGGACTAAAACCCCCGGGAGAGTATGGAGCAGACATAGTTGTAGCGGAAGGACAGTCTATTGCGTCTGAAATGAATTTCGGGGGCCCAGGACTGGGAATCATTGGATGCAAAGGAGAGAACTTGCTACGCCAAATGCCAGGACGGCTCATTGGAATGACAACGACCATCGATGGAAAGAACAGGGCGTTCAGCATGGTCCTTCAGACAAGGGAACAGCACATCAGGCGGGAAAAGGCAACCTCAAACATATGCACTAACGAAGCTCTTCTCGGAATCGGAGCCGCGGCCTATCTCTCACTACTGGGACCAAGCGGGTTGTCACAACTTTTCGAGACAATCCTAGTCAAGACCAACTACGCGATCAAACGTCTTCAGGACCTGCCAGCAACGTCTATCCCAAGATTTAGCGGGCAACACTACCAAGAATTCGTCATTACGCTTGAAGGCCCCCACACGATCGCCAAAGTCAACGAGAATCTCCTCTCCGTAGGCATGCACGGAGGAAAGAGCCTGATCAAAGACTTTCCCGAACTTGGCCAAAGTTCCCTGATGTGCGTCACTGAGGCTCATAGTGCCGAAGCGATAGACGGGCTTGGAGATATGATGAAGAGGTTTCTGAGAGGGTAGTTTCCACGTACCATCAAGCTGTTTGGGACGAACCGTTGCTCATTGAGCGATCGCAGTCGGGGAAGATTGGGCATCTTCCAGCGGCGCCGACCGAAATCGAACGGAAGGTGGCCGGAGAAGTCTTGAGAGCAATACCAAGTTCGCTACGTAGAAACGGAGCCCCTCTTCTTCCGGAGCTATCGGAACCCGAAGTCATACGCCACTTCACACGGCTCTCCCAAGAGAACTACTCCCCAGACCTTGGCATCTACCCCCTCGGAAGTTGCACGATGAAATACAATCCGAAATCCTCCGAGATAGTCGTCCAGACTACCAAGCTTGAGAAGATTCACCCCGAGCAAGACGAGTCGACAGTACAAGGAATACTCGCCCTGATGTTTCGTCTAGAACGGAGTTTGGCCGAGATAACTGGAATGAGTCGCATGACTCTACAGCCTGCTGCCGGGGCCCATGGCGAATACTTGGGGTGTTTGATTATGCGCTCCTTCCACAGGTCGAATAATGAACTGAGTCGGAGGACGGAAATGGTCGTACCCGACTCTGCCCATGGTACCAACCCGGCGAGCGCAGCTATGGCCGGCTTCAAAGTAGTCGTGGTTCCTTCGAACTCTGAAGGAATGGTTGATCTCAACGAGTTGGAAAACGCGGTTGGTGAACATACTGCTGGGCTTATGATCACGAATCCCAACACGCTGGGAATATTCGAGAAGAACATACTCGATATCGCAAGAATCGTTCACAAGGCTGGGGGGCTCCTCTACTACGACGGAGCCAACTTCAATCCACTGCTCGGCAAAGCCAGGCCCGGAGATATGGGATTTGACATTGTCCATTTGAACCTTCACAAGACATTCGCCACACCACACGGTGGAGGAGGACCCGGAGCTGGTCCCGTGGGAGTCACGAATGCACTGGAAAGGTTCTTGCCTGTTCCACTGATAGAGTTCGACGGAAAGAAACACTTCTACAACTATGATCTTCCTGACTCAGTAGGCAAAATCAGGGCCTTTCTTGGCAACATTGGGATTCTTGTCAGAGCCTACGCGTACATATTGAACTTGGGAGGCGAAGGACTCAGAATGGTCGCGGAGACTGCGGTTCTCAACACGAACTATGTTCTCTCCAAAGTCATGACAAGCGGACTATACGAGCTTCCTTTCGCCCGCGAAAGAAAACACGAGTTCGTCCTCAGCGCCAAGCGCTTGAACATCGAAACAGGAATCAGGGCAATGGATCTTGCCAAACGTCTGCTCGATAGGGGAGTTCACGCTCCGACAACATACTTCCCACAGATAGTCGATGAAGCATTGATGGTTGAGACACCCGAGACAGAGAGCCTTCGAGATCTTGATCAACTAGTCGATGCCTTGATTCATGTCTACAAGGAGGCAATGGTCGATCCAAGAATCGTGAAATCTGCACCGCACTCCGCTTCAGTCGGACGTATTGATGACGTGAAGGCATCGCATCCAAAGACGTTGACTCTCCACTGGAATCATCCCTCTCCGGGTCCTCATCCAACTGAAAATCACGGTGAAGTTCTCCCAGCGAAATGCTAGGGTCACAGTTGACACCAACCTCCCAATCCGGAGGAAAGCAGCGGATCGGTTTTCACAAGGCCTCGTCATCTCATCAGTCCTAGGCTTATACCAGTGAAATTGCAGGGAGCAATATTCTCAGGGATGTGATATCAGGAGGCATCAACCCCAGAAATTGCGTGGCGGTTAACACAGACAGGAATCAACTCTCCGCATCACAGGCTCAAAATAAAGTGCTCTTGACGGAAACGATGCCTGCGAGCGGGGGCTTGGCTCTGGGGGAGTCGAACCAAGTTCGGATGTTGGCCCATAGAGTCTCTCCATTCACTCGTGAATCAGACTTCACAATACTCTTGACCGGTCTCGGTGGGGCTACTGGTACATTTGCGGGACCGGCAATCGCTCAGCTGAATCGCAACAAAATGCAACCCGTAATCTCAGTGGTCACGCTCCCGTTCATACACGAGCGAGAAAGACGATTTATTGCCCTCCGAGGGCTTAAGCGAATGGTTGAGTCTTGTGATTGCACTGTGGTCATCGACAACTCTGTGAAATTCACGCGGACTTCACATGTTGGGCGCGGTGCGGACGAGACTGCAGGCCTCGCAGTAAGGGGCTTGGCAGATGTGGTCGCGCTGGCAAGCCCAACTGTCAGTCACCGAATCCTCAGCATACTGAGGCTCGGGCAGGTGGCTATCCTATGTGCTACCAATGTAAATTCGACCGAGCGAATCCAGAGTGCGGTGATCGACGCGTTTCAAACACCATCCGCCAACCTCTCACTCTCAAAGGCAAAAGGCGCGGTACTTCTGTTTCGTGGATCGGAGCCACTAAGCGCGGGACGAGCTGCGCACGCATACGAGGCAGTGGCCTCGCTTGTCGGACATGACGTGGATTTTGTGCAGCTCACTACGATATGCCAGGCTAAACCGAGCTTGTCCGTGTTCTTAACAGGCTATTCTTGCAGTATGGCCTTAGGCACCTTCGTCGACTTCATCGAGGGTCTCTATGACATGGAATACGGAGGAGAGCCAGGGTCTGGCGAGACAGGCCTCCCAGTCCAGTTGTACCAGATGGAGGACGCGTAGAGGTGGCGGATCGCGAGACTCTCATCGATCTATCCGATATCGAGGGTCCCACCAGGTCAACAACCACTGTGACCGAAGTGCTGCTAGAGCTTTACCAGATGGAAAGGACATAGCAGCTCTTACCAGTCTCAGTTCCTCCGAACCAGCTTCCGCAACCTGTCTCCCAGCCCATAGGGTCGGCCGTCCGGTATTGTAGAACCGTTCTTGATCGCATCAAGGACCGACGTCGTCGTTTTTTCCTCGCAGTCCACCATCGTAAAGGCTCTTCCGATGGTTTCTGGAATGTGAGAGTCGCTGCCCGCTGTCTGAGACAGATGTTTTCCCTTAGCGAACGCTCTTGCCCTCTTCCAGGTTATTGAGTGAAAGATGCTTGCGGAGTTGATCACCTCAATGGCGTCCGGCATAACTGCTAGATGTTCTGGATTGATTGCAGATCGATACAAGTCGTATGGGTGGGCGACGATGGATACGCCCCCCAGCTGCCTGATTCGCTGAATTGTCTCGTCCCCAGAGAGTCCTCTGGGAACTTGGCTTGGGATTCCCAAGCCGATTATGTGTCCCTCTCTGCTTGAGATTTCTATGCCTGGGATGATCAGAGCATCGTCTATTGCAATTCTTGACAGAATGTTGTGGTCGGTTATAGCGAGGCCGTCAAGTCCTGCTCGCCGAATGTTCGGGCCAAGTTCATCCTGTCGGGTGTGGGCGTCATTTGACCTGTCTGTGTGGACGTGGAGGTCAAGCTTGAGCTTCAGAGGTTATCTGTCTCCGAATTTCCTCCAGGCTACCACGGATCTTTTGTGCTGAGACTTTGTGGAACAGAGGCTGCATTGGTCGTATTCTGCTTCCTGGTTTTAGATTCGTCAAGCCGGCCTGTTTCCAGCGAAGTCGCTCGCGGTGGAATACGCTCTTCCGTATTTTGGAGGCAGTGTTTGGAAGGAACGGTTCGAGTTCTACTGCGATCGTGGCGACGAGCTGGACCGCGACTCCGAGGGTCTGTTCTGCTTCGGCCGGGTCTGACTTGATAGTGTGCCATGGCTCATTCTCGTTGAGATAGCGGTTTCCTTCTCTGGCCAGCTGGACGACCTGTTCGAGTGCCTCTTTTAGCCTGAAATGCCCTAGCTTATCGTCGATGATTCTGGGTGACTCTCGGAGTTTTCGAAGGACCTCTTCGTCTCGGGGTTGATCTTGTTTGAAGCTTGGTACCTGGTTCTTGAATCTGGCTGTGATGAATGTGATCGTGCGGTGGATGAAGTTGCCGAGGACATCGTTCAGTTCTGTGTTGATCTTTCTTTCGAATTCTTCCCACGTGAAGTTTGTGTCCTTCTGTTCGGGTCGAAGGCTGATGAGGACATATCGCCAGTACTCCGCACCCTCGAGCCGCAGGGCCTCGTCGATCCAGACTCCAATCTTCCGACTCTTGCTGAATCGCTGTCCATCAAACTGGACCCATTCGGTTGAAGAGACCTCCCAGGGCAGGTCATATCCCATTTTTGAGGCCAGTAGGAGTCCTGGGAAGACTATGACATGGAATGGTATGTTGTCTTTTCCTATAAAGTGGATGTTGTGGCTTGTTGGGTCAAGCCAGTATTTTTTCCAGAAGCTTGGTCTCTTGGTTTTTTGCGCCCATTCTTTTGTTGCTGAGATGTATCAAGCACCGCTTCCATCCAGACATAGATTGTCTTGTCCTGCGCGCCTTTGAACGGTGCTCGGATGCCCCATGATAGATCGCGTGTGAGCGATCGGGGTTGCAGTCCGTCGCGTATCCAGCTCAGACTGAAGTTTCGGGCGTTCTCGGGAAGGTTCGGGTTGTTTTCAACGTATGTTTTGAGTTGGTCTGCAAGTTTTGGTAGGTCAAAGAACCATGTCTTTGATTCTTTCAAAATTGGGGTTTGGTGGCAGAGTATGCAGTATGGCTTGATCAGGTCTTTCGGGTCCAGTACCCGGCCGCAGTTGTCGCACTGGTCTCCGCGGGCGGGCGTGTAGTGGCAGTAGGGGCATTCTCCTTCTACAAATCGGTCTGCTAGGAAGCGTTTGTCATTCTTGCAGTATGGGAGGATGATGTTTTGTGTGTAGACGTATCCGTTCTTGTCGAGTTTGCGATAGAAGTCTTGGACGAAGGTTTTGTGGACTGGGCTTTCTGTGCGGGTGTAGTTGTCGAACTGTA
>WNGA01011361.1_pt1 | contig 11815 bp, 13 predicted proteins | sample 5400061 | NCBI WGS metagenome assembly WNGA01 (sample SAMN13153366, study PRJNA577476) | soil metagenome | isolation source: 100 cm soil or saprolite under grassland replicate 2 | place: USA:California | collected 2016-06-15
CGTAGTAGAGAAGCGGAGGTCCGGGATGTTCAACTGGCTTTGGGGCGCAGCGCTGTTGCCCTTCATCGTGTGTGGCGCGATGTGCATCGGCGGCATGGTGCTGGCTGTGGTCGGATGGGGCCGCGCGAGCCGCCGCAACGAACGTGGTTGACGTCGTCATCGCGGGCGCCGGTCCCGCTGGCCTCAACGCTGCCCTCGTGCTCGGGAAGACGAAGAAGTGCACCCGAGGCGGGTTCGTCGGAGGGCTCATGGGCTGATCGCGCGAACGGGTCAGCGGCCCGCTTGGGGCGTCGATCGGGCGTGGTGTCCGTGAACATCGGCCGCGTCACGAATACCTTCGACGCATGGCGACGGGCTGGGGAGCCGAGGCGCTGCAGGACGGCCCGATCGCCGGCCCGCCGGCGGCGCGCTCCCGAGGCACGATCGTGCTGTGGACGATCGCGTGCGCCTGGGTCGCGATCCTGATCCTCATCCTGCGCCACGCGGTGTTCGTCGCCGACGACGCGATCAGCAACTACGGCCACGTGTGGTATGTGAGCGATCGGATCTGGCGGTTCCACCACGTTCCCTGGTCCATGCCCGTGATCGGGCACGGGAAGGCTCTGGCATTCCCGTACGCACTCGTTCCTTGGCTCAGCGCGGCGCTCCTGCGGCCACTCGTGGGGGACTGGATCGTGACCCTGTGGTTGGTCGTCGGAACGGTCGGGTTCATCGCCGCGACGTTCTGGGCGTTTCCCGAGCTGCGCCGGGGCTGGTGGGCGGCCGCCGTCCTCGTGAACCCGGCGCTGGTCGTCGCCGCGATCATCGGCCAGCTCCCCTTCCTCTGGGGTGCCGCCATGCTGATGGGTGCGGTGGCGTGCTGGCGACGGCGGCGGTACGGGCTCGCAGCGGTGCTGGCCGGGCTCGGGCAGGCGACCCATCCGGCGGTTGTTCTGCCGATGGGGATGGTTCTCGTCGCGTGGTGGTGGCGCTGGGAGCCTGATCGTCGAAGACTGCTGCGCTATTACACGGCGTCGCTGCTGCCTGCGATTCCGGCTGCGTTGCTCGTGTTCGCTTCGCCGGTCTTCGGGGACAGCGACCCCGTCGTCGTCGCCACGAGCTTCTTCGGAACGTTGGGCGTGCGGATCCTCGTGCTGGCCGTGCCCATCGCGTTGGTGGCCGTCCAGCGGCGGCAGCAGTCGACCACGACGCCGTCACCGGTCGCGGCACATTTCGCGTCGGCTGTGTGCGTCGTCTTGCTGATCTCGAACGTCGCGTTGGTGGGACCGCTCGAGGCTCAGTACTCCTGGGGTGCCCTCAACCGGAAGCCCGACACCGAGCTGCTCACCTTCATCAAGTCGAGCGAGTTCGATCCCGGCGCGACGTACCGCATCCTGCGCGCCCACGACGGAAAGATCGGGATGTACCAGCTCGTGCAGCACGACGCGCGGCTCGATTCGGAGTTCTTTCCCGAAAGCATCGCCCGGAACAGCTGGCCGAACGTCACGAAATACTCGCAGTTCCTCCGGGGACGACGGGTCGACTACGTCATCGTCTTCGACAGCTACGACCGCGAGTGGCGCACGAACGAACACCAGCTCCTGCGGGATCTGGTGGAGCAAGGTCCTGACGGGTGCGACGCGAGCCGCGTCGGCGTGGGCGAGCTCAGCGCAGGGAGGGCATTCGACGTCTACCGGATACGGCGGGACTGCGATGCCGCGGCCGAAGTCATCGACGCCAGGCGGTGACGACCTTCCGCTCGGTTCGGGTGACGTAGCCCGCGGAAGAGAGCCGACTCATCACGCGTTCGAGCCTCGGCTCGTACCCGTCGATCGTGTGGTATTCGAAGGCGATGTTCCCGATGCGGTCGAACACGGCGTCGGGCGTCTCCGGGAAGATGTCGTACTCGCCGCCCTCGCAGTCGACCTTGAGCAGGTCGACCGAGTCGAGGCCGTGCGCGTCGAGCAGCTCGGCGAGCGTCACGCTCGGAATGGCGCGCTGCTCCGCCTCCGGGTACCAGTACGACGAGACATGGACCTCCTCGCCGTCCAGCCGCTGCACGTTGAGCACCAGCTCGCCCGAGGTCCCGACGGCCTTTCTCATTGCGGTGATGCGGTCGCCGTAGCCGTTCAGCTCGATGTTGCGCGTGAGCATCGAGAAGTTCTCGAGCGTCGGCTCGTAGGCGACGACCCGCGCCGCGCCGAGGTACTTCACGGCGAAGAGGGCGAAGTCGCCGATGTAGCCGCCGACGTCGACGACGACCGGGTTCGGCGGGAGGCGCAGCGGGCGCGTGTAGGGCTGGCGGAAGAAGATCTCGCGCACGATCTCGGCGTCCCAGAGGTTGCGACGGATCGCGATCCGCAGCCCGTCGTACGTGCGCAGGACCGTGCCGTCGCTCGCCTTCCTGTACAGCGCCTGCGCGTACTCGTCGACGTTCTCGAAGAGCTTCCCGCCCTCGTACCGGTCGTGCAGCGAGCGAACCCGGGTGTAGGCAGAGCGAACAGTCGGCGACCGCTGCAGCGAGGTCTTCAGCGAGGCGAGCACCGCCTGAGTGTCTCCATCCCGACTGGGGGACAAACCGCCCAAGTTGGCAAGGCCGAAGTGGATCACCCCGATCGGGTGATGCCGGGGCGCGGACGTGTTCGTAGGGTCGCAATCGGTACACCGTCCACCGACAGGAGAATCCCTGTGCTCGCCTATGACTATCCGCTGTTGAGCGTCTTCTGGACGCTCGTCCTCTTCTCGCTCTTCGTCCTGGTGCTCTTCGTGATCCTCTGGGCGTTCGTCGACAACTTCCGCCGCACGGACCACCACGGCTTGGCGAAGGCGCTGTGGTTCCTCTTCATCCTCTTCTTCCCCATCCTCGGGGTGTTCGTCTACCTCATCGCGCGTCCCGCCGACGTGCCGTAGCGCCAAGCACACAGTTTCTGGAAGGCCCCGGGCGACGAGCCCGGGGCCTTCTCGCGCGCGTCTTGACACCTGAGAACGTCCGCCGAGAGACTCTGTACCGAGGGCAGGCGGCGATCGTTCGTGCGATCGAGGTGGCAGACCGATGGCACAACGCATCGACGTGTTGCTCTCGCAGCTCCACGGGGCCATTGGGGAGGCCCGGTTGCTCTCCGTCGACGACCCTCGCTGGGGCGTCTACTGGGCCGAAGCCAAGCGCCTCGCCGACCAGATCGAGTCGATGGTTCCCGACTCCGCCCGCCCGGTGACCCGGGACGACCAGCCCGTGTGACCGACAGGGGCCGGTGGCCACGGTCTCTCGCCGAGGTGTCGACGCACCCCGAGCACGCCGCCCCCGACTGGGCGGTGCACATTCAGGGCGTCGCGATCAGCGATGACTGGTGGTTCATCACTCAGGCGGACCGGCTGTGGCGGTTCCCAGTCGGCTCGGACCTGACGCAGATCGATCCGGGCGCCGACGACGTCCGCAGCGTCGGGTTCCCGTGCGAGGGAATCGATCACTTCGGGGACTGCGATTACGTCGACGGTCACGTGTACGTGGCCATGGAGGGCACCGCGCCGGCCAAGATCGGCGTGTTCGACGCCGAGCTCGACTTCGTCGCCGGCGCGCCCGTCGACCGGCAGGGAATGAGCAATCCGTGGTGCGCCATCGACCCCGTGACGGGTTTCCTGTATTCGTCGCCGTTCGACACGGACCATCTCGATGCGTATGAGCGGCACCTGCGTCACGGGCGATTCGAGCTCCGGCACGCCCAGTCCGTGACGCTGCGCACCGCGGACGGGGACCCGCTCGCGCTCGAGCGCGTGCAAGGCGGAACGTTCACCCCGGACGGCCGGCTCTACCTCACCGGCGACACTCGGGAAGGAGGGATCTTCGGCGTCGACGTGGACTCCGGTGCGCGCATCCTGCACCAGAAGATCTCGTACGAACACGGCTGGCCCGGGCGCCACATCATCGAAGGCCTCGCGTACTGCGTCGCCATGGACGAGCAATCCGCCGCCGGGCTCGAGGGACAGCTGCACGTGTTGGTGTACGACGCCACCAGGAAGCGTCCGGACTACCTCTGGTTCCGTCACTACGACGAGCGGGACTGACCACTTCGCCCATCGGGCCGGGCATGCCGACCGGTGGTCGTGGGTACGTCGTATGCAACCGAACGGGAGGTACCCCATGCCTGCCAAGAGAGCCGGCGTCAAGAACGAGAAGCAGTACGAAGGCCTCAGGAAGAAGGGGATGTCGAAGCAGCGGGCGGCGAGGATCGCGAACTCGCCCGGATCCTCGAGCAGAGGCGGGAAGAAGTCCGGGTCCGGATCGCGCTCGAAGAGCTCGGCGTCGCAGGGCGGGACGACACAGCAGAAGAAGGCCGCCGGGCGCAAGGGCGGCAAGGCTGCCGCGCGATCTCGCTAACGCGCTCGTCGGACGGCGCGGCGTCAGTCCAGCTCGAGCAGCTCGGTGAGCTGGAGCACCTCCATTGCTCGCCGCACCATCGGTCGAACGTTCGACACCATCACCCGGCGCTGTTGCTTTCGGAGCTCCTGTGCCAGCCGCAGCATGGCGTCGAGGCCCGACGAGTCCGCGAACGTCAGGTTGGCGCAGTCGATCCAGACGTCGCCGTCGGCGTCGACGATGCGGTCCGCGTGCTGTCGGAGCTCGGGGGCCGTCGACACGTCGAGCTCGCCGACGAGCGCGACGTTCGTCCCACCCTCGGCCGGTCGCAGGTCAACCCGGAACACGGGGTCGGCCATCGCTCCTCGTACGCGTGATGTGAGCTTGCGATCGCCCGTGCCCACGGAAGGGGCCCACGGAGGCGGCGCCCGGTGAGTATCACCCGTCGCCGCGTCGAGGCACAAGGGTCGACCGCTCAGGATGATGGCTAGAGTTTCCGGAACGGCTTGCTCTCTCGGTTCCGGGGAGGTGCGCGGCCCATGGGCACGGTTGCGTCCGATGGTCCAGGGTGGGCTGGCCTCGACTCGCCCCTCTTCGACGAGATCCAGGCGTCCATCATCACGACGGACCTCGCCGGTGTCATCCAGGGGTGCAACCGGTACGCCGAGATCTTCTACGGGCGGCCGTCCTCCGAGCTGATCGGACGCCACGCCAGCACCTTCGCCGCCGCCCCGGTCCCGCGGGAGCTCGCGCACGAGATCTACCGAGCGCTCGAGGCCGGGGGCACCTGGGAAGGTGACTTCGCCGTTCGTCGGAAGGACGGTTCCATCGTCGCCGCCCGCACGGTCGACTCGCCGCTGCACGACGACGACGGGCAGCTGGTCGGTGTGGTCTCGATGTCGCTCGATGTGACCGATCGGCAGCGGGCCGAAGCTCGGTTGCGGGCGCAATACGAGCTCGCCCGCACGCTCGGGGAGGCGCTCTCGCTCGAAGAGGCGAGCCCGCGGTTGCTGCGGACCGTGTGCCAGGCGCTCGGTTGGGATATGGGCGCCATCTGGGGCCTCGACATGGACAGCTCGCTCCTTCGCTGCCTTGCGACCTGGCGCGCGCCCGACAGCAACGCCGAGGTCTTCGAGGAGGTGACGCAGCGCACCACGCTTCGCACGGGCGTCCCGCTTCCGGGGAGAGTGTGGGCCACCGGGGCGCCGGCGTGGATCGCAGACGTCGCCAAGGAGCCGACCTACACGCGCTCTGCCGTCGCGGCTGCGATGGGAGTGCACGGCGGCTTCGCGGTCCCCATCCGTCGGGGGCGCGACGTACTCGGCGTGATGGAGTTCTACGCACCGGAGATCCGTGAGCCCGATGACGATCTGCTCGAGATGATGGACGCGGTCGGCGCCCAGGTCGGTCAGTTCATCGAACGCACCGAAGCAGAACGGGAGCTGCGCACCAGCCGGGCGGGTCTCGCCCAGTTGGCACGCACGCTGCAGGAGAGCCTGCTCCCGCCGCATCTCCCTTCCATCGACGGCGTGGAGATCGCCGCGCACTACGAGGCCGCCGGGGACGGCAGCGACGTCGGCGGCGACTTCTACGACGTGTTCGAGAGCACACGGAAGGACTGGTCGATCGTCATCGGCGACGTCTGCGGCAAGGGCCCGGAAGCCGCCGCGCTGACGGCCCTGGTCCGGTACACGACCCGCGCCGCCGCGATCCAGACCCGGCGACCGCGGCTCGTCTTGAACCTCGTGAACGAGGCCGTCCTCCGTCAGCATCCGGAGCAGTTCTGCACCGTCGCGTACGTGCGCGTACGACCAGAAGGCGAGGGGGCGCGCCTCACGATCTCGTGCGCAGGCCATCCGCTGCCGCTCGCGCTTCGTAGCGATGGCACGGTGGAGACCGTGGCCGTCCCCGGTCGGGTCCTCGGCCCGTTCCCGGAGCTCGGTGCGGTGGACCGGCTGGTGCGCCTCCACCCCGGTGACGCGCTCCTGCTCTACACGGACGGCGTCACCGAGGCGCGCGGCCCCGACGGCTTCTTCGGCGACGAGCGTCTGCGTGCCACCCTGCAGTCGTGCGTGGGGACCAGCGCCGACGACACGGTGAAGACCCTCGAGCGCACCCTCAACGACTTCCACGGCGGGCGACCACGCGACGACATCGCGTTTGTCGTCCTCCGAATCCCCGGTTGACCGCTCAGACCTCGATCCGCGGCGTGGCTCTCAGCTCGCACCAGACGGTTTTCCCGCCGCGCCGGGGCTCGCTGCCCCATCGATCGACGAGCGCGTCAACGAGCTCGACCCCACGGCCGCCCTCGGCGGTCTGCGATGTGAGGTCGCCCGGTTCGGGTGGGGATGTGCTCTCGTCGGAGACCATCACCCTGACGACGTCGTCGTGGCGCGACAGCTCGAGCGTGATCGACTGGCTCGCCCGGGCGTGGCGGACCGCGTTCGTAACCAGCTCACTGACCACGAGGCGGACGGCATCGACGTCCTCGCCTCCGACGGACCATCGGGCGAGCGTCTCAGCGGTGAACGTTCGTGCCAGCCGCGGGGCGTGGCGAACGGGGGCGAGATCGATCGTTTCGAGGTGGTTCATGTCGCGGTTCCGAGGTTGTGGTCGAGGCGACGGGGGATCCGCCGTCGGGCTCGCCGGGGGTGTCGGCGGCAGGTTCGTCGAGGAATTCGACTCGGACGCGCTCCTCGGGGCGGCGCTCCTCCTGCTCCGCGAGCTGGCGGAGCGCCCGGCGGTCCGAATCGGTCAGCGGGGGCTGCACGATGCTGCGCGGGTACAGGCGCCGCGCGAGCACGACGTTGAGCTCGGCGGCGTACAGGCTGATCTGCGCGGCCAGATAGAGCCAGAACATCAACCCGAGGACGATGGCGAAGAGCCCATAGATCTCGCTGCTCTGTTGGAGCTTCTGGCTGATCAGGTACCCGCCGACGAGTTGGAGCACACTCCACGCCGCCCCGAGCAGCACGGCGCCAGGGAGCAGGTCGTCCGCTGGCACGTTCCCCGGGGTGAGCAGGCGGAACGCAGCCAGCGAGATCACAATGTTGAGCGCGAGGGAGACGACGAGTGTCGCCGCCCGCAGGATGACGGCGGTGTCGTTGAACACGCCCACGCTGGAGAGCGCCGTGGTTGCGATCACGCCGAGACCGAGCACGCCGATCACCGATAGCCCCCGAGCCAGCCGGGGGAGGAACCCCGGCCGGTCGACGCCGGGGATGTTCCACACCTGCGCCATGGCGTGCTGCCCGGCCTGCGTGAACCCCAGCGACCCCCACGCCAGCCCCAACAGGCCGATCACGAGGCCGAGGCCGGTCGCGCGGAGCGAATGGACGTTCTTGGCGATCTGGTCGCCGATGATCGGGAAGTCCGCCAGCGCCGAGTCGACGACACGGTGCCGGAGGTCGGGGCTGTGCTCGAGCGCGAACCCGAGGACGGTCACGAGGAGCAGGAGAAGAGGGAACACCGCGAGGAACCCGTAGTACGCGATCAGGGCCGCCAGCGAGCCCGCTCGGTCGTCGCCGAACTTCTTGACCACACCGAACACGAATCCGGCAACCCGATGGCGCTGCTGGTACGTGTCGACGCGCCGCACGGCTCGCTCGACGCTGTTCATCGCTCTCCGGTCTCTCTCAGGAGTTGCTACCCCCGCTCGTGATCGAGGAAACGGAGCCCGCCCCCAGGTGCTGCGGGCGTCTGGCACCATGCCGGGAGACGCCATGGCCTACAACGTCGCTCAGAAGCTGATCGCTGCCCACCTCGTCGACGGGGACATGACCGCCCGCACCGAGATCGGCATCCGCGTCGACCAGACGCTCACCCAGGACGCGACGGGCACGATGGTCATGCTCGAGCTCGAGGCGATGGACCTCGACCGCGCCCACACGGAGCTTTCGGCGCAGTACGTCGACCACAACGTCCTGCAGACCGACTTCCGGAACGCCGACGACCACGTGTTCCTGCGGAGCGCGTGCCGGCGGTTCGGGATCTGGTTCAGCAAGCCCGGGAACGGCGTGAGCCACGCAGTGCACATGCAGCGCTTCGGTGTGCCCGGCCAGACGCTGCTCGGCTCGGACAGCCACACGTGCGCCGCCGGCTCGCTGGGGATGCTCGCGATCGGCGCGGGAGGGCTCGAGGTCGCGCTGGCGATCGCGGGCGAGCCGTTCTACTTCGCGATGCCGGAGATCTGGGGGGTCCGCCTCGTGGGCTCGCTCCCCGAGTGGGTGAGCGCCAAGGACGTGATCCTCGAGATGTTGCGACGGCACGGCGTCGACGGCGGTGTCGGACGGATCATCGAGTACCACGGGCCGGGGATCGCGCAGCTGTCGGCCATGGACCGCCACGTGATCGCGAACATGGGCGCCGAGCTCGGTGCGACGACCACCGTGTTCCCGTCGGACGAAGACGTCCGCCGGTTCCTCGCCTCCGAGGGTCGGGAGCACGACTGGAGCGAGCTCGTTGCCGACGCGGGCGCGACGTACGACCGCGAGGACGAGATCGACCTGTCGGCACTCGAGCCGCTCATCGCCTGCCCGTCGAGCCCGGGCGACGTCGTGGCGGTGCGAGAGGTCGCCGGCCGAGACGTCTATCAGGTCGTCATCGGCTCCTCGGCGAACCCGGGGCTCCGCGACTTCGCCGTGCCGGCGATGATGGTCGCGGGTCGGCAGACGCAAGATCCTGTGTCGTTCGACGTCAACCCGACATCGCGCCAGACCCTCGAGGCGCTCGCGGGCGAAGGCTGGCTGCTCGACCTGATCACCGCCGGCGCGCGTCTCCACCAGGCCGGCTGCAACGGATGCATCGGAATGGGGCAGGCACCCGCCACCGGGCGCGCGAGCCTGCGCACGTTCCCCCGCAACTTCCCCGGGCGCTCGGGGACGAAGGAGGATCAGGTCTACCTGTGCAGCCCGGAGACGGCGACGGCCGCCGCGCTCACCGGAGTGATCACCGACCCCCGCGACCTCGGCTTCCCGCATCCGCGCTACGAGGAGCCGCAGCGCAGCTACGTCAACACCGAGATGCTCGAGGCGCCCGAGGACGGGCGCGACGTGCCGCTCGAGAAGGGCCCGAACATCGTGTCGCTCCCGGAGTTCGATCCGCTCCCGCCCCGGTTGGCGGGACCGGTGCTCCTCAAGGTCGGCGACGACATCTCCACCGACGAGATCATGCCGGCGGGGGCGCGCGTACTGCCGTACCGGAGCAACATCCCGGCGATGGCCGACTTCGCCTTCGACATCGTCGACGAGACGTACCCGCGGCGTGCACGCGAGACCGGAGATCACTTCGTCGTCGGCGGCGACAACTACGGGCAGGGCTCGAGCCGGGAGCACGCCGCCATCGTTCCCCGGTATCTCGGGCTGCGGGCGGTGTTGGCCAAGAGCTTCGCCCGGATCCACTGGCAGAACCTCGTGAACTTCGCGGTGCTCCCGCTGACGTTCGCCGACCCGGGCGACTACGACCGGATCGAGCCCGGCGACGTGCTGACCATCGCCGACCCGGCGGGGCAGCTCCGGGGCGACGCGCCGGTGAACGTCGTCAACGAGACGAAGGACGAGACGTACGCGATGGGACACCGGCTGACCTCGCGCCAGATCGAAATCGTCGCCCGCGGCAGCCTCATCAGCGTCATCCGCGACCGGCAGCACTCCTGAGCGGCGCCAATCGTCAGCTCCGCTCGATTGTGCGGAACGAAGACCCGGGGCGCGGCGGAAACGCCTCGGTCCCGAAGTGTTTAGCGTGCCGAATCCTTGCGGAACGCTGGAAGCGTGCCGGCTTCTCGATTGGAAGTGGTTCGTGCTCCCTTCGCCGGTGAGACGCCCGCGTCCATTCCGATTTCGAACGGCGAGAGCAACGTCAGCTCGCGTCCGCGCCGGCTGGCGCTCGTCCTTGGATGCGTCTTGGCGTTCGGGGTCGGGTTCACGGGCGTGACCGCGCTCACGCGTGTTCTCGACAGCCCGACCAAGGCGCGCACCAAGCCACCCGTTCCATCGGCAGCCTTCACGCCGGTCCCCGTGCCGGCTACCACCGCCAATGCTCTCGTGACAGCGCCTCCGTCGGCCGACGCCGAGACCCCGGGCGTGCCGATCGAGCCCAACGCGCCGGCTCCACTGACGACGGCAGACACGGCCGCGCCGACGACGACACCGCCACCGACGACGTCACCGCCACCGACGACGACGCCGAACACGACTGCGCCGCCGGTGACGGACCCTCCCCGGACGTCGCCGTGATCAGCGTGCCGAGCGACCGCCAGACGATCGCCGATTCGTAGACGGGCGTCTCAGGCCGCGGACCGTTGGGTCCCCGCGTCCGCCCGCGCACGACGTCAGCTTCGACCAAATCGCACAAACCGTGACCGAGGGGGAGTAATCGCGTGGGCGTGATCGTCGCGGCGTCACCAAGGAGCAACGGGTTTCGCGACCACCGGAGCAGGGGAATGCGATTTGGAACAGACGCGGAAGAATGGAGACTCGATGTACATCGGGATTGGAACGCTTGTGTTCATCCTGCTCCTCTTGCTCGTTGTGTACATGGTTCGGCGCGTGTGACCGACCTGGAACGCGCGAATACCGCGCTGGGCGTGCCGGCGCGGTATTCGGCGGGTAGTGCCAGTTACTTGCGCTGGAGGCGGTCCTTCGCCTTGTCGACGACTTCCTCGCCTTTCTCCTTCGCCTGCTCGAGCTTCTCCTTCATCGAGCCGGCGGCGCGGTCGGTCTTGCCTTCGCGCTGAAGCTCTTCGTCGTCGGTCAAGTCGCCTGCGCTTCCTTGACACGACCCTTGACGTCGTCCTTCTTGGCTTCCATGCTCGTCGCTCCTTTGCCGTGTCGCTCTCTTGTTCCCGACGCGGTGAGCAAGGAAACGTCAGCGTGCCGAGGCCAGGGCCTGCTTGATCTCTGCCGGTCGGTCGCTGACGACGATGTCCGAGTGCATCGGGAGCAGTCGTTCGAGCTGACCGGTGCTGTTGACCGCGCCGACGCTGATCGTCACGCCGGCGTCGTGCAACGGGTCGACCAGATCGTGGGAGAGAATGAATCCTTCCAGCGACACGCCGCCAATCCCTCGGTCGAGCAGCCACTTCACCAGCGCCTCGGGTGCATAGTCGGCCCAGAGGACGAGCCGGGTCGCGACATCGTGATTGCCGGCGACGAGACAACCGGTGGTAAAGAAGCTGATCACCTCGATTCGGTCCGGGGTGCCGTGGCCCTTGGCGATCTCACACGCACGCGCGGTCGTGCGATCTACCAATGCATGGTCGGCGTACGCCTTGACGTCGAGCTGCAACGGCAGGGTCGGCGGAATCAGACGGGCCAGGCTCGCCTCGAGCGCGGGCCGGGATGACTCGGCACCGTAGTCACTGCCGAATCGGTGGCCGTACACGGGCGGTGCGTCTGCCGTTCGGTTCGTCGCGACAGAAGACAAGATGGCCCATAGGGAGGGCATCCGAAACCCTCGGTGTGCGCACTGAAGCGGAGTTGCGTT
>WNGA01011092.1_pt1 | contig 11814 bp, 10 predicted proteins | sample 5400061 | NCBI WGS metagenome assembly WNGA01 (sample SAMN13153366, study PRJNA577476) | soil metagenome | isolation source: 100 cm soil or saprolite under grassland replicate 2 | place: USA:California | collected 2016-06-15
GACGAGGTCCACCGTTCACACCCTCTCCTGCCCATGCTCGCCGAGGCCGAACGAAGCAATCGAAGCGAGCGCATCGAGCTTCGGCGCTTCAACCGCCTCGAACTGGTCGACCTGCTGAACGCGATCGTCGGCGGAGACGCCGACCCAGAGCTCGTAGACGACGTGTTCGAGCGATCGGGCGGCAACGCCTTCTTCGCAGAAGAGCTCCTCGCCGCGGGTGTCGGTCGGCGCGACGTTCCTCATACGCTGCGTGACGTGCTGCTCGCGCGTATCGCAATTCTCAGCCGACCGACCCAAGAAGTGATGCGCGTGGCGGCCGCCGGCGGAACGACACTCGCGACGACCGTACTTAGGCTCGTCGCCGGGCTCGAGGACGATCGGCTCACAGCGGCGCTACGCGAGAGCGTCGATCGCCAGATCCTGGTGGTGAACCAGGGCGCAAACGAAGAAACCTATGGCTTCCGCCACAAGTTGATGCAGGAGGCGATCTATCTCGATCTTCTGCCGGGCGAGCGGACCAGGCTGCACGCCGCTTTCGCCGAGGTCCTCTCTGAACATTCCGGAGATGGCGGGGCGTCGCGATCCGCGCAGCTCGCCTATCACTGGTTCGCCGCGAACGACCTTCCGCGGGCCCTCGTCGCATCCGTCGAGGCCGGCCGAGTGGCGGATGGGTCGTATGGATTTGCCGAGGCCTTTGCACATTACGAGCGCGCCCTCGCCCTATGGGACCAGGTGCCGGACGCGGAAGCGCGACTGGCGGTCGACCGAATCCAGCTCCACGAGCGCGCCGGACAATCTGCCGCCGCAGTTCGTTCGGCTCGTGCGGTCTCCCACATCGAAGCGGCCCTAGCATTGGTCGATCCGGATACCGACCCGGTACGAGCGGGCTTGCTCTACGAGCGCCTTGGTCGATACCGCTGGCTGTCCTCGTCTCCGGGAACGGTTGCGGCGTACACCGAAGCCGTTCGCCTCGTACCCGCGGCGCCAGCGTCCGAGGCTCGCGCACGAGTGCTCGCGGGTCTTGCTCAGTATTTGAACGGTGGAGACGACGTCGAGGCTGCCGCCGTGGCCCAGGACGCGGTCGAGACCGCTCGCGCGGTGCACGCCGCGGACATCGAGGCCCACGCCCTGGTGACGTTCGGCTCCGCTCGCTGCAACGTGGGGTGGGTGGCCGAGGGACTGTCGGCACTCGAGGAGGCGAAGCGGGTCGCATCCGAGGTCGGTGACATGGAGGACCTGGTCCGGGCCCACAAATACACCGGGATATGCCTGAGCGCTGCACAGCAACTCGACGAGGGCGCTGCCGCCTCGTTCGAGGCCTTCGAACTCGCCCGCCGCCACGGCCTCGCCCAGTCACACGGTGCAGAGGCTCTCGTCCATGCTGCCTGGAACTTGCTCGACCTTGGGCGACTGGACGAGGCCGAGCGGGCGCTTGACCTGGTCGAGCGATACGCCCCGCAGGGAGCGAGTGCATCGGCGACAGCCGCCTTTCACGATGCCCACGCCTGGCTTGCCATCTGGCACGGCAAACTCGACCAGGCGAGGCAGCATGTCGAGGCACTCGAGCGCATGGCCCGGCGCGACGAGGAAGGCCAGCTGAAGCTTTGGGCCTACGACAAGAGAGCGTCCCTCGCTATTGCGGAGGGTCGGCCCCTGGAGGCACGCCGGGCCGTTCAGCAGGCATTCGCCGTCACCGAGAAACACGACGACTGGGCCGACCATTTCGCGTGGACGTGCGCCCTGGGAATCCGTGCTGAGGCCGACATCGCGTCCTCGGCGCGACGCGACACGAGGATCCGCGCTGAGGCGTCGCAGATCGCGGCACATTATCTGGCCGAGGTTCACAAGCAGCACCAACACGTCCTGACGGAGCGACCGGCGTTCGCAACGGCCTGGGCGCGGCTTCGAACCTTGTGTGAGGCTGAGGCGTCGCGCATCGACGGTGGCGACCCGGATCCGTGGGCCCGCGCGGCCGACGCGTTCGCGGACCTCGGGTCGCCATGGTGGGTCGCCTACGCGCGCTTCCGGCAGGCCGAGGCATTGCTCGCTGGCATGCGGTCAAGGGCCGTGGCCCGACCCGCGCTCGCTGAGGCGCATCGGATCGCCCTTGAGCTTGGGGCGACGCCGCTCAGGGAACTGATCGAAGGGCTGCTACGACGGGCGCGGGTGTCTTTGCCCACGCTCGCGCCCGAGCGTAACGGTAGGCGAATGCCGCACCGGTTCAAGCTGACTCGCCGGGAGGACGAGGTGCTGCAGCAGGTAGCGGCCGGTCGAACGAACCGTCAGATCGCCGAGAGCCTGTTCATCACCGAGAAAACCGCCGGCGTGCACGTATCGAACATCCTCGCCAAGCTCGATGCCCGGAGCCGCACCGAGGCGGCCGCAATCGCGCTCCATGAGGGTCTGATTCCATCCGCGAACATCGTCGCCTCGCCGAACGCCCGGCGACCAGAGACGCTCCCAGTTTGCGCTCGCCAGAAGCGGTGAGAGGACGCCCTCTCGAGCGTCCTCTCGTTCGGTTTACTGGTTGGCGGCTCGCCGTTAGCCTTCCTCGGCCGCGCGCCTCTTCGCCTCCTCGAACACGTCCGACATCGATGGCACCTACATCGTCCCAGTCGTTGGCGGCCGAGAGCGCGCGCTCCAGGTTGGTGTCGAGCAAGCCATCTTGCACCCCCGACCCCTCAGAACGACGAGGAACTTGTCTTCGTGGATCTGATAGACGGAGTCGCCGGCATCACTTTGGCCGGTGGAGGCCCCCGAGAATCGCGCCAGGAAATCCGGACCGCAGGTGTTGAAGTCGCTGGCGAGTCGCGGGGCGAGCTAGGCGTTGAATTTCGCCCCGACCGGTCTCGTCCACGTCTCGTCTCGGGCTCATAGGCAGGGCGACGATCGCGCCAAGTCAGACACCATAGCCGAGCATCTTCGCTCGCCGTCCCATGTTCGATGCTACAGCGTTCAGAGCTGGCTGCTTCCCAAGCAAGATGTCGCGGGTTCGAATCCCGTCTCCCGCTCCAACCCCTCGATCCTGCCCCGTCTGACCGCCAATGTGGATAACTCCCTTGCCACGGCCTTCGATCGGGAGTACACCGGCACGACTGGAGCACGTTAGAGGAAACTCGTCGTGGATTTCATCAGCGAGCAGGGGTACGAGATCAAGTTCGGGATGGAGGAGGAATACCAGGAGTGGCTCATCGAACACCGCGATGAGCTGCGGCGGGCCATGCCGGCCGGGATCGAATACATCGGCTCGTACGTGGTCGCGATCGGGAACGGGTACGAGGGCGGGAGCTGGCGCGACCTGTTGCGGCTCGACAGCTACGGCGCGCTCGACCGGATGGCGGCCGCATCGAAGGATCCGAACACGGAGATGGGACGGCTGTTCCGCGAGTCGACCCGGTTCGTTGACGTCACCCGACATCCCGAGCGGTGGACCCAGGTCCTCCTAAAGAACGTCGTCGACGCGACGGTCATCAATTCGCCGGCACCGGAGATCCGCGAGCCGGTCGGCGCCGGGCGCTAGCGGGTCGCACCGGCTACCCGTGCCCTCCTGGGCATAACTCCCAGCCCCAGAAGGTCGGAATGGACACGCGCTGGCGGCTGGATCCGGGAGACGGACATGGTCAGGCCGGAACCGTGCAGTCTCTGCAGCGCAGAGCTCGGACCGCTGCTCGCGGAAGGCAGGCATTGGAGATTGATCCTGAACCGAGAGCAGGATCTGCTCGGCGCGTCCTTCCTGGCCCTCCGTCGCCACGTCGAGTCACCGACCAAGCTGCGGCCCGATGAATGGTCGGAGCTGCTTGGCTCGATCCAGGAGGCGCGTGACCTGCTGGCCCGAGCCTTTCACCCCGACCATTTCAACTTCGCCTTCCTCGGCAACGTGGAGCGTCACCTCCATCTCCACGTGCTGCCTCGCTACGCTTCGGGGCGAGTGGTCATCGGCCTGACCTTCACCGACCCTGGCTACCCGGGCCACTACGCGCTCGTGGATACCGGCCGGCTCGCGGACGACCAGCTGGAACGGCTCGCCACCGAAATCCGCTCGAGCTGACCGGCCCGCCGAGCCCGCTCACGACCGAGCTGTCGCTAGCGGACCGCGTCGAGCGGCTCCGACTCGTCCGAGCCCTCGGCGAGACCGGTGCGCCGCCAGACCGCGTAGGAGTACACCAGCCCGTCGTCGTCGACGGTCAGGTCGGACTCGAACGATCCGCTGGCATAGCGATACGCGCCTTCGGCGTCGACCCGCGTGTACCGCTGGCGCGACTTCTCGACGGTGAGTGACGGAAAGCGGATCCAGGCGGCCTGGATCTCATCCGAGGTCCCAACCGCGAGGCGGAGCCGGCGGATCGGCAGTGCGTTCGTCGCCGGGCTGCATTCGAGGTCGACGTCGGTGCAACCCTTCAGCTGGCGGAGGGCCGCGCCATCCCGTGTCCAGGCGCCCTTCTCGTTACGAGCCAACGTCAGCTGGCGTTGCTCGAAGCCGTGCCACTGGCGGACATGGACAGCGGCGGTCTGCCCGTTCGGGTTGGTCAGGACCCGATATTCGATCCGGAGCGGCAGTCCACCCTCGGCGCCGATAACGGTTCCCATCAGGGTCGCGCCGGTGGGCCGGACGGTCAGCGTGCACCACTCGTCGGTTTCGACCTCATCGCCTCGGCGCCAGGCCACTCGCCGTGTGGTCATCCGCTATGGGCTGGTGAAGGCGTTGAGGATGTTGGTGAAGTCCCAGGTGTTCTGGACGATGCCCGAGCAGTCGTTCTGGCCGGGGTTGCCGGGGCAGCCGCCGTTGTCGCGCTGGATCGCCCACATCGACACCACGCTCATGCCGTTTGCCTGGGCGAAGGTCAGCAGCTGCTGGGCGTCCTCGAGCGTCGTGACCTCGGTTCGGCGGGGATAGTCGTCCAGGCCGTTCATGATCGTCGCGCCGGTCATCGCCCACAGCTCGGCGGTCGTCTTCGCGGGGTAGAGCGACGCGAGCTGCGTGTGGAGGCCCTGGAGGGCGCTGATGGCCGAGTCGCCCATGTCGGCCTCTACGCGGTCGTAATAGTCGAAGACCATCGGGTTGACGACGTCCACCCGGACGCCGTTGGCGATCGCGTTCTGAAGAACGGCCAGCCCGCTCGCCACCAGCCCGCTCCGGCTCGTGGGCAGGGTGTACTGAATCTGCAGCGTCCGGCCGTTCGTCGTGGCCCAGTCCTGGAGCAGCCTGATGGCCTTGTTCCGGCGGTCGATGCCCTCGGGCCGATTCAGCGACCGGCCCTCGATGTCCATGTCCAGACGGGTGACGTCGTAAGTCGTGATCACATCCTGGTAGGCGGCAAAGATCGCGTTGACGTCCTTGCACGAGTCGCCGATCTCGGTGCCTCCCTGATCGGCGGACCAGCCTCCGAAGGACGGGATGACGTCGCCGCCGATGGCCCGCAGCGACGCGATGTCGGCAAGGTAGCGCCCGCTCGCGAGCGTCTGATTCTGGTCACCGTTCCAGGCCAGGGTGCACGAGGTCTTGCTGAGCGTCTCCAGGAAGGCGAGGGTGAAGTACCTGGCCCCGGACGCCTGGGCGATCGTCGTGATGCTGTCGGACGTCCATGTCTCGAAGTACGGCGAGAAGACGTGCGCCGGCAGCGCGCCGGCCACCTGGGGAGCGGGTCGCGCGGCACCGACGGGAGCGGCGAACCCGAATACGGCCACCACGGCGGCGAGGCATACGGAGGCGGACAGGCGTCGTGCGGGCATCGTGCTTCCTCCCAGATCCGCTGCGCCGGCGATCGCGGCGCTCAACTCACGTCAGAACCCGCTCATTATGGCCGTGACCCCAAACGACCGCAGCCAGCGCCTACGGATCCGGACAGGAACGGTCAACCGCCGGCCGAGCGCCAGAGCTCGTCCCAGCGGGCGGTCTCCCGGAGCGTCGCCGCCCCCGCCGCGAGCAGGCCCCGCTGCCGGCGGAGCTCGTCACGAGCGGTCGCGAGATCCGTCCGTTCGAATCTGACCGTAGACCCCGGGCGGAGCTGGCCCAGGCGAGGACGGTCCGCGGCGATGGCGACCGCCACGACCGGATAGCCGCCGACCGTCTGGTGATCGGCCAGGAGCACGATCGGGACGCCGTCGGGCGGCAACTGGACGGCGCCCCACACGACACCCTGCGACACGAGCTCGGGCCAGGCCGGCCCGGCCGGGTCCCGCCTCGTCAGGTCCGGCCCGGCCAGTCGAATTCCCACCCGATCGCTGGCCGGCGCGACCGTCCACGGCCCTGCGATCAGCCCGTCCATGATCGACCGGTCGATCCGGTCGAGATGCGGGCCGTCGACCAGGCGGATCGGCCCCGCGCTGGGATTGACCGCCGGAGGGACGTCTTCCGCAAGCGCCCATACCCGATCCTCGAGGTCCTGCCTGTCGCCCGTCCCGTCTCGCGGCACGAGCCGGTCTCCGGCCCGAAGCGGCCGCCCGTCCATGCCCCCGAAGCCGCCCGACAGGCACGTCGACGCGGAACCCAGCACGCTCGGCACCGCGATCCCGCCGGGCATCGCCAGGTAGGCACGTGCGCCGGTCGTCGATTCGACGGGCCCGGGAAACTCCAGCGTCGTCGACGCATCCACGCGATGGACCCGGCCCGGCAGCAGGCGCCGCCCGGTCTCCCGGACTCTGCCGCCAAGATCCGCTCCTGCGATCGCCACGCTGCCGCCCTCCACCACCGCGACCGTCGGCCCGATGAGGGTCATCTCCACCGCCGCGGCATCGGGATCCGCGTCGAGCAGCAGGTTGGCCACGGCCAGGCTCCACGGGTCGCAGGCGCCCGAGACCGGGACGCCGAGATGCGTCCACTCGGGTCGGCCGGCGTCCTGGATCGTGGTGAGCATCCCCGGCTCCAGGACCTCGAGCACGGGCGAGATGCTCAGCGGGCCGGCTCGAACCGGACGGCGTCGCCCGGCCCCAGCAGGGCGGGCGAGGAGCTGCGGAGGTCCCACATCTGCCGCTCGGTCCGTCCGATGAGCTGCCAGCCGCCAGGCGTCTCGAACGGGTAGACGGCGGTCTGGGCGCCCGCGATCCCGACGCTGCCGGCCGGTACCCGCTCGCGAGGAGTTGCCCGGCGTGGCGTGGCGAGCTCCGCCGGCAGCGGACCCAGGTAGGCGAAGCCCGGCGCGAAACCCAGCACGAACACCCGATAGGTCGTGCCCGCGTGGAGGGCCACCACGTCAGCCGGGCGGAGACCATGCAGCTCCGCGACCTGGTCGAGGTCCGGACCGTCGGCGCCGCCGTAGCGGGCGCCGATGGTCACCAAGCGCGGGCGGCCCTGCGCCGCCGAGCCCGCGTCCAGATCGGCCTCCAGCGCGGCCTCGATGCTCGGCGCCAGGATGGCCTGGACTGCCGAGGTATCGAGCTCGAGCGGGTCGAACGGCACGAGGACGCTGGCATATCCCGTCACGGGCCGCCCCAGGCGCGGATCCTCGCCACGCAGGCGGTTCACCGCGGTGGTCACGAGATGGGCCCGCCGGTTGAGGTCGACTTCGATCCGCTCGCCGAGCGTCACCAGCAGCGCAGATTCGCCGAACGGGCTGAACCGAGCCTCAGCCGCGGTCACGACCCAACCGGGGCGATCGCGATCCCGGCCGACTCGAGCGCCGCGCGCACCGCCCGAGCCACCTCGGCGGCGTCCGGCGTATCGCCGTGGACGCAGATCGTGTCGGCGCCAATGGGCAGGTCCGTGCCGTCATGGGCGCTGACGTGGCCGTCCCGGGCGATCGCAACGGCCTGGGCCGCCGCGGCCTCCGCGGTCGGCAGGAGGGCTCCGGCGAGGCGGCGCGAGCGGAGCGATCCGTCCGGCTCGTAGGCTCGATCGGCGAAGGCCTCGGCGGCCACCACCAGGCCGGCATCCGTCCCGGCCTCCAGCATCGCCGATCCCGCCAGCCCCACGAGGATGAGGTCGGGCGAGACGAAGTGGACGGCTCGAGCGATGCTCGCCGCCACGGAAGGGTCACGGGCGGCCCGGTTGTAGAGCGCGCCGTGCGCCTTGACATGCCGCAGCTCCGTGCCCATGGCCCGCGCGAAGGCGGCGACCGCGCCGACCTGGTAGACGATCGACGCCTCCAGCTCGTCGGCGGCCATGTCCAGGTCGCGCCGCCCGAAGCCGATCAGGTCCGGGTACCCGGGATGCGCCCCTATGGCGATGCCGTGAGCCACCGCCTTCGCCACCGTCCGCTGGATCGTCAGCGGGTCGCCAGCATGGACGCCGCAGGCAACGTTGACGCTGCTGACCAGGGGAATGAGCCGATCGTCCTCGCCCATCGGCCACGGCCCCAGGCTCTCGCCGACGTCGGCGTTGAGGTCGATCCGCACCTGACGGCCCGCGGGAGGCGCGGCTCAGCGCCCGGCAGCGGACGGCAAGGACGTGCCCGCGAGCAGCTCCTTCGGCAGCGGCAGGCCTTCGACGTCCTCCGTCCACCAGGCCTCGATTGCGTCGGCGATGTCGTCCGGCGCATCCTCGGCGATCTCGTGGCCCGTGTTCCGGAGGATCACCGTCCGGTGGCGTGGGAACAGCGTCTCGAAGCGTCGCAGCTCGATCTCCTTGAAGGCGACGTCGCGATCCGCCCAGGTGATAAGCGCCGGCTTGTCGGACAGCCGAGCCAGGCCGGACTCGACTTCCTGGAGGAAGGCCCGGCTGGCGACGATCTCGCGCGGGAAGACGCGCATCGGCCGGCGGCGGCCGCGCGGGAACGGGCCCCGATAGGCGGCCATCTCGGCGGCACTCACCTTGCGACGGCGGACCCCTCCCTGGAGGAAGACGTTGATGAAGAGGTTCAGCCGGTCCACGAGCAGGGGCGCCAGCGGCCCGCCGATGAGGGCCGAGAAGAGGCGCAGCCTGCGCTCCGTCGCGGGCCACGCCCAGCTGTTGCCGAGCACCAGGGCCCGGATCCGGGCCGGCCTTCGACCGGCGAACCACAGGCCGATCGGGCCGCCCCAGTCGTACCCGAAGAGCGTGATGCCGTCCAGTCCCAGCCGCTCGACGAACGACTCGACGATCTGGGCATGCGACGCCGGGCGAAAGTCGTAGCCGCCGCGCGCCACGGACAGGCCGAAGCCCGGGTAGTCGAGGGCGACGCAGCGGAAGCTCTCGGACAGGCGCTGGATGATGCCGCGGTAGGCGAACGACCAGGTCGGGTTGCCGTGGAGCAGAAGGAGCGGCGGACCGGCGCCCTCGTCGACGTAGTGGACCAGGTTCCCCTTGATCTCGATGTAACGGTCCGTGAACGGGTACAGCTCGCCCGGGACCCACGCGGGGCGTTTGGGCGCCATGACCGCGGTCATCTCGACATCCCTCCTTCGGCTGCGATGACTGTACGCCGTTGAGGCCTACTCCCTTCGATCGCCGGGGTATGCGAGGAGCGTCGTCCCGGCGAGGGCCAGGGAAATCGACGGCAGGATCACTCCGAGGCGGATGTCAACGAGCTCCCATGCCTGGGCGGCGAGCATCGCGCCAACGACGATCCCCAGGTTCGACACGGCCGTCACGAAGCCAAACGCCCGACCGCGCCGGCCGTCGTCCGTGGCCCCGGCGAGGAGCGCGAACCAGGACGCCTCGAAGGCGGTCAGGCCGCCCCCGCCGACGATCGCCGTCGCATACAGCACCGGACGCGGCAGGGCCAGCGCGAGCGCCAGGGTGAACGCCACGACGGGGATCACGCCAACGATCGCCATCCGGCGCCGGCCCGTGCGATCGGCCCGGCGGGCGAGCCACGGACCCAGCGCGACGCTGCCGAGTCCGAACATGGAGAAGACGATGCCCACCTCCGCCTTGGACCAGCCGAGGTTCGCGGTCGCGAATGGGGCGTAGGTCGTGATGAACGCGCCGAATCCCGACATGAGGGCGAGGTTCGAGACCAGGAGAATGGCCAGCGGCCGCCGGGCGAGCGGGGCCGTCGACGGGGCATCGAGAACGTCGGCGGCAGTCAGGGCCGGGATCCCCTCCGCGGCTCTCGCGAGGTCAGGCGTGGCGGCCAAGGACTCGCGTTGGGGCCGGGGCAGAAACAGCGCCGCGCCGGTCGCCAGGGCGCTCGTCACTCCGACCAGGATGAACGGGACGCGCAGGTCGGAGAGGGCCGCCAGGAGGCCACCGATGGCCGGTCCGGCCACCGATCCCGCGGCGCCGGCCGCGGACAGGACCCCGTTGGCGAACGCCCGTCGCGCGCTCGCCGTCACCTGGGTGACGTACAGGCGTTCGGCGACCTGATTGAGCCCGGCTCCCAGTCCGGCCAGGGCCCGAAAGGCGACCAGGGGAACGGCCGCAGCTGCCGTCGCGATGAGGACGTTCGCGGCCGCGTACACCCCGATCCCGGTCGGTACCAGACGGCGCGCGGGGAATCGCTCGGCGAGGAACCCGCCCGTGAGCTGCCCGATAGCGTTGGTCACCCCGAAGGCGGCCGTCAGGAGCCCCAGGACGGTCGGCGAGGCGCCGAGCTGGGTCGCGTACAACGGCAGGAGGGGCAGCATCACGGCCACGCCCAGCTGGGTGATGAACGCCATCGCGGCAAGCAGCGCGAGCGGGCGGTCCAGCTCCCGGACGGCCGACACGGCTCGAGTGGTCATCGTCCTGGCCGTGGCGCCCACCTGGGAATGATCCTCCATCCGCACCTCGGGATGGGGTGTCCGCGGCGCCCCGATCGGGTGCTAGCATCGCCTCCGGCGGGGGAGTAGCTCAGCGGTTAGAGCAGCGGTCTTATACACCGCGCGTCGGTGGTTCGAATCCACCCTCCCCTACCAGCGCGGCGCGGCGAGGAGCGGCATCGAACGAGGGCCTCGCGGCGGAGCCTGCCGCGGCTAGGTGGGCGGCCGGTGGAGGCGGCTTGCGGCGACGAGCAGGAGCACCGCGATCGCAAGGGACGCCGTCACGCAAACCGCGAACCACACCACGTCCGGCGGATGCCCCGGGACGAAGACCTCGTACGAGCCGTCGGTCGTGGAGTCGTTCGTGATGACACCATCAGCCGACCCGGTTGCGAAGGCCACGACGACGCCGGCGACCATGAAGAGCCCCAACACAAGGACGGTCTCGAGGCGATTCATCTGGAGAGAATACGTCGCGGCGGGGCACCAGCCTCAGGGCCGCTCGCGTGGCGATATCCGGCCGGAGGAGTAAGGTGATCGCCAGCCTCGGCCGCCCGAGGTCCTGAGGGCAACACAGGACGGCAGAGACGTGGAAACAGGACGACAAGGGATACGGCTCGTTCGATTTGGCCAGCCTGGCCATCGGCGTCGCCTGGTGAGTCGGTGGTAGCGAAGGTGCCGGACGCCCCGGTCCAGTCCGTGGTCGCCGGCGATCCGGCCCGGCTCCGGCAGTTCGTCCAATGGCTGGCGGCGGTCGCGTTTGCCTTTGCCAGCGCGGGCGCCGTCGCGTACCTCGACCAGAACGATCCCTCGATCGCCGCGATCGCCCTCGTGAATGCCGGCTTCGGCTGCTGCCTGCTCCTCATCGGCAACCTCGGCGTGGGAGCCCGCATCGGGGCGGCGGCCGCCCTTGCCGTCGCCCTGGCATTCCTGGTCACAGCGCTGGCGATCTCGGTCGCCCTGCCCACGGGCGTGACCGCCCTCGGCGTCCTGCCGATGCTGGCCGTTGCCGTGGCCCTGCGCTCGCCGGACCAGCGGGTGCTCCTGCGGCTGCTGGTGGTGGCCGGCGCGGCGGGTCTCCTGATAGGCATCGTCGTCGAGGTCGTCCAGCGCCAATCCGTCCACTCTGACCTGGGACTGGGCCTGTTGCGGGTTGGCGGGCAGGCGATGGCCGTGGTCCTGGTCATCTACGCGCTCTGGCAGTTCACGGGCCAGCTG
>WNGA01011093.1_pt1 | contig 11814 bp, 11 predicted proteins | sample 5400061 | NCBI WGS metagenome assembly WNGA01 (sample SAMN13153366, study PRJNA577476) | soil metagenome | isolation source: 100 cm soil or saprolite under grassland replicate 2 | place: USA:California | collected 2016-06-15
GGAGTCAGGTCGACGCTGGCGCCGCCGGAGACGGGGAGCTTCCAGACGTGCGTTCGCAACCCTTCCTTCCACGAGTCCCAGTGCCGGAAAAGGAGGCGTTCGGCAATACGGGCCTTCGTCGGCGATTTCTCCCGTTCCTTTGCCCGCTTCTCGAGGCAGGCGACGTCGTTGCAATCCGGGAAAACGTCGGAGGTGACGAGGAACCACCTGCCGTCCGGCGACCACTTGAAACCGTTCACCTCGGTCGGGAAGGACGTCGCCTTCGTCGGCTCGCCCCCCGCGAGGTCCACCAGCCAGATCTGCGAGGAACCGTCCCGGTTCGACAGGAAAGCGATCCGCCGCCCGTCCGGCGAGAACGCCGGGTCGGAATCGCGCTTCTCTCCCGAGGTCAGGCGGCGCGGCGTGCCGCCGGCGGAAGGTACCAACCAGATCGCCGACTTCGTGCGGTTCTCCGTGGTGACCGGGGTGCCGACCGCGTAAGCGACCCACTTCCCGTCCGGCGAGAGGTCGAACGCCCCGACACGCTCCACCTTCGCGAGCTCCTCGAATCGCAACGGCCTTCCCGCCGGCTGCGCGGTTGCCGCGATCGAGATCGAGAGCGCGGAGAGCGAGATTACGCGCCACGTTTTCATCCGGTCCTCCTCTCGCGATTCTAGTGTCGCGGGCGCGGCCGCATCCCGCGAAGACGCCGGATTTTCTCTATCGCTCTGCTATGATTTCCGGCTCCGGCGGACCGTCCCGGTCGGAAAAAGGAGAAAGATGTCCACGGCGATCCTGGAAGAGAATGCCCCCCTCCCCGCTGCCGCCGGTAGGGCGTTGGTCAACGACTTTTCGATTCACGTCGCCACCGCCAACGGTTCCGGTAGTCAGTCTTCGAACAACATCCTGATGCGGTCGATCTTCCAGATGGGAATCCCCGTCTCGGGCAAGAACCTCTTTCCGTCGAACATCCAGGGACTTCCCACCTGGTTCACGATCCGGACGTCGAAAGAGGGGTTCATCGCCCGTCGCCGGGACATCGGGGTCCTGATCTGTATGAACCCGGAGACCGCTCAGGAGGACGTCCGGACAGTCCATCCCGGCGCCGCCGTGATCTACGAAGAGACTCTGAAACTCGACGGGCTCCGCAACGACCTGCACTTCTACGCCGTTCCGTTCCAGAAGCTCGTCCTCGAGCTCGTTCACGACGGGAAGCTGCGCCGCCTCGCGGTCAACATGATCTACGTCGGCGTCGCGGCCTGGCTGCTCGGCATCGACATGGGGGAGGTCGAGCTCGCCGTCGCCCGGCAGTTCAAGAACAAGGCGAAGGCAGTCGAGATCAACCTCGCCGCGATCCGCGGCGGCTTCGAATGGGCCGAAAAGAACCTGACGAAGAGCGATCCCTTCCGCCTCGAGCGGATGAACGCGACGGCCGGCAAGATCATCATCGATGGCAACGCGGCGGCGGCGATCGGCTGCATGCTGGCGGGAGTCACGGTCGTGACCTGGTATCCGATTACCCCGTCTTCCTCGCTCGCGGAGTCGTTGACCGACTATTGCCGGCGGTTCCGGATCGACCCGGAGACCGGCAAACCCACGTTCGCGATCGTGCAGGCCGAGGACGAGCTGGCGGCGATCGGAATGGTGCTCGGCGCCGGTTGGGCCGGCGCTCGCGCGATGACGACGACCTCGGGTCCCGGGATCTCGCTCATGTCGGAGTTCACCGGGCTCGGCTACTACGCGGAGATTCCCGCTGTCATCTTCGACGTGCAGCGCGTCGGCCCCTCGACCGGGCTGCCGACGAGAACGATGCAGGGGGACATCTTCTCGACCTACAACCTCTCGCACGGCGACGCCCGGCACATCCTTCTGATCCCGGCGAGCGTCCAGGAGTGCTACGAGATGGCGATCGAAGCATTCGATCTCGCCGAGCGCTTCCAGACGCCGGTCTTCGTGATGATGGATCTCGACCTCGGGATGAACAACTGGATGAGCGACCCGTTCCCGTACCCCGAGAAGCCGTTCGACCGCGGCAAGGTGCTCAAGACGAACGAAGAGATCGAGGAGCACGTCAAACGCTTCGGCGGCTTCGAACGATACAAGGACGTCGACGGGGACGGGATCCCGTGGCGCACGCTTCCGGGAATCACCAATCACCCGCTCGCCGCCTACTTCACCCGGGGCTCCGGCCATACCGAGCGCGCGACGTACTCCGAGCGCCCCGACGACTACAAGAACAACATGGACCGGCTCGCGCGCAAGCTCGAGACCGCGAAGACCGTCGTGCCGCGGCCCGTCCTCTCGAACAGCTCCGGCTGCGACGTCGGCCTGATCGCCTACGGCTCCTCGGACTTTGCCGTCGAGGAAGCCCGGGGCATCCTGGCGAAGCGCGGGATCGAGACCGACTACCTTCGCCTCCGTGCGCTGCCTTTCACGCCGGACGCCGCCGACTTCATCGCCGGGCACGAGCGCGTCTACGTCGTCGACCAGAACCGCGACCGTCAGATGTACGAGCTCCTGACGCTGGAGGTCCGCGGCGACTCTTCGAAGCTGCGTTCCATCCGTCACTACGACGGCTTTCCCTTGGACGCCGAGACCGTCGTCGAAGGGGTCGAAGCCGGGGAGAAACGCTGATGTCCTCCGTCGCCGAGGGGAAAGCCGTCTCGACCAACCGGTTGGGACTGACAGTCAAGGAATACGGGGGGTTGAAGTCGACCCTGTGCGTCGGCTGCGGCCACGACGTCATCACGCGCCAGATAACGCAGGCGTTCTACGAGATGGGGGTCGATCCGCACCGCGTCGCGAAGATGTCCGGAATCGGCTGCTCATCCAAGACGACAGCGTACTTCGTCGATCGCGGCCACGGCTTCAACGCGGTCCACGGACGGATGCCGTCGATTGCGACTGGATCGTCCCTCGCCAACCCCAACCTGCTGTACATCGGCGTCTCGGGCGACGGGGACACCGCCTCGATCGGCGCCGGCCAGTTCGTGCACCTTCTCCGGCGCAACCTGCCGATGATCTACATCGTCGAGAACAACGGCGTCTACGGTTTGACGAAGGGGCAGTTCTCCGCCACCGCGGACCTCGGCTCGAAGTTGAAAACGGGCGTCGTCAACGATCTTCCCGCGATGGATCTCTGCGCGCTCGCGATCGAGCTCGGGTGTGGCTACGTCGCGCGCTCGTTCTCGGGCGACATGAAACAGCTCCTCGCGTTGATCAAGGGCGCGATTGCGCACCGCGGGACGGCGCTCTTAGACGTCATCTCGCCCTGCGTGACGTTCAACAACCACGAGGACTCGACGAAGTCGTACAAGTGGGCTAAGGACCACGAAATCGCGATCCAGGAGATCGGCTTCGTTCCGTTCTTCGAGGAGATCCAGGTGGATTACGACCCGGGCACGACGCAGGACGTCGTCCTCCACGACGGATCGCACATCCGCCTGCGAAAGCTCCGCGAAGACTACGACGCGACCGACAAGATGGCGGCGCTCGGGCTCCTTCACGAGGGCCAGGACAAACAGGAGTTCCTGACGGGTCTGATCTACGTCGAGCCGACGAAGAAGGACTTTCTCTCGCTTCTTCAGCTCCCGGAGCGGCCGCTGGCGGTCATCGCCGACGAGAAAGTGCGGCCGCCCAAGGAAGCGCTCGACGAAATGATGGAAGAGCTGAAATAAGCGAGCCCCGGCGTTCCGGGAACAAAAGCCTCTCCCCCTCCGGTTAGCGCGTCCGGAGGTTTCCATGCAAGCTCGGCTCCTGACTGCCGCTACGATCCTCGCCGTCGCCGCGACCTCTGTCGGAGCCGCCGGCTCGAAGCCCCCGCCGAAGAAAGCGCCACCCCCGGCCAACTCCTGCTCGGCCTGCACCGAACGCGGCGCGGTTCTGGACCCGAGCCTCTTCGCCGATCTGAAGATCTACGAGGCGGCAGCGCGGCCGGCATACGAGATCGCACGCAAATACCCTGCGACTCTCGACCGGCTCCACTGCTTCTGCGAGTGCCAGGAGAGCATGATTCACCGCCATAAGACTTTGCTGACCTGCTTCACGAGCAGGCACGCGGCGGGCTGCGGGGTCTGCATGAACGAGGCGATCCTGGCCGGCGAGCTGAAGGACAAGGGACTGGCGGACGACCAGATCGAGAACACGGTCGAGTCGGTCTTCCGCACCGACGGCCACCGGCCGACAATCGGGCCGGGCTAAGCCGCGGACCCAGGACCGGAAAGAAACCGCTTGACTTCTCCGCTCTTATATCTATAGTTGTAGATATGATGAAGTATGGAAACGAGGGAGAGCGCGTCCTGGCCTTCAAAGCGCTCTCGGATCCGAAGCGGCTCCAGATCCTCGAGCTCCTGAAGGCGCGTGGCGAGTCCTGTTGCTCGCTCGTCGCTCGCGACGAGACCGGCCTCTGCGCCTGCGACCTCGAGGACGCGCTCGGAGTCTCTCAGTCGGTCATTTCGCACCACATGGATTCCCTCTGCCGCGCCGGTCTCGTGTTGCGCGAGAAGCGCGGCCGCTGGATGTACTACAGCCGGAACGAGCCGGCGCTCGCGGGGCTCGCACAGGCCGTCGCGAAGGAGATCTGACAGGACCTTCGGGTCCAGGAGGTACAGATGGAACCCTCGATTCACGTCTCGCTGAACGTTTCCGATGCCACCCGAGCCCGCGACTTCTACGCCGCGTTCTTCGGCGTCCCCCCCGCCAAGGAAAAACCGGGCTACGTCAAGTTCGTCACGAGCGATCCCACGATCCACCTCGCGCTGAACGAGACCGGCCGCCGCCCCGAACTGGAAGGCGCGCTGTCGCATCTCGGTCTGCGCGTCGGCTCGAGCCGGGAAGTGGACGCGTGGAAGGAGCGCGTGACCGGGCGCGGGCTCGCGAGCTTCGAAGAGAAGGACACGACCTGCTGCTACGCGCGTCAGGACAAGTTCTGGGTGAGCGATCCCGACGGCAACCGCTGGGAGGTCTACACGGTGCTGGAGGACGTCGACACTCCGGCGCCCGAGCCCCTAGCTGCCGCCTGCTGCGACGCGAGCTGCTGCGGCGGAGTCACTTAGAATCGTCGACCGATGCCGTGGAACCGCGAGAGCTGGGTCTCCCTCTCTCCCGCAGGTCTGACGGAGACCAAGCCGCGCCATTTCCGCGAGATGGCGCGGATCGCATGGGACAACAGGAGCGAGCTCCCGTTCGCGTGGAGGATCCTGACTCGTGGCGTCTGCGACGGCTGCGCGCTCGGGACGACGGGCCTTTCCGACTGGACAATCGAAGGGACGCACCTCTGCATGGTTCGGCTCGAGTTGATGAGCCTGAATACGATGCCCCCCCTGGATCCGGCGCGGCTCGCCGACGTCGCCGCCCTCGCGTCGCTCTCGTCCGACGAGCTGCGCAAGCTCGGCCGCCTTCCTTTTCCGATGGTTCGCCGGCGCCGCGAGCCCGGCTTCCGGATGATCTCCTGGGAAGAAGCGCTCGACCTCGCCGCGGAGCGCCTCCGGAGCGCGCCGCCGGAGCGAATCGCCTTCTATCTGACCTCGCGCGGCATTCCGAACGAGACCTATTACGCCGCGCAGAAGGCGGCGAGATTCCTCGGAACCAACCATGTGGACAACTCGGCGCGGCTCTGCCACGCGGCCTCGACCGTCGCGATGAAAGAGATGCTCGGATACGGAGCGTTCACCACGAGCTACCGCGACTGGCTCCACTCGAACCTGATCGTCTTCTTCGGATCGAACGTCCCCAACAACCAGCCGGTCACGACAAAGTACCTCCACTACGCGAAGAAGAACGGCGTCCGGATCGCAGTCGTCAACCCTTACCGCGAGCCGGGACTGGAGCGGTACTGGGTTCCGTCGATCGTCGAGAGCGCGCTCTTTGGGACGAAGCTCGCGGACGACTGGTTCGAGGTGGACACCGGGGGCGACCTCGCCTTCTTGAATGGAGTCTTGAAGGCGCTCCTGGAAGAACCCGGGGGCGTGGACGCAGTCTTCGTCCGAGAGCACACGACCGGATTCGAGGCGGCCGCAGAAGCGGTCCGCTTGCAGAGCTGGGAGGAGCTGGAGGAGTCGAGCGGCGCTCCGCGCCAGCGCATGCGCGACTTCGCGCGGCTCCTCGTCGAGCGGCCCAACGCCCACTTCGTCTGGGCCATGGGCCTGACGCAGAATGCACACGGCGTCGATACGATCCGCGCTCTCGTCAACGTCAGCCTTGCCCGCGGGCTCCTGGGACGCGCCGGGCGCGGACTGATGCCGATCCGCGGTCACTCGGGAGTCCAGGGCGGCGCGGAGGTCGGCTGCGCGCCGTCGCCGGGTGAAGCCGCGCTCGTCCGATGGGAAGGGGTCTGGGGATTCCCGGTCCCGCGCGCGAACGGTTCGACTGCGAACGACCAGGTCGAAGCGGCGGCCGCCGGCGAGATCGACGTGTTCTGGATCGTCGGCGGCAACTTCTTGGAGACGCTGTCGGGCGATGCGCGGAACCGCGCTGCTCTTGCCCGGCCGGGACTGCGGATCCATCAGGACATCGTCCTCTCCTCGGCGATGCTGGTCGCCCCCTCCGATACCGTGTTGCTGCTGCCGGCGGCGACGCGCTACGAGACGCCGGGCGGCGTGACCGAGACCTCGACGGAGCGCCGGATCATCTTCTCGCCCGAGATCCCCGGCCGGCGGATCGGCAGCGCGCGGCCGGAGTGGGAGGTCTTCGGCGAGGTCTGCGCCCGCGTGCGGCCGCGAGATGCCGAGAAGATCCGCTTCCGCTCGACCGCCGAGATCCGCGCGGAGATCGCCCGCGCGATCCCGCTCTACGCAGGAATCGAGAAGCTGGAAAAGCGCGGCGACTCCGTTCAGTGGGGGGGAGAGACCCTTTTCGCGGACGGCCGGTTCGCGACGCCGGACGGAAAAGCGCATTTCGCCGCCGTCCGGTTGCCCTCGCGGCGGCCGCGCGACGACCGGTTCCTCGTGTCCACGCGCCGCGGCAAGCAGTTCAACTCGATGGTCCAGCGCGAAGTCGACCCCTTGACCGGCGCCGCACGAGACGACGTCCTGATGAGTGCTGCCGACGCCGGCCGACTGTCACTTTCAGAGGGGGCGACGATCCGCCTCGTGTCCGATTCGGGCGAGTTTCGCGGTCGCGTCAAGCTCGCGCCGATCAAGCCGGGCAACCTCGAGGTGCACTGGCCGGAAGGGCTGTCGATCCTCTCCCCTTCCGAGGTGGATCCCGAGTCGCGAGAGCCCGACTACAACGCTCTGGTACGAATCGAGAGGGCCTGATTCGCGTCGCAAAGACTCGAGGTGTTCGACGGCGACGGTGAGAACGCGAGGGTCCAGATTTTCGACACGAGCGGCCGCTTCCTCAAAGAATGGACGCACGTTGGCCATCCGTTCGGCCTCTTCATCGCGCCGGATCATTTCATCTACGAGTGCGACGCGATTGCGGGCCGGATTCTCAAGATCGACCGAGATGGCAAGATCGTCGGAAGCTTCGAGCTCCCGGCTGGATCGGGACGACACCTCGACGCGCATGAGATCGCCGTGGATAAGGATCTCTCGATCTACACCGCCGAGGTCATGAACTGGCGCGCCCTCAAGCTCCGACTGCGATCGAAATAGGAAGGCCCCGCGGAGCGGACGTGACCAGTCTACGACGCGATCCGCGATGACTTCTTCAACGGGGTTGGTGTCAGGACGCTTGTGTTCTCTTCTCCGCCGGCGAGGGCGCGTTCAAGGGCCCCGGCCCCTCGGTGTGATGAACGTCGCACCCCTTCTCCCGCAGCCTCTCGCGCTCGCCGTCGCCCGGGATGACCGGCGAGCTCGACGCGTCTCCCGGCGGCCGCGTGCCGTCTCCCGGGTAATACGGGCGGTACCCCAGCCCATCCTTGACGGGCAAGCCGGGCTTCGCGATCAGCTTGTCGATCCCGAAGACCGCTTCCTCCCGTTTGAAGAAAGCCATCTCGTAGTTTCGCGTCATCCAGATGGCGTCCTTCGGGCACGCGTCCACGCAGAATCCGCAGAACACGCAGCGCAGCATGTCGATGTCGAAGACGACCGGGTACTTCTCGTACGCGATCTTCGGGTGCTCGCCGGCGACGATCGTGATGCACTCGGCCGGGCACGCCTCCGCGCACATGTAACAGGCGACGCACTTCAGCGTCCCGTCGTCACGCGTGGTCAGGATGTGCTTACCTCGAAACCGCTCCGAGTAGTCGCGCCGCTTCTCGGGATAGAGGATCGTCGGGAGGTTGCGGATCCGGACGATGTTTCGCAGGAGGTGCCGGATCGTGACCCCCATGCCCTTTACGATCTCGGGCAGGTAGAGCCGCTCGGCAACGGTGAGCTTCCGCGGCTGTTTGACTCCGACGTCGACGACTCCGCTCACCGCTCGAGCTCCCCGGCGATGATGTTCAGAGTTCCCAGTGTCGCAACCGCGTCCGAGATCGGCCCGCCGACGATGATCTTTTCGTAGGCGGCCAGGATGGGGAAGCAGGGAGGCCGCGGCTTCAGCCGGTAAGGCCCCGCGCCGCCGTCGGAGATCGCGTAGAAGCCGAGCTCCCCGTTCGCGCCTTCGATCCAGTCGTACCGCTCCCCGGCGGGCACGCGGATGCCCTCCATGATCAGCTTGAAGTGGAAGATGAGCGACTCCATGTCGTGGTAGACGGCGTCCTTCGGCGGCAGGACGACGTGCCAGTCGTCGGAGTTGACCGGCCCCGATGAAGGGAAGATATCGAGCGCCTGCCGGATGATCGCGAGCGACTGGCGCATCTCCTCCATCCTCACGAGATATCGCGCGTAGTTGTCGCCGTCGGTCGCGATCGGCACGTCCCAGTCGAAGCGGTCGTAGAAGTCGTAGGGGCGGGAGCGGCGCACGTCGTAGGCGACGCCGGACGCGCGCAGTGCCGGTCCGGTGAACCCCCACGCGATCGCCTGATCCCGCGTGACGGCTCCGGTGCCGGCAAAACGGTTTCGGACGATCCGGTTCCGGGTGACGAGCCGGTCGACGTCGTCGAGAAACCGTGGAATGGAATCGAGCAGCGCGCGGCACCGAGGGACGAAGTCCTCGGGGACGTCGATCGCCAGTCCTCCGACCCTCACGTACGAAACCGTCAGGCGCGCGCCGCAGCACGCCTCGAGCAGGCCGTAGATGCCTTCGCGCGGCTGATAGAGGTACCAGAAGTTCGTGAGCGCGCCGATGTCGACGAGGTTCGTCCCGATGTTCACGCAGTGGTCCATGATCCGCGAGAACTCCGAGAGGATCGTGCGGACCAGCTGACCGCGTTCCGGAATCTCGATCCCGAGCATCTTCTCCACGGTGCGGACGAAGCCGACGCCGTTGATCATCGCGGAGACGTAGTTCAGCCGGTCGCAGAACGGAATTACCTGGTTCCAGGTGTGCGTCTCCGCCATCTTCTCGAAGCAGCGGTGCATGTAGCCGATCTGCGTCTCGGCGCGCGTGATCCGCTCCCCGTCCAGCCGCGCGATCAGATGGATGATCCCGTGCGTGGCAGGATGGGACGGCCCGATCGAGATCGTCTGCGTCTCGAAGTGGCCGGCCTTCTCCTCGGGATGCGCCGCCCAGTCGGGCATCCGGAGGTCTTCCTCCGCGCAGAACCATCGCTGGCCCGGCGAGTAGTCCTTGCGAAGAGGGTTGCCCACGAAAGCGTCGTGGCACAGCAGACGCCGCAGGTTCGGATGTCCGGGAAAGTCGAAGCCGAAGAGGTCGAACGCCTCGCGCTCGAACCAGTTGGCCGCCGGCCACACGTGGGAGACCGTCGGAAGGCTCGGCGCGGCGCCGTCCGGCAGGATGACCTTCACGCGGAGGTGCTCCTCACGAGAGAGCGAGAGGAGATGAAACACCGCTTCGAACCGGCTCGGACGCCCGCGGCGCTTCGCGTTGTCGACGCCGGCGAGATCGAGGAAGAGGTCGAAGCGGCAGTCCGGGTCGTCGCGCAGGAAGCGGGCGACCGCCGGCCATTGTGCGGGCGAAACCTCGAGCGTCGGCAGGTCGAGGTCGAGGACCGCGACGAGATCGTCGAGCGGGGAGCGGGCGAAGCGCTCGCGCAGCCGCTCCGCGGGGGGCGAAAGGGAAGTCGTTTCGACCGAGCTCAACGCGCCGCCGCCGCCGCGGCGGAACGCCCGTCGCGCGACATCTCCCCAGTGCGGATCTTGCGTTGGAGCTCGAGGATCCCGTACATCAGCTCTTCGGGCGTCGGCGGGCAGCCGGGCACGTAGACGTCTACCGGTACGATCTCGTCGATCCCCTGCGTAACGTGGTACGCGCGATAGAAGCCGCCGGAGGACGCGCAGACGCCCATCGAGATGACCCATTTGGGCTCCGGCATCTGGTCGTAGATCTTCCGGAGCGTCGGCGCGAGCTTGTCCACGACCGTGCCCGCCACGATCAGGAGGTCCGCCTGTCTCGGGGAAAACCGGACGACTTCAGCGCCGAAGCGCGAGAGGTCGTAATGGGACGAGACGACCGACATGAACTCGATGCCGCAGCAGGCCGTGGCGAAAGGAAGCGGCCAGAGGGAGTTCGAACGAGCCCAGGCGACCATGGTCTCGAGCCGTGTCGTGAAGAAGTCCGCGCCGGCCACCGCGGTTTTCGGGTCGTGCACGGGCAGCGCGCCCTTGCCGGAAGCAGGCATGGCGGCGGGATTCTGACACACGGCGAAGCACTTGTGAAACTTTTCACAAGGCGTCTTTCACCGTCATTCCGAGCGCCGCGAGGAATTTCTCCGCATCGAGAAAGGGATCCTACGTGCGCCGGTCAGCCGAATTTCACCGTATAGGCGAGCGACTTCATGTCGGGCATCCGGTCGAGGTAGACCAGGCCGTCCAAGTGATCGATCTCGTGCTGGAGGACCCGCGCGTGGTAACCGGAAGCCTCGAACCCGAGGGACCTGCCGGCGCGGTCGAGCGCGCGCACCCGAATGGTCTGGTACCGCGGGACGACTCCTCCCCACAGAAACGGTACGGAGAGACACCCTTCCGAATCCTCCTCCATCTCCGGGCCGACCGGCTCGTACGTGGCGTTGAAGAGAGCGGTCAGAGGGACGCTCTTCTCGTTGCGCTTCCGCGTCTCCGGATTCACTTCGTAGAGGAAGACTCGCAGCGGCGTGAAAACCTGCGGAGCGGCAATTCCGGTGCCGTCGTACTCGCGCATCGTGTGCTCGAGGTCAGCGAGAAAGGCCTCGTAGTCGCCGCGGGAAACCGCCCGGGTGTCCACTTCGCGGGACCGCATGCGGAGCTCCTTCGCGCCGAGCTTGGCGACCTTCAGGATCACCGCGCAATCTTAACGACGTGAGCCGTGAGCCGTGACCGGTCCGGCCATTGCGGGAGTGGTTCCCTTTCCGCTAGACTCGCCCGCCCCGATTCGGCGCCGCGCCCAGGTAGCTCAGTTGGTAGAGCAAGGGACTGAAAATCCCTGTGTCGGCGGTTCAATTCCGTCCCTGGGCACCACGTTCCCCGGTCCGCTAAGGGGAATGCCGGATTCCGTCGGGCCGTTTCCGCAACCGCATTGTCCGGAGGTCCGTTTGAGCCCTCTTCCTTTGGTCGTCCTTTTCGCGGTCCTGAGTGTTCCGCAGGCGCCGGCCCTCACCCCGAAGAAACCGGCCTCCGTCCCGCCGGCGAGCGCGACAGGGAACGTCGCGCCGCCGTCCGACTCGTCTCGGAAGACGGCGGAACCCTCCGGGATGGGCCCGGGCAATGCGATCTGGGCGACGAGCGTGGAAGGCGCGATCCAGCGGGCGGCGCGCGACAGCAAGTTCGTCTTCTTCGAGTTCGTCAAGAAGGAGTGCGGCAATTGTCAGCGGATGGACGGTCTCCTCTACCCCGCATTCGACTTCGAGGCCCT
>WNGA01014423.1_pt1 | contig 11814 bp, 16 predicted proteins | sample 5400061 | NCBI WGS metagenome assembly WNGA01 (sample SAMN13153366, study PRJNA577476) | soil metagenome | isolation source: 100 cm soil or saprolite under grassland replicate 2 | place: USA:California | collected 2016-06-15
TTACTTTCCCAACCAATGACAGAAAATGATTGAACCCGGTTCAATACTAAGCCTTCCATGGACGCCCATCGTTCGGTCTCTCACCCGCCCAAAATGGTTTCGATTTCAAACAATTTTGGGAGCGTGACAAGCCGAACGATGGGCGCCTGATCGTGTAATTACGAGTCCCTATTTATAGGGCTCGTTCTTATATGCGATTTATTTAAGGTTTAATCAAACGCTCCATTAGCCAGTTTTTGCCGTGATCTTTGATCTAATCACCCATCATAATTCAAACTCCGCTCGACACGGCGTCATCACTCTCGGACCAGGCACGTTGACCACACTTAAAAATGGACTCAAATCATGACCAGATAGAAAATACGTGCACATACCATATGATACCCCAACTCGCGGATAAGCACTACAATTCTGTATCATGGAAAGAACATATGTGATTTTCATATTGACATTATTTCCTTTGTCGGTATAACTCCACAACAACACCACCCCTTCATGCTGTAATAAAATTTCTAGACTTTCAGTTCAAATATTGGAGAGAATTTTGAGGGGTATAGAATGTCTATGTTCGTTTGAAGTCTTTTAACCAACTCGGCAAATTCCGAACCATCGCTGGCCAGCGATGATCGGATATTCAAGTTGATCTTATATATGAATAATTCAACTCATAGGCTTATGTGTCATGGCTCAAGGTATTGTAGAGTCAACTGCTATAAGATAAGTTACACGAGTAATGAATTTCTATCTGGCATGCACCAGCACGTGCTTGGGCTCAACACTCTGTGCTGTTAGTCCTTCTCTCGGTGACTCTCGTCGACTTGCATATTATCCAGTTTGGCCTTCGTTGCGCAGAGCTCCTCTTCAAAGTAGCCCACTCTTCGCTTCAAAGATTCAGATTGTTTGCCAGGCTTCAGTGTTTTTTGCTGTGCGAAACGCATAGCCGCAGCTTTCTGAAAAAATATTGGAATGTTTGAGCGTATGATCAGTTAATACAGGTGGCTTTTACCTGTGTGTATGTGCGATCTAGCACAAGAATACTGCGCAGTACCATTGTTCCCTTGAACTTGTTGTCCCGAAGGGGAACCATTATGAAAGATACCTGAAGCTCGACTAGATCACCAATGCATATGGAGGCGGGTTTGACACTGATGTATCTGCTATAGTTAGTGCGATCATGAGAGCTCTGGCACTGGAGTCACATACTTGGCATCACCGACGCGCTCGTAATAGGACACAGTGTTCTCCTCAATGTGCGTATGCGTAGGTCCAACAAGCCTTGAGAGGTTACCATGAGGATCGACGTCACCGTGAAAGGCAAGCTCCTTCGCTGTCCGAGCATCTTTCCTGGGTGTGAAGTATCGGTTCGATGCATTCAAGGTCAAGAATTCCCCGAGTTCTCCGACAATAGCATTGGGCTGTATCTTGTCTTCAGCGATGGCTCTGGTGAACAACGCTGCAATGTCGGGGACCATGTCGAGTTGGCTTTGAAAGTCTTCGAGTCCGAGTCCGGTTATCGATACACCCTGTTTCAAATGGCGTATGTGATTACTGGTGGGACTAGGTATGAGGGGGGTAAGTGACAATGTCCGAACATGTCGCGATTGTTCTTACCTGACGCGTTCTGTGAAGGGTGGCATATCTTTTTGGCATATTATGCCTTGCATCGCTGCGACTACTTCTTCGATCCCACCTGAACCATCGTCTCTGGTCAGACGCCACAGTCTTGGCTCCCCGGCATACATCGGTTGGAAAGTGGACAACCACAGCGGATCCTGCACAGAGGTGATGAGTGAAACAAGTGAGGACGGATGGCTTTTTCACTTGCCTCCTTGATTTTAGCAAGCTGGAGTCCGCTGTGCTCGCTTTGCACGCGTTCCTTCATGAGTTCCAAAAGTCTGGTTTCTGTGTGTTGATTATGAGTTGCGACGATTGAGAGTACGGAGACGGGCTTACTGGCATTCAGTGTGTCGTATGTTGTGTCCATCAGGTACGGCAGGCAAGGCAATATCGATCTCGCTTGTTGAAGTTATTTCAGATCATGCCTCTTCCACTGGCATTTAATGATCTTGTTGTATTTTTTTCAAGCTGGATTTTTGGGTAATCTCTTAGCCAGATAATTCACCTCACGCTCGTCAGGTCTCGCTTCGTTGTAAGTATCTCCGGGGCTCCGAGGGGGAGGGGGGGGGGCGATTTGGCTCTTCCCAGCACCTCATGTTTCTTGTGATCAATCAGGCTATACAATTTTTATTTAATTTTGGTGAATCCTGTGCTCCAATATTACGTGCCTGACAGGGATGCACGATGACAAGCAGGTCCCATTCCGATGGAAATACCTTCTTTCACACCGGTTATGGGTTTGCTTATTGGTCGTTGAATTTCAATTCGACGTGTACCGGCGGTATCCAGTGTCTCGATCTCTCTCTTTGCTCAATGCATAATGGCCCATATAGGATCGGCTTTGCAGACTCAATATGTATCTGTGTTGCCCAACTTTCAACCACTTGAGGTGAGTAACCGGTGCTGCTTCCCCATCACGATCTCTGGCCTTCGCCCATGTAAGAAGACTCTGTTGTCGGTTTATCTCCGATTCTGTACAAGTCGGGCAGCTGGCTAGAAGGTAAGGGATCCTCCCCGCGTTACGTCCACTCCCTGAGCTCTTTAGACGAGATAGTCTGCATAGTGTGATCTAGTAGAGCTCATAAACCACGTTGGGCACAGATGATATGTAAGATCCCAAAGTGACCCCAGATTCAACTTGTATGCACTCTTGTAATAAATATCGCCTGTGAGGCGGGCTTCTTGTTCCTGGTGAATCATTTCAGGAACCGCGATCATTTGGGCCTCAAAATAACTTAATGATGCCTTGCTTCGACTTCGTAGTGGTCTAGACACTCAGATTTTTGATTGCCGGCCATCTGGATGAAATCGCTTGCTCTGTTTTGCTTCATCCCTTGTGAATATAAATTGTGTGCAGTCTGCGCCTGGCTGTCTGTTGTTTTTACAACTTGCGCTCTTCATTCATGCCTGCAAAATCTTCTCCTGCTAAGCTCCGGTGACTGCCACCCATCTGTCATATATTCCTCGTCTTATACCACTTGTGTAGCACAACTCGAAGGAATCGCCTGTCTCCGTTGGTCCACTTCCTTTGGCTCCTCATTGCACTGCTTGACATTTGGCATAGTTCCCCAGTTGTCATCTCTTCAGAACCGGATGATGTACCAGATGACGAAACCAAGTCGACTAGTGTGACGCCCGAACTGCAGTCCCTGTAAGAGGTCCTCGTTGCAGGCAACAAACTTTCTGACACTTTCCAGGGCCCCGACTACGACCTCTGGTGTTGAGGATGGCCCCAATTCGGACTCTGATCAGATCATTGAGTAAGTGTCGCCCTTCGTTCCGACTGTCGACCCACATGTCTTTCCAAAGGATCACGAAGTCCGTCGGCAAGAAGCGGGCAGCTCCAAAGATCGATACAGACTCTGATATGTGCGTAATTATCTCACTGGTTGCTTCTTGCTGACTGTTGGTTCAGAGAGATAGTCAGCCACAATACTGGTAAGAAGGCAAAAATCAGCACCAGCCATAACGAGTAAGTCTTATTTATATATACACTCTTCGTATTGTCGTCTCGAGCTCATAACTTTATAGTTTGAATCTCCTGGCCATGCTCGATGATGCGCTAATGACTGATAAACGACTGTGTGTTTTCATGATCGTTATGATTTGAGTATTTTTTATCTGACATTTCGCAGCCGAAAACCCACGGAGAAAGCGAAGATGGCAGCCGCCAGCACTAAGACTCCAACCAAAAGGTATGTGGCTTGTGTTCAATCAGATGTCGTTCTTTAATTAAGTAAATGTTTTGTCAAGGGTGGCACCCGTGAAGACGGCTGAGGTTGATGAAGATGATGACACCGGCAGTGTCAAGAAGACGTCCAAGATCCAGCGGGTCAAACCTACCTCCAAGGTTGTTGCCTCTAGCTCTGTCGAGGAATCGGAAAGGGGTATACTTCCGTAGGTGAAATCATGGTGTCCATTGTATGTGTTGCTGATTTACGTTATAGGAAATGTATCTTGGTACCTTTCTCTTCCAATGTCAGGGCGAGCGAGGACGAAACAATGATGGATTTGAAGACATTTTTGAGTGCTTTGCTCTCCAAGGATGATCGTCGGTAAGTGCACATAACAATTACAATTATTTTCTTTCTCATCATCATATGTAGTTTGGTTGCGACCGCATTGAAGTTCGTCAGTCATGCCCCATTCATCAACCCTTCGTGGGCTAGTCCCGATATCGTGGTTGTGGAGAAGGATCACCTCGTCTGGGCGGATTCCAGAATGAACGCCGTATTTCTTACCACGGGCTGTGTATCAGCTTGCAATCTGATCACCCCAGCCACAGGAATCAACAATAGTGCTGCCGCGAAGAAGTTGTTGTTGTTTCCGATCGAAGGCCTTTTCCAAGATGCTCTTGATTTCTTTGGTGTCAAGTTCAAGGTTTCTCAGGCCGCTGGACAGCTCACCAATGGTGTGGTCACCTACTCGACCAAGAAGGAGGGTCACGCCATTTATCCGTCTTCATCTGGCAAGTTCTTTCTTTTCAAGGTATTCCGTAAGTGTAAGCCTTCTGACTGAGTCTTCCTTTTCAGGAGTAATGGGCAGTCCTAAGAAAAAAGGACTTTTCAAAAAGCCCTCTTCTCGCCCTGCTGCTCCATCGGGTGGTGGCTTCCCTGTTGCTTTGTCCTTTAGCGATGATGGTATGTCTACATGTTTTGTTTTTCCTGCGTCAATATTTATGTTGCATTTGACAAGTTCCTATTTACGATGCCACTAATGGCTTCAAATTCGATGGGTCTGACCTGTCCAAACTTCGATCGCTTCCGTTGTTTCGGAAGGGTCTCTATGATCTGCCTCCATATGCCGTCGTCACCGTAGGTTACACGGTCACTTCATTTGCTACGTCAAACTCGGCGTCTTCCAACACAGCCTTCCTGTTCAACATTCTGTTTGCGGTCTTGTTGGCCGAAAAAATTCAAGACGAAGATGAGGACCAGTAGCCTGGAAGAACCACGCGTATGTATGAATATCTTCTTGGAATGGACTTAGTGTACTTGATAGTTCACAAACGCATGCCATTAATTCTTGACTCTTTCCGGCTGATATCACATCTGTACTTGCTTTTGTGTGTATACTTTGGGTCTAACAATAGATTTGTTGACGTGCTTTGCTAGTATGATTGTGAGTAAACTGTGTGTTGCCAGTTACCTTTGCTCCGGAATAAATGTGGTATCCAGCAATTATTTGTATGCAAACAGGGGAAATGCTGACACGACGGGCAAGTATACCTCCAATGAGTTAACAACTGTGTCCCGAAATATACCGGAATATACCGGGCCTGGCCAGCGAAAATAATGTTCCTTTCTTGGTGATAAGGATCACCACTCAAGCCGGGTTTGTACTGATTGACACGGGTTTACGTTACAGGTAGCATATAAGAAGTACGGGGGCATGGTGAAGCTATCCCTTTAAGTTTTAATGATGTTGCAGGGCACCCCACAAGGGCCTGGAGGGGAAAATAATATATCTAGGCAATAATATATAAGGGAAGTCGACAGATAAACAAACACAAGAAATTATAGAAATAGCATGGATCAGCATCGACATTATGCAAAAGATTACACAAGGAAATGCGCGCATTCGACCGGAATGTAACTCATTGGAGGTCTGCTTGCTCGTCGCGTAGTTCTTTCGGCAATCACCGAAACTCGGTAATTCTCGGTGCGGAGCATCGCTGGCCAGCGTTGCTTCGGCAATCGCCGAAACCCGGTAATTCTCGGTGCGGAGCATCGCTGGCCAGCGATGCTTCGGCAATCGCCGAAATATGGCAATGAGGCATTGTCGTTCCCAAACACGAGGCATATTGTCGTTCTCAAACACGAGGCAATCTTCCAGAAACCTCTTTTCACGACCATCATGGATCACCATCCAGATACTAGCAACGAAAGGTGAGCTTAATCTAATCCGTTAACACAGTTACAGTTTGTCTCTGACCAAGAGAAATGATAGCAACATCCGGATGATGTCAGCGGTCCTCTCCACGTTTCCGTGGTTAACCGACTTCCTTGTAAAGGATATCGCAAATATCGTCGTGGACGAACAATACTCGGTGCGATCATAGACCGTAAGGTTTACATCCAAAGGCCTGACCTATCTGTATCTCAGAATTATAAGGAATTGCTCACGGAAATGGAAAGTCTTGCAAAGTCGGCGACGGATGAAAGTGCCGCACGTCTTCGCAAAGCATTAGTCGTGGTCTCCTCTGCATCTACATCGTTTCCCGCCCCACCTGTTCTCACACGACCACTTCCATACCGGCTGTGTGAAGCGGTGTGCGCATACAAGTTAATCGACGTTTTATATGACCTTCAAGAACAGGAGTCTCCGTCGATGGACAATCCATTGTATCCAAAGCTGCGCATCAAGGAGTATCTCCCTAATGAGGTGAAGTACAGTTCAGTTCATTTGACGACACATTCTGGACTGACGCCGGAAATCAGGATTGGCCTTTACACGATTGGGTTCTACAATTGCGCGCCGCGAAGGCAACCATTGATTCCTTGCAGGTGTATGGTAATACACCAATGCCCGGGACCAGCTCAGAGATTTCAACGACCAATTCCAACCGGTCGATGCCATTCCGTCTTCTCAGCGGATTCATGGTACTGAACAAGAACACGGAGGCGATAAAACTCCTTACCAACGTCCAAACTGCGGCGTTGCACGTGGCATGCATGTTGACAGCCAATCGTGGCTCGATTAAAGAATTGGTAAGTATACACCTTTGTAACCCGGTGGTTATTACTTACTATTCGCTTCGTAGACCGTTCCCAATCTATCCATTGAGCGTAGTCATTGGTAGGTATATTTCTTTTCTCGTTTGGTTCGTACTAACACACACGCACACAAAGGGATGCGGGCGATATACTAACCAAGGAGGAAAGCACTTTCTTGGAAGAGTTCATTCGATCAGCACAAATCCACAAGATCCGCCATGCTCTCTACGGCGCCCTTCTATACTCTCCGTTGTACCTTCTGTCACGAAAAAAGTTGACCAACAATTCCTGGGACCAAGAGAAGATGCTAAAGGCACGTCGCATCATCCATTCTCTTCCACAGCTCTATCTAACAAATATATTGCAGCTGTCTAAGGCGCTCGGCAACCGAAAGCCTGCTATCCTTGTCAGGATAGAGCGATTATTGTGGGAATGCGTGCTTCTCATCGCGACTGGGAAGACGGAAGTATTCAGCGCGCTACCGGATTTCTTTTCAAAGGTGCCTTGGGATGAGTTGGACATGATATCGGAGGTGGACCAGGCGCACTTCGCAGATGGTAAGTGTATTCCCGAATCTCATTATAGTAAGGCAGTGATCAAACTCTCCAGATGCAACACTGCCAAATTCGGAGATGCACCTTCTGTCGTTTAATGGAGAGACTGGCCTTTCTGCGTCGTGGCCTCTGGCCAAATGTCGTCCACAATTTCTGGGAACAGCCCCTGCCACGGAAGGTAGAATCTTTCCATTCCATGTCTCCTGTTTTCTGATAATGTTGCAAGCTGTACACGAAGGGCAAAACGACACTGGAAACGATACGTCATCCTCCAACAACCCAGAGATCCAGCCAACGACTATTGACGGACCCGATGTGAACACAACGAAGAATGACAGTGCTCGACCCATCAACAAAGCTGGATCAGATGATAATCCTGAATCCAACAAAGATGAGAGCCCTGGTGAGTTTGAGAGTCACCCTCAAATACCTTGCTTATAGGGTATGTTTTTGTAGGGCCCTCGAACTTTCGTTCCAGGCGACTGAACAAGCTCGACAAGGCAGGAAAAATCGCGTCCATATCAGAAAAAGATACTCGGCCACCATCAAAGCCCCGCCGCAAGTTGAAGCATGAAGGTATGCACATGTATGAAAGTTTTATCCTCTCGATCTAGTTGAGTAGACGCCACCGCCAGGTAAAAATACTTCAAGTTCCCAGAGAACCAAGGCAGTCAACTTTGTGCCCTTCCAAGAGGTTAAGAAAGGCATTTTCGTCCAGCAAGTACACGTCAAGACCTTCAAGGTGAGCCATGACAAGAAATATTGGTAGACCTGACTTTTTAAATGACTATCAGAAACCAAACATAACTTTCGACTTGGATGGAGCAAGAAAACGTCTGAAGGGAAAGGAAATCACGATGTACGATGTGCTTGGCGTCTCGCATTCTTGGACACCAGAATTCCATGTACGCTCCTGTCCCTTATCATCACCCATAATACTAATTTTCCCCAAATTGTGCAAAGTTCCAATCTGACCTCGACCATTTCCAGCGGATGCACGAACTTGTTGAGGCAAACTATGTTCTTAATCGACCCCGCTACATCACGGACAAAGACTCCTCACATATTCGGGTCCTTTCCTATGGAGAGTACAAGACCATGCCGGTTGCGGCAATTCAATCAATTCTAAGATTCCGTCATATCGTTATCACAGGTTTTCCTACCGAGCTGGTCGTGCCGACTGACCAGGAGGTGGCTTTTGACGAAGCTGGGCTGCAGCTTCTGACCAACCTCGATGCGCCTATCGAATTCCAAGGTAGGTCATAATCAGATTACGCATGATTAGTATTGACTCACCTTCTACCGAATACAGACCAGTCGATCCCAGTCCGCAACGACTACTCGGTCCAGCTCTGCACTGGGACATTGGAGCATGTCCTCGACAGTGCACGGAAGGGTGGCGCAATCATCAACGCATTGTCATTTCCTCTTCCGTTGAGCGAGATACGAAAGTCGAAGTTCAGCGGCGATGTAGAGGCATGGCGTCTCACAGAAGGGCTCCCTTACTGTGATCATGATGCCATTTTTCCTACTGCTGATATGAGGTGGGGTTTAGGCGCCACAGCAGGTGCTCGAAGTTGGATTCACGTCGATTGTGACGGATTGGCTACAATCATAGACGTTGTGTGTGGAGCACGCTCATGGATGCTTTATACACCCAGCGAGCCAGTGTCAGACACCAGCTTCGCTGAAATCGATCTATTCTTTGGCGATTTCGACGTGACGACACCTCCAGAGGATTGGACGGTCGAAATGGTTTATCTTCAGCCAGGAACGCGTCTGTGAGTACTCCATGACTTGCTTCTGGCTTCACATTAAACTTCTCAACAGTATCATGAAACCGAACACCCCACACTCCGTCTTCACTATCGAACACTCCATTGCCATTGGGGGGCACTTTTATTCATTTGCGAACATCCAGCAAACTGTTTTTGGACTGGTACACGCCTTCGTCATGGACACACTCGTAACGAATACGGAACATCCTAAGACAAGGGTGCTCCTCTTTAGGATGCTCCAATACGTCTACAAGTTTTATGTTGAAGGGGCGGACACAAAAAGTGAGAACGGTACCTTTGTTCGATCAAACTGACGTCGCATTCTTTTTAGAAAATAGTGCTCTACACCTTCCCGTACTCGACGATGAGATGATCACATTCATCGATATCCTCACGCTTTGCAACTATTGCATACTCTCCAACGTGTTGGACCCCCGGACCTACAACTTTCCTGACATCCAGTATGGAGAGAAGGCGAATGCGACTCACCTCTCGCAACGAGAGAAACATGACTACAATGCTCTGTCGCCTGATCACAGACACTACTTTTCCTACGTTCGCGGACTGTCCGTCAACCTGATACATTGGCTTCACTGCCACTTTATCTTCAAAGGGAAAGAACGCGCATATGATGTTACCAGCATTGCACGTCAATATTTACATAACCAGGTGCGGGCTATCTTAAAGTACAAGATCACCGCTGAGAAAGAGCGCGTCGGGGGTGTTCCGAACTGCACGACCAAAGCATTGCGTCGTCAGATCAGCTTATTGTTTTCTGCGGGGCAGATGACTGAGTTGGGAGCTCCGAATGTCGATGATTTGACGGATATGGATTCCCTTGCTTGGGAAACAACCCTCACACCCTCGCGGCGCAGTAAGGCATTAAAATTCAATGGTATAGTAGTGGCTTCTATCTCTGTGCTTATAATACTGATAATGATGATATAGAACGTGATTCTCTGTCCTTGGGGACAACCAAAGGCGACCAAATGTTTGAGGCAGGTTCTGCCCAAGGATTTCCTCTCCCTAGTGGTCAAGAAGATAATGAAGATGTTCCCATGTCTGAGGAGAAACGCGGAGACGATGAAGATGATGTTGATGATGAAGACGACGAGGGTGATGATGATGAAGCTGATGACGACGGTGATGGTGAAGACGACGACGACGATGGTCAGGGAAGCGACGGGGATATTGAGATGGAGGTCAGGATATCGAACAGAACTTCGGATGACACAACTGACAGCTCGTCCGATTTCACTTACGACAATTATGAGCGAAAGATGATTGCAAAGAGGTCGCAGGTGCACTACTAGTACTGTTGTCTGCTGACATATTGTCTGTCTTTTGCTAACTATATATACTCGTTCATCATCTCCCTAGTGTATCAGTTGTATTTGTTTATCCACCATCCGTTCCCTCGTCGTTTCGTAGCCCTAACTAAGCCTTGCCTGTACTCGAAACTTAATTCTACTGTATTCTAGGGAACTCTTCCGGCTTCGGCCGCCTGGGTGATCCGCCCGCTATCACTATTTCTAGCACTCAGTCCAAAGTCCATTGGTACTAGTTATAAGCTATAATGAGACATGATCAAAACAGCTGGTCAGAGCGGCCCGGATCATCGCTGGCCAGCGATGCTTCGGCAATTGCCGTAGCTGTTACACCATGACTTGTCACCAAATCAGACATGCTTCGAATCAACAACCTTCTCTTCTGCGCAGTCATGTTCGTCCTCACAAACTTCTGTTTTAAGGCTATTATCTTTGGTACCTTGCTTTCCTACTCTGTCTTTCCCAGAGGTGGTTCCCATCGTAGTATACCTGGACAGGCAGGTGTGTGGTTATATTGCTTATATTATTCTTCACCCACTAAATGGTGCCTCAGTGGACCAGGTTGAGTGCTTGCGGCCCTTACCACCAACGTCCTTCCATTCTTCGAATGTTTTCGGACGCTCAGTTAGTGTTCTTGCTCTCAGCAATTCTGAGTGTTGTAATAATGAGACGCTGGTGGCACGTTGGTTCACTGTCTGTCCAACGCCCTCCTGTTTCGCTGCAACAAGCTGTCCTTGTTGTATTTTCAGTCCAGTGATATCAAACCAAAGTCGATGTGCAAGCACATTTAGTTTTGAAATTCCAGATTCATTTTTACATGAAACTTGTGCACCCATGATGTATCACAAATATTCCTCATCTCACAGTTACTTTGTGTGTTTAAAGATTCTATCCATTCTCCGGTACTGGTGTCTAGAAGTCCTCTCGTTGGTTGGGTCTGCTGCATGTGTATCGTTTGAGCAGTGCAAGCTCCTCTCTGCATGTGGAGTATCAGTACGCCTGTCCTTCCGCCAGGTGCAGCTCTATATTCTGTTGCTTGCATTCGCATTACAACGTTTTCTGTATATAAAGCATGACTATGTGGCAAGATCACAACAAATACGTTTGAAGCTTTATTGCAAACTCTCGTTTTGTTACTTGATCATTTCAAGCAGGCTTATACTTCGGCTTTTTCTTTTCACCAACAACCTGTCATCACATAGGCCTCTGGCTATGCGTCGCTGGAATCGGTTGTCCCAAAGTAAACTATTCATGCCCTGCAATTTCACTGGCGCTGACATTATTAGGTCACGGGAATTCAGTTATCAGACAGGAGGTGCAG
>WNGA01011097.1_pt1 | contig 11810 bp, 9 predicted proteins | sample 5400061 | NCBI WGS metagenome assembly WNGA01 (sample SAMN13153366, study PRJNA577476) | soil metagenome | isolation source: 100 cm soil or saprolite under grassland replicate 2 | place: USA:California | collected 2016-06-15
CCGGCCAAATGCGTGACGAAATTGATGGCATGTGAGATGGATGTCCGCTTTACGAGCATATCCATTCAAGATGAATTGAATCCCTGAGATGGATAATCTTTTGCTATGCCTAGAAATGAAAACCGCCCGATCCATTGTGACCGGGCGGCTCTTGAGCCAATTGATGAGAGTGTCTCTTGCGGGAGGTGACAGGTAGGCAATGCGGTGCTGATCTCCTTTCCCATGAATCCTGAGGCGAGGCAGATTATCGATAAGGACATCATCGAGTGAGAGATTATGGATTTCACCGACGCGTAATCCACATTCGAGCATGAGCGTGAAGATGGCTTTGTCGCGTAGGTCATGGATGTGAGCCAAGATGAGCTTGATCTGTTCTTCGCTTACATCCCTTGGAAGACGCTGTGGCTTGTATAGAAAATGTCGCTCTGGGACGATAGGGCATTCGACAGGTAGGTCGTTGATGATGGATAGGAAGTAATAGAACGAGCGGAGGGAGCAAAGTCTTCGATTGATCGAACTATGAGAAAGCCTGCTTGCAAGGGAATACTTGATGTATTCGTCCACATCGTGAGTAGTAATTGCTACAAGCGATTTCTGCACATAAGAAAAAAACAGCGCCAGATCACTGAAATAGTGAGTGCTGGTGCTTGAATTGGGATACTGGCATATGAGCCAGCGTTTGAATAGGAGGAGTTCAAGTTGCATACAGTCTCCTCATCATTAGGTTGGGCCGCTGGCAAGTTGATGATTCCCTAATCGTGTGCTCCAGATTCAGGATGCTTTGATACGCATGCCCCTACAAATTCAACTGTGTCATTGCTGTCCCTATCAGACTCTGATCCTCATTGGGTGGGTTTGCAACCCGCCAAATTTTATGTTTTCAAAGGACTGTCAGGCTGCAAGCCTGACCTACATGCGACTTTCGCAAGAGGTCTATTTTAAACTCTCACATATTTATCATTCCATCATCCACACAAATAAATTTTTAGGACCGTGCACCCCAAGGGTGACAGTCAATTCAATATCCGCGGTGCGGCTGGGACCTGTGATAAAGACTAGGTAATTACTATCTTTTGCTTCGGCAAATACTTGATGCATATCTGCACGCAACATTTCAGGGCGGACAATTGCCAGATGGATACGCGGCAGAAGAGAAACAGCGCGCGGTTTTTCTACAGAGGAGCGAAGGATAAGAGTTCCTGTTTCAGGGAGGATGAAATCAGCTTCAGTGATGCCTACGTCACAGAGAGCCATTTCGTGTTTGCTGGCAATCGAGGCAACGAGTTCTACGCCGAGAGAGGAAAGTATTTCGGTAATGCCCAATTGCTTTAAATTCGGTGTACCCCAAACTGTCGCTTTGTGGACGTTCTGCTCAGTGACGAGCTTCTTCAACGCGGGGCTAATATCGGCGGAGGAAAGTTTTTGTCCAACACCCGAGAGTTTTTTGATTTCGTCAAGGAAACACTCGATCTCAGAGTCCGATGCTTCAGAGAGACGAGGCGGATAGATAGCGGGACGCGGGCTGAGGGGAGTCTGAGCGGTGCGCCCTAAAGAGTTACGAATGTTTTCGATAACGGGATTAGTCATCGGGTGGAGTCCTTCCCATTGACGGAGCGCACATTCCTCCACCAATTTCTAAAGCCGGCAGTGAACGGCGGCAGTGGACGCGCTTTCGTCCAGCGGCTGAGGGGATAAGGGGCCTTTGGAATCCAATTGCCGCGCTTGAAGATGAACATGAAAGTTGGCAGAAGGCGCGTTCCAAAACGGTAGAGCCAATTTTGGGCAAGAGCAAATGAGGTGAGGTTGGCGGTGGCACGAATCGGCGCGGGCATCGTCGGTTCGGCAAGGTCATCGCCTTGTGCTACACGGCGGCGGAGATGACGAAGAATAGTAGGGATAGGAATTTTGACAGGACAGACGTCTGCGCACGCACCGCAAAGTGTGGATGCATAGGGAAGCTCGCGCGCCGTTTGAGTGCCAAGCATTTGCGGCGAAAGAATTGCGCCAATGGGGCCCGATATAAACCAGCCATATGCGAAACCGCCCACATTTTTATAAACAGGACAGACGTTAGCGCACGCACCGCAACGGATGCATTTGAAAACTTCGCGGCCAACGGGATCCTTGAGAATTTTGGAGCGGCCATTATCCAAAAGCACAAGATGAAATTCTTTGGGGCCGAACTCACCTTCTGCGCGGCGCGGTCCTGTAATAAACTGTGTGTAGGTGGAAATTTTTTGTCCTGTGGCGGAACGGGCAAGTAATTTGAGGAATACAGTAAGCGATTCCCAATCTGGAATCACTTTGTCAATGCCAACCACAGCGACGTGAACATCAGGCATGGTGGTGCACATACGTCCGTTGCCTTCGTTAGTCACGATAACAAGCGTGCCAGTTTCAGCAACGAGAAAATTGCCACCAGAAATTCCCATGTCAGCGTTGAGGAATTTCTCGCGCAAAACCTCGCGGGCAATACGCGCCAATTCGATAGGATCGGTAGGCGCATTGATATCGAGTTTCTCACTGAACAGCGCGGCGATCTCTTCCTTTTTGAGATGAACAGCAGGGACAATGATGTGCGACGGACCGGTACCTGCCAGTTGGATGATGTATTCGCCAAGGTCGGTCTCGATCGCTTCAATGCCCGCCGCTTCGAGAAAATGGTTCAAACCAATTTCCTCGGTCGCCATAGACTTTGATTTGACCGCCATTTTGACGTTGTGTTCTTTCGCGATTTGAAGCACGATTCGGTTCGCGTCTTCGGCAGTTTCCGCCCAATGAACATACCCACCCGCAGATTTTACTTTTTCTTCCAGATGCGTCAGATACACATCCATGTTTTCGATCGTGTGCAAGCGGATATCTGAGCCAATCTGGCGCAACTCTTCCCATTGAGGAAGTTCCGCCACGCGCGCGGCGCGCCCATTTATGAATCGGTTGGTGGCCTGTTGCACAGCAGAAGGGATGCTGGCGGGAACGTGTTCGCTATATTCTTCAAAACCAATGTAGGTTGGAGTTTCGCTCATTTTTTAAACACAAAGGACACAAAGTGCACGAAGGAGAAAGAAAGAGGAAGAGAGGCTCCTCGAGTTGGCGACTTTCGCGTGACTCATTGTGAGGCCAATAAGTCAATAATATGCATGGCGCGAATCTTGGATCCTGCCTTATGCAAGCCACCTGCGACATTCATCAAACATCCAGGCTCGCACATCACGACCGTATCTGCGCCGCTGGCAAGGATATCTTTTACCTTATTCTCCATCATCGAGCGACTGACTTCAGGATATGTCACGGTGAACGCGCCGCCGAAGCCACAACATGTTTCTTCCTCTTTGAGTGGAACAAATTCCAAACCTTGGACTGCATTCAACAAAATTTTGGCTTCAGTTTTGAGTCCCATTTCGCGCAGATAGTGACAGGAGGCATGATACGTCACTTTGTGTGGATATACCGCACCCACATCTGTAACCTTCAACACGTTGACTAGATATTCGGTAAATTCAAAGGTGCGCGAGGCAATGTCTACAGCAAGCGTATATTCGGGAGTCCCATCTTTGAACAAGGATGGATAATGATGTTTGACCATGCTGACGCAAGAACCTGATGGACCGATAATCGGGGCGTCACTTTTGGCAAAAGCGTGCATGAAGTTCAAAGCCACGGGGCGCGTTTTATCTTCGAAACCATTGTTGAAGAGTGGCTGTCCACAGCAAGTTTGATCAGGAGGGAAGATGAGTTCAACACCCAGTTTTTCCAGCACGTGAGTCATATTCCGGAGCGTGGATGTATAGAACTGGTCACCGAGACAGGTAATAAAGAGTTGAGCTTTCGACATTTTTAATTCTTACTTCTCATAAAAATTCCTTCAATTACTGTGCACACCAATCCAGCCCAGGCAATGCCCAGAGCATAGCCAGCTAATACATCGGTCAGATAATGACTGCCTTGGAATATCCGGCTAAAGCCATCAAAGAGCACGATCAACAGTGCGGCGATACCCACAGTCCATTTCCAGAACAGAGAAGGCATCTTGGGGATTAACAAATAAGCCAAGAAACCGTAGCAAATGATTACTCCCGTGGCGTGTCCACTTGGGAAGGATGGAATCGCGGTGATGACCAGTCCCACCTGTTCCGGGGGTCTGGGGCGGGAAAAATAGCCAATCAAGAAATTCCATAGCACACCGCCGCCTACAGAACTAATCTGTAACATCGCTAATTCGCGCCAATAACGTTGATAGATAAAATAGATACTAAGGATTGTCACAATCAGCTGGACAACTTGTTTTCCTACAAAGAATCCAAAAAGCATGATGTCATTCACGGTCGGTGGAGCTGCCCTGGCTTTGGCAATCAATTCCTTGTATACAGACATATCTAACTGCACGAGAGACCCATGAGCAAGGAGGTTATACCCCAGCGCTGCGAAGCTCAAGCTACCCAGAAGAACGATGGTAAATCCAATAATTGGCCGCCTTTTGAACAAGCCAGGAGCGCGAAGACCCTGGAAAGCGCTCGCCTTTTGTAAATTTTCTTGATTTCCAACCGGTTCTTGCCGAAAAATTCTTTCCACCAGCGTATACACGAGTCCTGCCCAGGCAAGGCCCAGGGCATAACCTGCGATTACATCTGTGGCATAGTGAGTGCCGAACAGGAGACTGCTCAGGGCAATAATTGCTATGGCCAGCGTTAACATCAGGGCGACAAACCACTTCCAAAAGCGGGAGGGCATTTTGGGAATCAGCATGTATGCCAACAACCCATAGCAAAGAACCGCCATAAGAGCAGGCCCGCTCGGGAAAGATGGACCAGACAATTCGAGAACCTCAAGGTGATTAGCAGGTCTCGGTCGGTCAAAATAGCGACTGAGAAAATACCAGATCAAACCACCCCCACCCAGGCCGATCAATACCATCGTCAACTCTTGCCAAAAATGTTTATAGAGAAAATATATCGCCAGGATCGTTCCGATCAAAATAACAACTTCTTTGCCAACAAAGCATCCAAACAGGATGTATTCCATCAAACTCCATGGTGCGTTTGTCTGAGCGGCACGGAACGTTTTGGCGATTGTCATATCCCATTGGGGGAAGGCCTGATTTGTCCTCAGGTTATAGGCCAATACGCCAAATATAAGGCTGCCTAATAGAAACATCGTTAGCCCGATAATAGGCCATTTTGCCAATAAGCCCGGAGAACGAAGGCCCTGAAAAGTGTTTCGGCTGAACATGTTCTGTTGAACGCTAAGTCATAATTGAATAATTGTAGGGGCGACCCGCCAAGTAGGATGAATCTTCTTCACTAACCCAAACGGGTCGCTCCTATGCGTGTTTATCGTAAAAAGGCCTCGTGCAGACCACCATCCACACTAATGATCTGTCCCGTCGTTTTGCTGAATTTACTGCTGCTCAAAAGATAGGCAACTTCAGCTTGATCCTCCAGTGTAACCGCGGATTTTGTTAATGTGCGCTGGGCATAGAAATCAGCCAGTTTATCGCGCAAAGCTTCCGTGCTTTCGCTTTCATCAAAGGGAACCTGGTACTTGGTTAAAGAACTAATCACGCGCTCACGCGGGAACATACTACTGCCTTCCACAACAGTAGCCGGAGCCAAACCATTGACGCGTACCAGTGGAGAGAGTTCAAGCGCTAGTTCACGCACAAGATGATTTGCCGCAGCTTTGCTTGTATCGTAGGCAAGCGAGCCTTGTTTGGCAACCGCCGCGTTGACACTAGTGGTTAGAACCAAACTGCCTTTTAAGTTTTGTGCCTGCCAAATCTTCTTGGCTTCATCGGCAACGATGAATGCACCGATCACATTAATTGCAAAGGTCAGCGACCATTGATCATCAGAAATATGGCCGTTCGTGTCAGGCGGCACAAAAATACCTGCAGTGACAATGACGTTGTCAATGCCGCCATAAGCCAGGACAATTTGTTCGAACATTGCCTGTACACTTTCGCGCTTGGTAATGTCTACACCTAAGCCAATAGCGGAACCGCAACCTGAGAGGCCAGTTCCTGCCACACCAATCCCCACCCCGTAAATATCAACCAATTCCTGAGCGGTCGCGCGGGCGGCTTCTTCCGCAAGGTCCGCGCAGACGACGTGCGCGCCTTCTTTAGCGACTCGATGAGCCGTGGCTTTTCCAATCCCACTCCCTGCGCCGATCACTACAACTACATTCCGAGCGAATTCCTTCTCGGGAGGCATGCGTTTTAATTTTGCTTCTTCCAGTAACCAGTACTCGATGTCAAAGGCTTCCTGACGCGTCAAACCTTGATATTCGCTGATGGCTTCCGAGGCGCGCATGACTTCAATTGCCAATGAATAAAATTCTGCAGTCACGCGGCTTTCGCTTTTATTCTTGCCCCATGCGATCAATCCCAATCCTGGAATCAGGATGACGGTCGGGCTCGGATCGCGCATGGCAGGTGAATTGGAATGTTTACAGGCTTCATAATAGGCAGTGTAATCGGCGCGATAGTCAGCAAGTCCCTTTTCCAATTTTTCAAGCAAAGCTTCAAACGATTCGGCCTGCGGATTCCAATCTACATAGAGCGGCTTGATCTTGGTTCGCAGGAAATGATCGGGACATGAAGTACCGATTTCGGCAAGACGCTGGGCATCAAAACTGTTCACAAATTGAAGCACACTTTCGGTCACATGGATTGTGCCGATAAATTTATTTTTCTGAGATACCTTGCCTCGCAGCACAGGCAGCAGTTTGATAAGGATTTCATTACGGGACTCTTCATCGAGAGATTGGTATTTTTGTCCTCCAAAGGTCTTATCACCCTTATCATGTTGTTCGATATATCGAGCAGCCTTTTCAATGAGCGTCAAGGTTAATTCATAGCAAGACTTATCATCATCCGCCCAATTGATCAAGCCGTGTTGTCCTATCACCAGCCCTTTCAAGTCTGGGTCTTGTTTCAATATTTCTTTCATCACCAATCCTAGGTCAAAACCAGGTCGCTGCCAGGGAATCCAACTGACTTCTTCCTCGAACACTTCATGTGTCAGGCGTTCCTGATCCTTGCTAGCGGCGATGGCAATCACGGATATAGGATGCGTGTGATCTATCTGCCGATGCGGGATAAGTCCATGCAGCGGTGTGTCAATCGAGCTTGCCGCGGGATTCAAACCAAAGGTAGTGTGACGATACATATCCACCATTGAGTCTTCGATTTCAGTCTTTACTCCTTTGACATCCGCCTTATTGTAGATGCTTTCGAGTGAAAGAAATTTATTCATGTAAAGAGAAGCAAAATTAGCGCGGGTGGACGTGCGCAAGTCACCGCCCGAACCTTTGACCCACAGAACATCCACCTCCTCCCCGCTCAATGGATCGGTCATTTTTATTTTGGATGAGGTATTTCCCCCGCCTGTGTTCGTGATACGCTGGTCTGCACCAAGAATGTTACTACGATAGCGCAATCGCTCGATAGGATCTAATTGATCCGCGATGTTATTATCCCAAAGATATTTAACGTGTTTAAATTCTTCACTCTTCGCCATCATATTTATCTTTCTACGCAGTGAATAACTATTTTCTATGCCTATAAAAGGAGGCGATTTTATCCAGACTAGGGTTAGAACTTGTTGTACGATTCGCTCATCTTGCGATACTCGATGAACGGCTCATTGAGGAGCTTGGCATAAAAGGCGATCTGACAAGCTTCTTCAAGAGTGCTGGTCCAGAAGAAAGCCTCGTCCAGAGTCTGGCCTGTGGCAAAACTACCATGGCCGCGCAACATGATGATTTTGTAATTTTGCAAGGCAGTAGCGACTTTGTTTGCCATTTCAGGTGTGCCTGATGGGAATTCCTCTGTAACGACTGGAATTTTCTTAAGCAAATAAGAAGCTTCATTATCGACGGGAACGATCTCATCCCGTGAAAGTGAAAATGCAATCGCCATGCGCGGGTGGCAGTGGACGATTGCCAGTGCAGGAGTCATTTTGTAAATCGTGCGATGTGCGAGTAATTCAGTGGAGGCTAGAGCCACACCACTGTCGTTTTTCTCCAATCTAGTTTCAATCAAGTCATTCGGCTTGAGGTTTCCAAGCATAGCGCCGCGGCGTTTAATGACAACCCGGTCACCGAGACGAACGCTTAAGTTACCGCCATGTGAGGAAATCATATTGGCTGTGTACAGGTCGCGGCCAATGTCACAGAACATTTCGTAAATACGTTGGTCAATCATAATTCATTCTCCTGACCTATCCCTCCTCCCGCTTCCCTGGTAGGGAAGCGGGTGTCCCAATGGGACGGGGGTTAGGTTACATCAAATTCGCCAATCCAAGTTCAGCCAGCTTCTTCGGTGTGGGTACGCCATTCTCATCCCAAACCCGGCCGCGATAATATTCCTTGAGCATGGGTTCGAGTTGGACAACCCAGCCTTGTGAGGGACCATCCGTTGGCGCTTCGTTGAGCAGACGTGGGGGAAGCGTGTCATCTTTTCGAGTAAAACCTTCACGCAAATTGTAGAGCCGCTCCAAATTCCAAACACGTTCGCCGACCTTGATCATGTCGCCGGTCGAATATTGAATTCCGGTAACAGCAGAGAGTACACGCGCAAAGTATTCATCGGCAACCCCCAGGTTGGTAAATTTGCACAGAACGAGCGAGTCAATCGCGGCGTTGGAATTTTGGTGCAAAATCACGAAACTGGATTTACCCTGCACTTGAAAACGATCAATCAATTTTGGCAGACCAAGCACTTCTGGCCCGAGCATGTTGCCGCGCATATGACATCCACCGCGGTTGGAAGTGGCATATAGCAAGCCTTGTCCCTGCATACCACGCGGATCGTAGGCCGGCATTTCTAACCCCTTAGCAGACATGGAAAGCTCAGGGTGTCCATACTTCGTCGCTAAACGGAGACTACCATCGGCCAGGTCTGAACCGACGTCTTGGCGGTAGGCCATCGCTTCAATAACGGGAGCAAGCTGATCAGCGCGTCCGAAGCGCAGATCTGAGTCCATGTAACCTTTTTCACTGAGTTCCATCGCACAGGCAATCGTCGAGCCAGTCGAAATCGTGTCGAGTCCTAAATCGTTGCACAGCGTGTTGGCTTCGATGATGGTAGGCAAATTGTCAATGCCACACTGCGCACCAAATGCCCACGTGGATTCAAACTCAGGACCTTCGCCTTCGACCTTTTCTGTTCTGCTGATACGCGTGCAACCAATCGGGCAAGCCCAACACGACGAATTTTTAACCAGGTATTTCTCGGTCAACTCTTCGCCTGAAATAGCCTCCGCGCCTTCAAATTGCGTCTGCTGATGATTGCGGGTTGCGAGCGCACCGATATTGTTCACAATGTTCATCATCACTACCGTGCCAAACTCAGGCAAAGCCTGGCTTGTCAACGGACTGGCGGCGAGCAATTTACGCGTCTCATAAAGCATAAATTTGAAGCGTTCCCGGTCTTCAATCTCAGGGCGATCTTTTCCTTCAATCACAATTGCTTTGAGATTCTTGGAACCCATCACCGCGCCTGGGCCGCCGCGCGCCAAGGCGCGTTCGCGGTCGTTCATAATTGCTGCAATGCGACTTAGGTTCTCGCCAGCCGGCCCAATGCACAACACATTACGCTTGTTATTATTCTGACCAAGTTTCTGAGTTAAAGCAAAGACGCGCATCCCCCATAATTCACTCGCATCGTGAAAAGTGATCGCATCATTTTTGATCTCAATCCAAATGGGCTTCTCGGATTTACCGCGAATGATCATCACGTCATAGCCAGCCTTTTTGAACTGCATCCCCCAAAAGCCGCCTGAGTTCGCGTCGAGGACAGTTCCTGTCAGAGGGCTTTTCGTCGTCACCGAGAAACGATTGCTCGTTTGGTAGCCCGTCCCGGTCAGCGGCCCATTGGTAAAGATCAAGACATTTTCAGGAGAGAGTGGGTCTACTTCGGGCCCAACCATATCCCACAACAAGCGTGCGCCCAGCCCGCGCCCGCCGATGAAAAGATGCGCCATTTCCATATCCAGTGGATACGTTTTATAGGTTTGAGTGTTCAAATCTATATCTAATATTTTTTCAGACCAACCAGCCATAGCTTCTCCTTATTTCTCCTCTCCTTCAAGGAGAGGAGTGAGGTTAGCCGCCCGCGATAGGCGGAAAAATAGCAACGATGTCCTGTTCCGTTACAGGTGTTTCCAAATCAATTGTGTTATGTCCATTTAATGTAACAACAATATACTGACGCAATTTACCGTTTTCAAGGATTACCTCGCCAACGGGAGGATTCCGCTTAACTAGTTCGTTCACCACCGCTCCAATGGTTGCTCCCGTTATAGGCAGTTCTTTCGTCCCTGCGAGTTTCCGCAGATTGGCATAGAGTTTGACAAGAGGCATAATGTATTCTACCTTTCCTCTTTCTTCTTTCACTGGAAGAAAGAAGAAAGAGGATAGAACTCACGCTCTCTTTGTGAGTTCCTTCTTTTCATAATCCTTGATGACATTCATAAAGTCCATGCCAATAGGGACATTTTTCTGTAGGCAATAGTAATCCCATACCGCGCCAGATGGCATGGATTTGAGTTCTTCCTGCAAAGCCAGGCGGCTTGAGAAATCACCTTCTATTTCATATTGTTTGAGTATTTCTTGCGGCTCAAGCAGGGCAATAAGCAAAGCGCGCAGGGTGTTGCGCGCACCAATCGTCCACGCGGCGACGCGGTTAATGCTGGCGTCGAAGTAATCCAACCCAATGTGAATCCGCTCGAGAGCATCATTGCGGACAATTTCCTGGGCGATCGCCTGCAGGTCATCATTGAACGTGACAACATGGTCGCTGTCCCAGCGCACGCCGCGGCTGACATGCAAAAGCAACTGATCAAGATAAAGCAATAAGGATGAAATCTTATCAGCAATTGTCTCTGTAGGATGAAAGTGGCCTGAATCCAGAGTGAGCAATATCTTGCGGCTCAGGGCATAAGCGGAATAAAACTCCATCGAACCGACCACGTAGCTTTCAGAGCCAATGCCAAACAGTTTGGGTTCGACCGCGTCGAGATTGTAACGAGGGTCAATCTTTTCAGCGAGGATCAAGTCAAGGGATTCACAAAGCAGTTCGCGGGGAGTCCGGCGATCCGCAGGGCTATCCTTATATCCATCGGGAATCCAGATATTTGTTACGGCTGGAGTCCCCAATTCCTTTCCAAAATATTCACCAATTTTACGGCTGGCAATGCAATGCTCGACCCAAAACCTGCGAATGCCTGCATCGCGATGAGCAAGGGTAAAACCATCTGCGGCTTTGGGATGCGAGAAGCAGGTCGGATTGAAGTCAATTCCGTGCCGGTTCGCCTTCGCCCAATCCTTCCACGTTGAGAAATGACGCGGCTCAATTGCATTACGCTCCACCTTTTTATCTGCTTCAAGGTAGATGGCATGCAGATTTAAACGATGTGATCCAGGCAACAAACTATAAACCACATCCAGGTCTTTGCGCAGTTCATTGGCAGTACGGGCTTTGCCAGGATAATTTCCAGTTGCCGCAATCCCACCACTGAGTTCACCGCCTGGATTTTCAAAACCACCTACATCATCGCCTTGCCAGCAATGCAAGCTAATGGCCACTTTCTCAAGGCGGGTAAGCGCATTTTCGGTATTTACGCCAAGTGCGGCATAGCGCTCTTTAGCAAGAGTATATCCATTCTGGATATTGGATTCTGAGATAGCCATATTTGCCTCTAGTACATATTCTGTTGCACATTGAACGTCTTGCAGATGGCGCGGATCTCGTCCTCACTTAGCCCTTCGCCGATCTCGCCCACACAGAGGTTTAGGTATTCATATTT
>WNGA01011098.1_pt1 | contig 11810 bp, 11 predicted proteins | sample 5400061 | NCBI WGS metagenome assembly WNGA01 (sample SAMN13153366, study PRJNA577476) | soil metagenome | isolation source: 100 cm soil or saprolite under grassland replicate 2 | place: USA:California | collected 2016-06-15
TGCTGGATCAGCATTCCGATCATGCACGCGATGATCAACAGGACGAGCTGCACGATGCCGAACGGGACGGAGCTGATCAGGTTGAGAAAGCCGTCAATCACCGCGCTCAGCCCCGAAGGCTTCTGCCTGCCTTTGGATTTGGCTTCCTCGACTCCAGCCGGCGCCACAGCGGCGTCTTCGATGGCGACGTCACTTGCGGCTGCCATCGCGGCGGCCTCGACAGGCTTCGAGGGTCGCTTAAGTTTTGTGGATGATTGTGCGGATGCCATGACTTGAACTTAAAGCAAATATCCCGATGGAATTATATTGTCGGATTGATACTCCGGGAGCAATGCGCCCTCAGTCTAGCAGTTGGGTCTGACGCGCGCAACCACGCTTCGAGGATCGAGGGTAGAAGATCGCATTTGAAAGCTTTGATCATCAACGACGATTAAGGCCCATTTGAATATCGTCGCTCTATCTTCTATCTTCTACCCTCGATCCTCGATCCTCGATCCTCGATCTTCGGGGTTGATTTTCGGAGGCTGAGTGTATAAAGGAAACGATGATGCGGAAGCGGCGCGCCCGTTTCGTTTGTGCGAGCGGTGCGGGCGGCCCACGCCGGTCAGTCTGCCACAGTGCGTCAATTGCGGCGCGATCTCCATTCAGTCGGTGGTCGCCGAAGAGCAGGAGCGAGTGGAGAGGCAGTACGCGCGCGCCCTCTTTTCGCGCGCGACGCCTGTCACTTACGCGCTGCTGGGCGCCAATGTCGGCGTGTTTTTATTGATGGGGATCGTCTCCGGCGGGTCGGAGGACACCAACACGCTGATCGCCTTCGGCGCCAAGACGAACGGGCTGTTGCAAAGCGGCGAATGGTTCAGACTGATCACTCCCATCTTCATTCATGCCGGATTGTTGCACCTGCTCCTGAATTCGTACGCGTTGTGGGTGGTTGGGACGCAGGTCGAAAAGCTTTATGGCTCCGCGCGGTTCCTGTTGATCTATTTGCTCTCGGGCGTCGGCGGCGTGGCCGGCAGTTATTTCGGCCAGATAATTCTGAAGAAGCCTTTCGACCCGCCTTCGGTCGGCGCTTCCGGCGCGATATTTGGACTGTTCGGAGTCCTGGCCGTCTTCGGGTTCAGGTATCGTCGCGAGATGCCGCCCGCTATCCGGCGGGCGATGACCGCCGGCGTACTGCCGGTGATCGCCGTCAACCTCGTCATAGGGTTTTCAATCCGGTTTATTGACAACTCGGCGCACATCGGTGGGCTACTCACGGGCGCCGCGCTGACTCTGATCATTCCGTACATCGCGCCCGGAAGAGAGGGAGTTTCAAAGACGGGGCTGTTGATAATCGCTCTTTGTCTGGCCGTCATCGTCTATTGCTTCGCACAGGCTTATCAAAGAATGAAAATCGTTTCCGAGAGCGTAATGAATATTACTTATAGTATTTATGGGACTTATAGGACCAACAGGACCAATAGGACCAATAGGACATATGATGGGACGGACCCATAAGTCCTATAGGTCCTATAGGTCCTATAAGTCCTATTGCATGATTTTCCTGAGATTTTTGGAGGAATTGATGGCGATTAAGAGAATCGGCGTTCTGGGCGCGGGACTGATGGGCGCCGGCATCGCGCAAGTCGCGGCGACCAGCGGTTATGAGGTTACGGTCGTTGAGGTCAGCAAGGAACTGATCGAAAAAGGTCTGAGCGGGATAGAGAAGTCGCTCGCCAAATTCGCCGAAAAGGGCGCGATCAGCGCCGGGCAGAAAGACGAAGCGCTTCGCCGCCTGCGCGGGGCCACTGAGCTTGAAGAGGTCGCGGGCGCCGACATCGTCATCGAAGCGATCGTCGAGAACCTGCAAGCCAAGCGCGACACATACGCCAGGCTGGACGCGCTGTGCAAACCAGAAGCCATCTTCGCCTCAAACACTTCGTCGCTCTCGATCACCGAGATGATGACCGCGACCGGCGCCGAACGCCGGCGGCGCTTTGTCGGGATGCATTTCTTCAACCCGGTCCCATTGATGAAGCTTGTCGAGGTGATCCGCACGATCCTGACCGATGACGTTGTTTACGCCGAGGCCGTAACTCTGGCCGAATCGATGGGCAAGACCGTGGTCAGGGCCGGGGACAAGACCGGATTCATCGTCAACCGGCTGCTGGTCCCCTTCATGCTCGACGCCATTCGCACGCTCGAAGAGGGGCTGGCCTCGATCGAGGATATAGACAACGCGATGAAACTCGGTTGCAACCACCCGATGGGGCCGCTGACGCTGACCGATTTCGTGGGACTGGACACGACTTATTACATCGCTAACATCATGTTCGACGAATTCAAAGAGAGACGCTTCGCCCCCCCGCCACTCTTAAAGCGAATGGTTCAGGCCGGATTGTTCGGACGCAAGTCGGGGCGCGGGTTTTACGATTACGCCGATCCGAAGAACCCGAAGCCGATTAATTTGAAAATCGCTTGAAAGCGGAGCCGCAAAAAAATATAAATCGAAAACCGGCAAGATTTGAATAGTAACGATACCGACCTAACAGATACTATCAATTCTAACGGGTAATCCACGCCAGACAGTAACATCCGTGTAAATCTGCAGTTGTTACTATATCAATTTTACCTGTTCTGATCTAGGCTTTCATAAGACGGACAACATATTGTTATCTTGACCGCATCAACTCGGCTCAATATACTCTCGGCGTAGCGATTTGAAAGTATGTCCCCCAGAGTCAAACGCTCAAGGCTCGTCTCCGTCCCCCGGATCTCATCGACCTGGACATATAAGAACTATTAAGTAAAGTTGTAAAAAAATATGGGAGCTCGCCGTAGAGCGCGCGAATGCGCGTTGCAAATGCTTTTTTCATACGACGTGACTCATTCCTCTGTTGAGGAACTTATTGAGACTTACTGGGGGGAGATGGCGGAAGCCGCCGAAGACGTGCGCGGCTTTGCCAACGAACTGGTAATTGGAACGGTCTCTCATCTCAATGAGATCGATGAGTTGATCCGGTTGCGCACCGAACATTGGCGGATTACGCGAATGGCCATAGTCGACCGGAATTTACTGCGTCTGGCAATCTTTGAATTCCTCTATCAACCGACCACGCCGATGACGGTTGCGATCAACGAGGCTTTGGAGATCGCCCGGCGATTCTCGACCCACGAGGCGACACAATTCATCAACGGCATTCTCGACGCCATCAAACGCGACGTGGAGTCACAGACGGTTCCTGAATTGACCGCCGCGACGATGATTCAACCCGCCAACTGATAGATCAGTCCATCAGCAATCGCACGCCGAGCGATTCGGCCAATCTGACCGCCTTGGTGAATCTCACGAATTGAGCGTAGGTGGATCCCTGGTTGTGCAGGCGCGCTCGTTCGCGTGGCGTAAGGCCCTTGATCAAGAGGGCTTCCAGAAACTCCGCGTAGTCTGGCAGGGCCATTACAGGCAGTTCACGCTGATAACCTGAAGCCCCGTCGTCGGAGGCGCCGAAGCCTGCGAGCAGGTCGAAAAGGTTATCGGTGGTCAGTTTCGCGGTCTTGCGCGCCAGGGAGATGGGCGTTCGCATCTCGAAGAACCTCAACCCTTCGGGCGTCGTCACGCGTCTCAATTCCTTCGTCACCTCGCCGTCGAACGGCGATTCGGAATCGACCAGAATAAGAAACAGATTCGGCCATTGTTCCTGTGGCAAGGTGTCGCTCAGCAGTTGAGCGCGATCGGCCAGGAAACGCTCAAATCGCGCCTCGATAGGGTAGCGGATGCGGCCCAGACATCCGATGGTCTCGCCGCGCGGCGCTCCTAGAGGCGGATTAAAACTCTCGTCCTCGCATCCGAACTCATCTTCGTCGGACTCATAGTCGAAGTTCTGTTCGACGTGCGCGGGGCAGCGCGTGCGGCAGTATTCGGCCACCTGCTCCGAAATTTCCAACTCCTCAGAGAGTTCGGTCGTGAATCTGACACTCTCTTCCGAAGGCGCCCGGTCGTTTTTCAGCGTCATATTGACGATCTGCGAAACCAGCGACCCGGCTCGTCCCAGGGCGCGCAGCGTCTGTTCGCCGTATAGTCGTCGCATCTCGCAAGGATATTCGATTGCATATTCGAGAGACATAAAATCAAAAAAATCAGGGAGTGTGCGAGAGTGGGCTATTCTAACATCAGTCAGGGCGTTCCGGGCGGGGCGGTCCGACTCGAATTCCCGTCGCTTTTGATTCCGGTCAGGGAAGTCAAGTAAAATCCCAGGCGCGAGGAGTCGTGCTTTTATGAACAGATTTATGTATCCCCATGCGCTTTGGAAGCGGACGGCTCTGGCCGTTCTGACGTTGTTTGCCGGAGCCCTTCCGGTCTTCGGACAGGGCCAGGTAGAGAAGCCACAGCAGGATCCGCAGCAACCGAGCATTAAAATCGGGACTAATCTCGTGACGGTGCCCGTCATCGTCACGGACCGCTACGGCCGGTTCATCACCGGGTTGAGCCGCAATCAGTTCGCCGTGCGCGAAGAGGGCTCGGCGCAAAAGATCGAGGATTTCTCTTCGACCGAAGCGCCGTTCAGCGTCGCGCTGCTGATCGACACCAGCCGCAGCACCCAGAACAAACTCGGCAAGATTCGCAAAGCCGCCGAGACCTTCATCAAACAACTGCTGCCGAACGACCGCATCATGGTCGTCAGCTTCGATGAAAAGGTGCGGTTCATCTGCGATTTCACCAGCGACCACGCCGTACTAGAACGCGCCGTCAAGTCATTGAAGAGCAGCTACATGACGAGTCTGTACGATGCGATCCACCTGACCATCAATGAGAAGATGAACAAGATCCAGGGGAGAAAAGCCATTGTGGTGCTGACGGACGGCGTTGACACCGCGAGCAAACAGGCGACCTATGAGAGCGCGATCGAGCTGGCGGCGAGCGCCGGAATCATCACTTATACGGTTCAGTACGAAACGCGCAACGATGGCAGCTCGAAACCGATAAATATACCGGGCGGCGGCAGTTCGTTCGCGCCGCGCTCCGGCCTGAAATGGCAGGACGCTCCGCAGCAAAAGCCGAAGCCTGAGATCGAAGAGTCCAAGTCCGAATCGGAGGGGAAATCGCTTATCAACATACCCCGTCCCAAACAGGACGCCCCGATGTCGACTCCCGGCTCCCTTCCGTCCTCGCGCGTCAACAGCCAACGCCAGCAACCGATTCGTGATCGCTACCTGATCGCGGCGGATTTCCTTCGCACACTGGCCGCCCAATCCGGCGGACTGCCTTTCCGAGCCGAAACCATCGAGAACACCAGTTACGCTTTCCAACTCATCGCGAACGAACTGCACAATCAATATACGCTGACTTACATCTCCAGCAATGAGCGGAAAGACGGCAATTACCGCGCGATCGCGGTCGGAGTCAACAATCCCGAGCTGGTGGTGCGCGCGCGGCGCTTCTATCGAGCGCCGAAAGACGAAGCCCACGAAGGCGAGCAGGACAGAAAGACCGACCCGAAGCCGGAACAATAATTTATGCGAGCAAAAAAATCCCACGATACGTGTTCCGCATCGTGGGAATCAAGCAGGAGAAGGAGGGAGGTAAACGTCAGAAACCGAAAGGAGCCAGCAAACAATAAAATCTCAGTCTAACTTTTACTCAGAAACCCAGTACAGACAAAACAAAACAAATTATGATGACATACCCGGCTGTTGAGAGCAGCCTCAGGAGAATCCGATTTACGCAGGGTTCATGCTGTTGGTCAGAGAATACATTTGATCAAAACCCAACAGGCAAGCGGAGTATATTCACTCACCCCCTGTGAGTCAAGAAAGCTTTAGCTTTTCTTCATAGCGTTTTTTCCAAATCTTTTTCAGGCTCTCTATTCTAATTTTCAGCCCGGACGGAGAGGGACAAGGAGAGGGGGAGACAAGGAGACAAGGGGAGGGGGAGACAAGGAGACAAGGGGACAAGGGGACAAGGGGACAAGGGGAGGGGGAGACAAGGGGACAAGGAGACAAGGAGCAGAGGGGAAAAGAGGAACGGGAAATTTTCTCCCCTTCTCCTTGTCCCCTTGTCCCCTTGTCCCCTTGTCTCCCCCTCTTCCCTGGGGCTTCGGTGTCAACACGGCCGATTTGTGCTAAGCTACGCCTCCCGTCAACTCTTGCAATTACGTCGCAACCCAGGCCCTGGCGTGTGGCCAGGCTTTTATTGTAGGAGGTAAGTGTGAAGATCAGAAAGCCATTAGTCAGTTTGGTCATCTGTCTCGCGGTTGTCTCGTTGATCGGCTCGTCCGCACTTGCGGACACTGTCAAACTCAGAGACGGCAGCGTATTGAAAGGCAAGGTCGTTTCCTACACCCAGCGCAAATTCACCATCGAGGTCTACATTGGAGGGGCGATTTCACAGCACGTGGTTCCGGTCGAAGAGGTGGAGAGCGTCGAATTCGATCAGAGCGGTCAGGGGGCGATCAGCCGCGCCGAACCCGTAGTGGGCGACCAACCGCCGCTGGCGGCGCCTCCGCGCGGCGCAATCCCACGCGACAACGCCCCGGGAGTTTCCACGCCTCCGCGCGGCGCAATCCCGCGCGACAACGCCCCGGAAGTTACGACGCCCGATCCGGGGCCTCCGTCTGGTGACGACAACGGCGGCGCTTACCCAGTAATCGCGGAAAAGACGGTCAGCGTCGCGGCCGCAGCCGACTGGACCAGCACCGAAATCCGGGTCCAGCGCGGACAGCGAATTGTGATCACGGCATCCGGAGAAGTCGACCTGGGCGACAACCAACGCGCAGGCCCGGACGGTATTTCCCTCACCGACGGTCGCAAACTGGTCGCCGCTCGACCGACCGGCGCCTTGATCGCGGTCGTCGGCGACGACAATGACGATTTCGTCTTCGTGGGCAGCGCGACCGCATTCGTCGCGCCCCACAACGGCATCCTCTTTCTGAGCGTCAACGAGGGTAATCTCAAAGATAACACGGGCGCGTTCGTGGCGCGGGTCAAGGTGCTGAGCGGCAGGTGATCGTCAGATGGAATCATTGAACGAGTATCGCCGCATCATTCGTGAACTGATCCAGCATTACGCTCAATTCAAACCAGCGCGAGGCGGCGTCGAGACAGAAATCATTTTTGACGAATCGAACGATCATTACGAATTGATCCATAACGGCTGGAACGGCGTTTACCGCATTCACGACAGCATCCTGCATATAGACGTCCGCAATGGCAAAGTGTGGATTCAACACGGCGGCGCCGAGGATGGAGTCGCCTCCCAGCTGGTCGCGGCCGGTATTCCGCGCGAGCATATCGTACTGGCGTTCAAGCCGCCTGAAGCGCGCCCTCTGACAGATTACGCCGTGGCTTGATTTCAGACCAGGATGGGCTGGCGCCCGCGTCGAAAAAGATCAAATGACTTTATCCTGCCCGAGTTAGCGTGGTTTGAATCTTTCGAAAAGCCCGTTCAACCTTGCGGGCGCAATCCCATAGTTCTTCCAGATCGTCCGCCTGATGCACAGACACGTGAGCCATCTCCAGACTCGTTTTCACCAGGTTGAAGACAGCGCTTTGTATTGGTGAAGTCCCGACGCCCGCGCTGAGTATTTCCGCATGCATTCTAAGCGCGTCAACTTCAGCCCGCCAGTCCCTGGCGGGTCGCTGTGGCTTATTCTTTCGGGTCTGCCGCGTCGCGGGATCGAGACTCTCGATAATCCGGCCATTCTGCTTCGCGGTCAGGTAAATCTCTCTCAAATTGCCTCTGATACCTCCCCCAAAATGTATGCGATAGGTTTGCATCAATCCGTCGTAAACGATTCTTCCTTTGAATGGAAGCAAGACTGTTTTGATGAATGCCGGCAATCGCTCCCGCCCGACCAGAAAATCGAAAGAATCGTACAGTGCCATGACTGCGTAAACATCTTCATTTTTGATAAAGATCGCGTGTTTAGCCAGATATCGCTCGATGTAAAAATCGCCTGCAATGAACTTGCTCCAGCTCTGAACGATATCCAACTCTTCGTCATTGAATCCTTCGGGATTCTCCTTCACAAACTGATCAATCAGCGCAATGTTGCCATACAGCGCGTCTCTCAATTTGAGCCTGGGCTCTGGGTCGAGATCTTTGACTGCTTCGGCCGTAGAGCAATCCGGTATCAGATCCAGTTTGAGATTGACAAATGCCTGAAGCGACAACATTAGTTTGAAAAATAATTTCGCATCATCCTCGGATAAGACCATGAGCTATCCTTCCTTTTTATTTCGATCACTGCTTAGTATTTTTTCCAACCTCGCGCTGAGTCGGCGGCAATTTTGGGAAAACGCGCTCGGATTGCGTAGCGGATTATTTCGCTCTCCTTGCCTGACAGGCCGGAGTATCACACAATACCGCTCATTGTCCACTTCCACTCAATCATGGAGAACAATTATGTCAGCGCGTTTCATCACTGCGCTCATCTTTGCGCTGTTGTGCGTCGGCCAGGCAATCGCAAACGACAACGAATGGCCTCGCTTCCGCGGACCCAACGGCACGGGCGTTTCCGGGGCGACGAACCTTCCGGTCGAGTTCGGTCCTGAGAAAAACGTCGTCTGGAAGACCTCGCTGCCGCCCGGCCATTCGTCGCCCGTGCTGGCCCGCACGCGCATCTACGTCACCGCCCATACGCCGATTGACGCGAAGAACAAGGCCGATTACCAACTCTTCGTCATTGCGCTCGACCGCAAAACGGGTAAAGAGCTTTGGCGGCGCGAAATCCCGCGCGCCCACAAAGGACGCCTTGAGAACGTCAACGGCCCGGCGTCGGCCAGCCCCGTCACCGACGGCGAGAACGTCTACGCGTTCTTTCAGGATTTCGGGCTGATCGCATTCGACGCCGGCGGCAAGGAGAAGTGGCGAATGTCGCTCGGGCCGTTGAATATTTTTTACGGCTACGGCGCGTCGCCCATTCTGGTTGACGACAAATTGATCCTGTCAGTAGATCAAGACCTCGGAGCGTACCTGCTGGCCGTGGACAAGAACACTGGCAAATTGAAATGGAAGATCGATCGGCCCCAGGTCATTTCCGGCTATTCGACGCCGACCGTCTATCAACCTAAGCAGGGCGCGAAGCAATTGATAATTCCGGAATCGTTTCAACTCTCGGCCTATTCGGTGGCCGACGGGAAGCGCGTCTGGTGGGTGCGCGGGCTGGCCTGCGAGATGAAGTCGGTCGTCAGTTACGACAACGAATATTTGTACGTCAACGGCTGGGGCTTTCCGCAGAATCAACCGGGCCAGCAGATACCGACTGTTCCCTTCGCCGAAGGTTTGGCGAAATACGACGAAGACAAAGACGGCGTGATAGCCAAGTCCGAACTCGAAAAAGTCGATCGGGCGAGCGGCGACAAGATGGGCTTCATACTCAAGGTCGCCTTTGAGGCCTTCGATCTGGATCGCGACCAGAAGCTCAACACGAGGGACTGGGAAATCTTCCGCGCGATGATGGCGTCAGAGAACGGGTTGCTGGCGATCAAGCTCGGCGGCGAAGGCGACATGACAGAGAAGGCGATCCGTTGGAAGTACCAGCGCCCCGTGCCGCAAGTGCCGTCAACGCTGCTCTATCAGGGATCGTTATTTATGGTCAACGACAGCGGTATTCTGATCTCATTCGACCCGGCCACGGGCGCCGTCATCAAGCAGGGGCGGTTGAAAGGCGCGATCGACAAATACTTCGCCTCGCCCGTGGGCGCCGACGGCAAGGTCTACTTGATCAGCCAGGACGGAACGGTTTCAGTCGTGAAGGCTGTGGGCGATTGGGACACGCTGGCCGTCAACGCGCTCGGCGACGAAGTCTTCGCCACGCCCGCGATCGAAGACGGGAAGATTTACGTGCGAACGAAGAGCGCGCTATATTGCTTCGGGAAATAAGTCTGTCGCGTGAAACCGATCGTGGTAGAATCCGGCTCTAATTCCGCATATCAACAATTCAGGGTCAAAATGAACAAGGAGAAAAAAAGCTCTATGCTTTGGGTTATGTTCGCCATCGGCGCCGCCCTCTCGTGGGGAGTTTACGGCGCGATGCTGCATCAGGGGCAAGTCAAGCTCGGCAGCCCGCTTCGCTCGCTGCTCTGCGTCGGAGTCGCGTATTTTTTGATCGGCGTCATCGTCCCGGTCGCCATGCTCTATTCGCAAGGACAGTTGAACGGCCAGGGGTGGAACGCCTTCGGCGCGACGACGGCGACTGTCGCCGGCGCCCTGGGCGCCGTCGGCGCGGTCTGCATCATCCTGGCTTTCAAAAGCGGCGGCCTGCCGACTTACGTAATGCCGCTGGTGTTCGGCGGCGCGCCGGTTATCAACGTGTTGGTCACTATGGTGAATCACCCGCCGAAGACCACGCCGAATCCGCTGCTCTTCGTCGGATTTCTGCTGGTCGTGCTGGGCGCGAGCATGGTTCTCTATTTCAGACCGCAGTCGTAATTCGGCGGAATCAGCGCCGCGAGCGGTAGCGAGCGTGACTCCATCGCTGCGCCGGTTGATTCGACCGCGCTCGCTACCGCTCGCGGTACTGATAAATAATGATCAAATAATAGGAGGGAGTAATGTCTACACCGAAAAGATTGATCGAATCGAGATTTGCGCAACAACGGTCTCCATTGATCTTCGCGAAGTCTTTGTCCTGGCCGGGGGTGAAAGTCGGGCACGGTCGCATGCTTCCCGGCGAGGCGACGAACAAACAATTGGACAGGCACCACATCTTCATCCCGTTGGCCGGATCGTACGAAGCTTCGATGGTTATGGTCGGCGGTCTGGTCGCTCACAAAACACGAACAGTCGGCCAGGCGAGCATAGTGCCCGTGGGCCAGCAATATTCAGCGTATTGGAAAGAGGAGTTTGAGGACCTCGGAATCCACCTCGATCCTGACTATGTCGCGCGTCAGGCTAGAGAGCTTGTTCAGACAGACCGCATCGACTTCATGTCCGACTGCGAAATCGCCGACCCTCTGGTTCATCAAATTGGCCGATCGCTGGCCGCTGAAGTAGACGCCGGGGCGCCCGCCGGGGCGATTTACGCCGAATCGCTGGTCAACACGCTGGTGGCCCATATGCTCAGGCATTATTCGACTGGCGGCGAAAGATTCCAACATCATCTCGGCGGACTGCCGAAACATAAACTGCGCCGCGTGACCGAATTCATAGAAGAAAACCTCGAACACGATCTTTCGCTGGCCGAAATCGCCGAGATAGCGGAACTGAGTCCGTTCCACTTCGCGCGGTCTTTCAAACAGACCACCGGCTCGACGCCTATTCATTTCCTGACCCAGCGCAGGATCGATCTAGCCAAACGGCTGCTGGTCGAAAGCGAACTGCCGATAGTCGAGATCGGGCTGCGCGCCGGCTTTAAGAATCAGAGTCACTTCACGACGCTGTTTCGCAAGATCACGGCGATGACGCCGAAGGCTTATCGCAACGAACATTTGCGCTAATAACTGTGGCGGTAACTGAGACCGTGAGGCTTGTCATTGCCCAAATCTTTCGCGATTCGCGATTGCTGCCTTTCGCCCTGGAAGGGCGGCGGATATTAGCCGGTGGTGAAGCCACCGGTAGCCGAGCGACTTCATATCGCGCCCCGGCAGGGGCGCCGGATGGGACTTTGAACTACGAAATCTTCTTTTCATCGTGCATGGTCCGGCGCCCCTGCCGGGGCGCAAAGCAATAATGACGGGCTGTCCGGCGGTGGCGCCACCGGCTAATGTCCGCTGCGCCTGCTGTGAAAAACCTGCTTCGTGCATGTACGACATAGAAGACACACAATCCCTGCCCCGCCATTGAAGGCCGTTTAACACTGCCGACAAGGCAGGTGGGAGGGAGCAACCAACTT
>WNGA01014154.1_pt1 | contig 11810 bp, 10 predicted proteins | sample 5400061 | NCBI WGS metagenome assembly WNGA01 (sample SAMN13153366, study PRJNA577476) | soil metagenome | isolation source: 100 cm soil or saprolite under grassland replicate 2 | place: USA:California | collected 2016-06-15
CTGCAGCGCGCGCGCGAGCTCATCCCGGAGCACCGCCAAGCGCTCGACGAGCTGCCGGTGCGGCTGTCGCAGCACGAGCCGCTCTCCCAGCTGCTGCAATCGCTCGACGAGGCCACCGTCCACCCGAGCGATGAGGAGCTCGGCGACATGTTTCACGAGCTCCGCGGAGAGGCGCTGCCGACGCTGATGTCGTGGATCCCGAAGCTCGGCAACGAGCGGGTCCGCGAGCTGGTGCACGGCGCCGCCGCCCGGCTCGCCCAGGCGAACGCCGGGGAGGTGCTGAGGGCCCTCGCGAGCGAGGACGGCGGCGCCCAGCTCGAGATGGTGAAGCTCGCGGGGCGGCTGAAGCTCCCGGGCGCCGCGGAGGGGATGGAGCCGCTGCTGGCGAGCGCCGATCGCACCCTGCGGCTGGCCGTGGTCGAGGCGCTGACCGCGATCGCGAGTCCGATCGCGCTGCGGCTGCTGGAGCACACGATCGATGACTCCGACCGCGACGTCCGCATCGCGGCGGTGCGGTTCCTCGGCTCGCGCGGCTACCGCGGGGCCGCGAGCCGCGTCGAGGCGGTGGTGATGGGCGCGAAGCTGAAGCACGCGGACCTCACCGAGAAGATGGCGTTCTTCGAGGCGTACGGGGCGCTCATCGGGCCCAAAGGGATTCCGACGCTCGGCCGGCTGCTCGCGGCCAAGCGGCTGATCGGCAAGAAGGAGGACCCGGAGACGCGGGCCTGCGCGGCCATGGCGCTCGGCAAGATCCACACGCCCGCCGCGCGCGCGCTGCTCGAGCAGAGCGCCCACGACAAGGAGCCCCTGGTGCGCAACGCCGTGACCCGCGCCCTGCGGGAGATCGGCGCGTGACCGGAACCGGCGCGCGCCCCTCCATCGCCGAGACCGTCCAGACCACGGACGGCTTCCTGCGGCACGCCGGGCGCGACTTCCTCGTCGTGCTCTATACGGCGTTCCGCTCGCTCAAGCTGTACCCGCTCGAGAACGCCCAGGTCCAGAAGGCGCTCGACGACCTGGCGGTCGGCACGCGCCACCTGCTCAACGTGGAGAAGGAGCTCGAGCTGCGGCTGCATGGCGACTTCATCTTCGTGAACGCCACCCGGTTGCGCCTCGACCTCGACAACTACGCGTCGTTCTCCCACATCCTGGGCGTGCTGCGGCAGTGCGGCATCGGCGCGGTGCGCATCGACGAGGGCGCGGACCGCCGGCAGCTCGAGATCTTCGCTTCGCTGCTGCTCGCCTATGCGGACCACGAGGCGAACCCCAACAAGCTGGTCGAGCTGAGCCAGAAGCTCGCCGACGCCGGCTGCTCGTTCATCACCGTGGAGCCGCCGGTCGAGACCGATGAGGACATGGAAGAGGAAGAGCGGCAGAAGGAGGCCGCCAAGCGGACCTACGCCCGGTCGGTCGCCGTGACCAAGGAGGTGGTCAGCAGCATCCGCATGGGCCGCACGGCGAACGTGAAGAAGGTGAAGCGCGCCGTGCAGGCGATCGTGGACCAGGTGCTCAACAACGAGGCGTCGCTCGTGGGGCTCACCACGCTGCGCGACTACGACGAGTACACGTTCACCCACTCGGTCAACGTGTGCATCTTCTCGGTCGCGCTCGGCCGCAAGCTCGGCCTCACCAAGCTGCAGCTCTACGATCTCGGCATGGCCGCGCTGTTCCACGACGTGGGCAAGTCGCGGGTCCCGCTCGAGCTCTTGAACAAGCAGGACGGGCTGAGCGACGAGGAGTGGCACATCGTGCAGGCCCACCCGTGGCTCGGGGTGCTCACGCTGTTCGGGCTGCGCGGCTACGGGGAGATCCCCTACCGCGGGATGATCGTCGCCTACGAGCACCACATGAAGATCGACCTCACGGGCTATCCCAGGTGCATGCGGGAGCGCAACCTCTCGATGTACTCGAAGATCGTCGCGGTGGCGGACGGGTTCGACGCGGCCACCAGCCGCCGCTCGTACCAGACCGTGCCGATCCAGCCCGACCTCGTGCTCAAGGAAATGTGGGAGAACCGGCGGCGCGGCTACGATCCCGTGGTGGTGAAGGCCTTCATCAATCTGATCGGCGTCTACCCCGTGGGCACGTGCGTCATTCTCGACACCTACGAGGTGGCGATCGTGCACAGCGCGAACCCGGATGCGAGCCAGGTCAACCGGCCCGTGGTGCGCGTCGTGGCCTCGCCGGAGGGGGTGCTCCGCTCCCCCGGGTTCCTGGCCGATCTCGCGCAGCGCGACGCCCAGGGCAACTTCCCTCGCACGATCGTCAAGGTCACCGACCCCGCGCGCTACGGCATCAACGTCAGCGACTTTTTTGTCTGACCACCCGATCGCCGCGCGCTGGCGGGCCATCCGGGCCCCGGCGGGCGGCCCGGGACGTCGTGCGGCGTTCATCCCCTACGTCACCGCCGGATATCCCACCCCGCAGCTTTCGCTCGAACTCCTGAAGCGGGCCGAGGCGTGGGGCGCGGACTTCGTTGAGGTCGGGGTGCCGTTCTCGGACCCCCTCGCCGACGGCCCCACGATCCAGCGTTCCACGCAGGCGGCACTGGACCAGGGCATGACCGTGCCGCGGGCGCTCGAGCAAATCGCGCAGGCGGCCCTGGCGATCCCGGTCGTCGTCATGACGTACGTGAATCCGGTGCTGGCGTACGGGCTCGAGCGCTTCGTGGCGGACGCGCACGCGGCGGGGGCGTCGGGGCTCCTGCTCACGGATTTCCCGGCGGGGGCCGACCCGGCGATGGAGCGGGTGGTGCAGCAGAGCTCCCTCGCGCTCATCCGCCTGATTGCGCCGACCACGACGCCGCAGCGCCTCGGGCTCGCGGTGCGCGGGGCGAGCGGCTTCCTGTATCTCATCACACGGCTGGGCGTGACGGGGGCCCGCGACCGGGTGCCCCCGGATCTGCCCGACCACGTGGCGCGAGTCCGCGCGGCGAGTGATCTGCCCCTGGCCGTGGGGTTCGGGATCAGCACGCCGGCGCAGGCGCGCGCGGCGGCCGCGCTGGCGGACGGGGTCGTCGTCGGGAGCGCGGTCGTCGAGGCGATCGGTGCGGGCGGGCTGGCCGCAGCGGAGCGGCTGATGCGCGATCTGGCGGCGGCGGTGCGGGGCAGAGCGGATGACGGCTGAGCGGTTGGTCCTCCTGTACCGCCGCGCGCTCGGCATCGGCGGGCCGCTCCTCTTGATCGCGGTGCTCATCGCCGACACGCGCTGGACGGGGCAGCTGACCGCCGTTCTCGGGATGGTCGCCGCCGGCGTCGCCCTGCGCGGGCTGCAGCTTCGCGTCAGCAAGTACTCCTACCTGACGCAGACGGGGCTCGTGGCGCTGGCTGGCAGCTTGCTGGTGGGCCTGCCCGCGGCCGCGCTCGCGGTCGGCGTCTCCGTCTTGCTCGCGGACCGGCTGTGGCACCGCAAGACGCTGCCCGCGGCCGTCGCCAACCTGGGGCGCGAGGTGCTGGCCCTCGTGGGCGCTTACGGCCTGTACGCGTGGACGCTGCGCGCCGCGGGCGCCGGTGCGCCGGGGCTCCATGTCGAGCTGCTGCTCCCCCTGCTCCTGTACGCGCTGTCCTACTTCGGGCTCAGCCGGCTGCTGTTCTACTTCGCCCTGACCATCCGCGAGAAGCTCGAGCGGGACGAGCGCATGGCGATGTTCCGGTACGAGTGCATCAGCTACGGCGCCACGATCATGGCGTGTGCGGCCATCATCGGCACGACCGTCTCCTGGCCGGCCCAGGTGTGGCTCATCGTCGGGGCGCTGCTGGTGTTCCTCGGCCTGCTCTTCAAGACGATGCTCGAGGAGGCCATCTCGGCGGAGGAGCAGAACAAGATTCACGCCGTCGAGGCGCTGATCACCAGCAGCATCAGCCTCGAGGATTCGTTCCGGCGGATCGAGCGCCTCGCGGATCGCCTGGTGGACTGGGGCGATTTCCGGATCTACTGGCGGCGCGACGCCACGCTGCAGCTCGCGTACCGGAGCGAGCGCGGCCGCGCCGAGCGGGGCGAGCCGTCCGCGGACACCGCCGCGCTGCGGGACCAGGTCGTGCAAAGCGGGGAGACCGTGGTGATCGACGACGTCACGCGCGACCAGCGCATCGCGGATGCGCCGCTCGCGGTGCGGAGCCTCGTCATGGCGCCGCTCAAGTTCGGCGACCACGTGCTCGGCACCCTCGAGCTCGAGCACCCCGGCCGGAAGGGGTATCGGTCACGGGACGTGCGCAAGATCACCACGTTCGCGACCCAGCTCGCGACCGCGATCCACATCACCGAGCTGCGCCGGCCGCTGGTGGAAACGGTCGAGTCCATGACGCGGCAGCTCGCGACGCTGGCGCGGGCCGCCCAGGCGCTGCGGGAGGCGGCGGGGGCGGTGGCTCAGTCCACGGGCGCGATCCGCGCGGGCGTGCTCACCGAGGAGAGCGAGGTGTCGGGCGGGCTCGAGGCCACCGAGAGCCTCGCCCAGGTGTCGCGGCGTGTGTCCCGGGACGGGACCCAGGCGGCGCAGGCCTCGAGCATGGCCAGCGAGGTGGCGCACCGCAACCGCCAGCAGATCCGCGACGCCATCGAGCGGCTCGTGGCGCTCAAGTCGTTCGTGGGCGAGAGCTCGGCCAAGGTGCAGCAGCTGGGCCAGGTGAGCCGCCGCATCACGGGCTTCATCGCGTCGATCCGGGAACTGGCCGACATGACGAACCTGCTCGCGCTGAACGCGGCGATCGAGGCGGCCCGCGCGGGAACGCACGGCAAGGGATTCGCGGTGGTCGCCGAGGAGATCCGGCGCCTCGCCGAGCAGAGCGCCACCGCCGCGGTCGAGGCGGGAGAGCTGGTGCAGGACGTTCAGCGGCAAGTCGGCGAGGTGGTCGAGCAGATGCGCCGCGGCCAGGTGAACGTCGGGGGCGTGGAGGAAGTGTCGTCGGCGGCGCTGGGGGCCCTGGACGCCATCGTCGCCGCGACGGCGGAGGCGACCGGGCACGCCCGCCGCATCGCCGAAGCCGCGGGCGAGCAGGACCAGGCGTTCGCGCGCCTGCGGGACCGGATCCACGCCGTGGCGCAGATCGCCGGGAAGAACCGCGCGGAGGCGGACGACGTGGCGACCCGCGCGAGCGAGGCCGCGCGCCGCCTCTCGGACCTCGAGCGGGCGACCCACGAGCTGGAGGACGTGGCCGCGATGCTGCGGGAGCTGACCCGCAGCTTTGCCAGCGTCGCGTAGGCCGCTTACCATTCTCCCGTGCCCATGGGCGAGCGGGTCTACGTGGCGCTGGGGTCCAATCTGGGGGATCGCGCGGGCCACCTCGCCCACGCCCGCGCGCGGCTCGCGGGGCTGCCGCGCTCCCGCCTGCTGAAGGCGTCCCGCGTGGAGGAGACCGCGCCCATCGGCCCCGTCCACCAGGGGCCGTACCTGAACCAGATGGTCCTGCTCGAGACCGAGCTCGAGCCGGCGGAGCTGCTCGCGCGGCTGCACGCCATCGAGGCCGAGCGCGGGCGCGTGCGCGGGGAGCGGTGGGGCCCGCGGACGCTGGACTTGGATATCGTGCGCTTCGGCGACCGGGCCGTACGCGAGCCGGAGCTCACCATCCCCCATCCCGAGCTGCCGCGGCGCGACTTCTGGCTGCGCGAGATCGCGGAGCTGGACGGAACCCCCACCTCCACAACCTCCACCGCCTCCCCCGATGGCTGAACAGCACCGACCCGTCACCGTGCACGAGCTGCTCGGCATGAAGCAGCGCGGGGAGCGGATCGTGGTGCTCACCTGCTACGACGCGCTGTTCGCCCGCCTGCTCGACGGGAGCGGGGTGGATGTCTTGCTGGTGGGCGATTCGGTGAACCAGGTGCTCGCGGGCGCCGAGACGACGCTGTCGGCGACGCTCGACCAGATGATCTATCACACGAAGATCGTGCGCCGCGGCGCCGAGCGCGCCATGGTGGTGTGCGACATGCCATTTCTCACGTATCAGGTGTCACGCGAAGACGCGATCCGCAACTGCGGCCGGGTGATGGCAGAGACGGGGTGCCACGGCGTGAAGCTCGAGGGCGGGAAGCCGGTCGCCGAGACCGTGCGCGCGCTGGTGGACGTGGGCATCCCCGTCATGGGTCACCTCGGCCTCACGCCGCAGTCGGTGCACGCGCTCGGCGGCTACCACGTGCAGGGCAGGGACGAGCGGACGGCCGACCGGCTGAAGCAGGACGCGCAGGCGCTCGAGGCGGCCGGCGCCTTCGCGATCGTGCTCGAGCTGATCCCCGCGCCGCTGGCGTCCCAGATCACCAAGTCGCTCACCATTCCCACCATCGGCATCGGCGCGGGCCCGGCGTGCGACGGCCAGGTGCTGGTGCTCCACGACATGCTCGGGTTGAACGACCGCTTCAGCGCGAAATTCGTGAAGCGCTACGCGGCACTGGCCGACGACGCGCGCGAGGCGGTGAAGCGCTTCGCCGCCGAGGTGCGCGAGGGGCGGTATCCGGGGCCGGAGCATTCGTTCGAGAAGTAGCGGAGCTCCCAAGCCCCCGCTCGATAGGCGCGGCTCAAGCCGCGGCTCGGCCTCTCCCCGCTGAAGCGGGGTTGCACGACCGGCCGGTTTACGGGCCAGAGGCCCGGCCAGTGTAAGGGCGCTGCATGCTGCGCCACTACGATGACGCGCGTCGCGATCTGCCCGCTGGTGGTTATGATCCCCGGCGGTTGGTGAGCCCCGGGCTGACGCCCGGGGCTATGCAGCTCGCACGCTTCATCAAGCCTTACCGTGCTGACCAAGCTACCAGCCGACCGCGGATACGATCAATCGGAACCTACCGCTTCAATTACCGGTCTCGCTCCGGGCAGTTGTGCAAACAAAGGCGTTCAAGGCGTCTCTTGGAATCAAGACTATGACGATCGGCCGAGCAGTGATCGCAGTCGCCAAGCTGGTTGTGCTGATGCTGCGGCCGGCGCAGCCGTCGCCGGCCGCGTACTCGACCGCGGATTCTCTCAAACATCTCCTCCGATCACCCCACTCCGGCCTTGCCTCCCCGCTGCGCGCCGTGGCGAGGGATTCCGGGAGCTTCCGACGGCTGTGGGCAGAGGCGGTCCGCGGCGACCCGAGTGCGCGTCCGATGCCGCGGATCGAGTTCGAGCACAACATGGTGATCGTCGCGGCCATGGGCAGCAGGCCCAGCACGGGATTTGGCATCACGATCGATTCTGTGGTCGTGCGGGGACCATCGATGGAAGTCCACGTGGTGCTGAGCAGCCCTGGGAGCCTGTGTATCCAGGGCATGGCGCTGACTAGTCCCGTGGACATCGTCGAGGTCCCAACGTCCGTCCGCGTAGTACTGTTTCGCGATCGCGAGGTCACCGTGGAATGCAAGATGCCGTGAGCTTGCGACTGCACGCCGCGACGAGGATCCGCTAAAATCGGAGGCAATATGTTTCGGGGGCGCGTCGTACCTGTCGCGGTGCTTGTTCCGATTCTAGCGACCGCCACGCCGCGCATGGCGGCGGCGCAGATACGGCGGAGCCCTGATTCACTCGTCTACCGTGCTAACCAACAGAAGCCGCCTTGGCCACTGCTGATCGATAGCTTTCCCCGACTCGACACCTCGGGCCTGGTTCAGCTACCAAGCGGCCGGTTTCTGTATCGGGCCAACATCACGCTGCGGTTTAAGGACAACGTTTCCGACTCAGCGAAGGTCGCGTTCTTCAACCGGCATAGGATGACGGTCGTGGGTGTCACGCGATCCGGTCAGTTCTTCGCGGGAATCCCCGACCCCGGCTCGTCGTTGGAGGCTCTCTTCACCGTGTTGGAGCAGTTGAACAACGAACCGGAGATCTTCGTCGCTGTGTCGCTGGACTTCTCGCCGCTTGAGCCCGCTCGAGAGTGATCGTGCCCCGCGGATTCCCTGAGCCATGGCCCAATCCGGCTGACTCGGCCCTACTCGACGGCGAGGAGCGAAGGCCGTTTGCGCACGTGCGGCGGGGTAGCACCGCCGTAGCCGCCGGCAGCGCGTGGGCCGGCACCGACATGTGGATACCAGCCGACCGCCATTGACCAAAGTCCGCCGCTCTCCCCCGACGATTCCCCAGAAACATTGCCCTCGCCCTTCGGAACCGCCGAACGATATTACCGTGATGTTGTCGGGGTTCTGTTCGATGACACGACCAGCGGTCGCACGATTCGAGCCATCTTCACCAGGTACCAGGCCGTGATCGTCGCCGGAGGAGTGGCTTTCCCACACCCGGTGTACTACCTGCAAGCACCCGATCCCGGCGGCACCTACGCGGCGATCGACTCCCTCGCTCGAGAGATCGACAAGGAGGCTGGCGTCTTCTCCACCCACATCCCTCAATGGCGGGGTCGCCTACAGATCCGCTCGCGCTACCCGAACAGGTGAGGCGCCACGCGGCGGCCGACGACGCGCGCGAGGCGGTGAAGCGCTTCGCCGCCGAGGTGCGCGAGGGGCGATATCCGGGGCCGGAGCATTCGTTTGGGAAGTAGGGGCTCCGGCAGGGAGCGAAGGCGCACCGTCACCACCGGGTCGCTTGTGCAAATGGGAGCGGTGGGGGCGTCTTCTTGGAACCAAGACCAGTCCCCGTTAGCTCACAGCGATCAGCCGGATCGGCGGATTCTCGCCACGAAAGGGAGGGCATCATGACGACCCGCCGAGCAGTCATCGCAGCCGCCATGCCTCTTGTTCTTTATGGACTCATCAATCCATACGCGGCCCTTTCTCAGGTCGTGCCCATGAGCGCGCCTGATTCAGTCCCCAACTGGCTTCGCGCGCCGTCGCTGTGGGTAACAAACGCAGCCCGGGTCAGTGGTCGGTTCGTGCGCGACCTCGTCCTCGTTAGATTCATCCAAGACGCTACGCAGGTGCAGCGGCAGAACGCGATCGATCTTGTCAGCGGGACAGTCGTTGGTGGAGTCCCCTTCGAGGGGATGGAGGGTGTGTACTATGTTCAAGTGCCCCCGGATTCCACGAACGAAAGAGTGTTTTCCGCGATCGCCGCGTTACAAAGTCTCGGTCAAGTTGAGGACGCCCTCCCAGACCTGATCAGTTCGGACGAATTCGGGTATCTCCGTCCCAACGACGGTGCCGGCATGCAGCGGGCCGACTGGCGGTTGAACCCGGATAGCGCCTTCGGGCAACCTAGGCGGAGACGTGGCCCTTGAAGCCGTGAACGCTCCGTACGCATGGGGTTGCTCAATCGGCGATTCTGCTGTCCGTGTGGCTGCTCCAGAGGCGTTGCTGAGAGGTCGTTGCTGAGCGGGCGGTGGAGTCCCCCGGCCTTCGGAATACATCGTGCAATGGCGGATCCGGGGCTGACCTTTGCGGCAGTTTGACTCGATTGCGGCGTTGACTCGACCGTGACGCAACTCAATTCCGAACCCGGCGTGGGAGTTGCAAGGAAGGTGTACTGTCGCACGCCCGTCTATCCTAAGGTCGCTACCCAAGGACGGGCCGGGCGCGCGCAGGCAGGACCAACCCTCTCCTAACAGCGGCACCTCCTTCGCCACAGGTCACGATCGCCGGGCTCATCGTCGCGATGCGGGCGAAGCACAACGTGTGGATACCGGCCGACCGCAATTGCCCAAGCCCATCGTGCGGTCAGCAAGCCGTGGCGGGGAGCTACTGCCGCGGACCGACGGTGATGATGCCCTCGGCCCTTCCGAGACGGGCTCTCGTCAATGCGACGGCGATCACCCGGTACCGCCCGGCCGCTTCGGGCAGCCGCACGTTGAGGGTCGCGGTGCCGTCGCGGCGAGCGCGCGCCGCCCCCAGAAAGAGCGGGCCGGGAGAATCGTCCAGTTGCCTGGCGCCCCGCTCGCCCCATGGCCCGTACCGCAACACCCCGGGATCCTCGTCCCACGTCCCTTCCGGAATGCTCGAGCCCGGATCAATTGGTACGAACGCGACCGGGGCGGGATCGCGGAGCGAGGAAACCGTCAAACGCCCGGCGGGAGGAGGTCGCAGCAGCGCGCGGGCCACATCGGGCATGCGCTGGCTATCGACTGCCGCGAGGCGCTCGTCGATGGCCCACACCAGAATCTCCGCCGGATCGAGCGCGCCTTGGCCGGTGTCCGTTGTGATCGCTATTGCGCGCGTCGAGGCAGCCTCGGCACGGTCGGGCAGCTGCATCGTCACCTCGGCACGGTCGGGCAGCTGCATCGTCACCTTCATGGTCTCAGCCGGATCCCGCACCTCCAAGTCGATCTGGCTGGTCGTCGCGACGCGGTTCACGATCTGGCCGCTACGTTCCGGATACCAGACGGTCGCCGTCACGGTCACCCGGGGTACGTGGCGCGTCCGAATCGGCAACCGGATGGTGTCGACGCTGCCGGAAAGCCGCAGGACATGGCTCTCGATGCGGTCCCCGGACGCAACCGTCAGCCAGGCGTTCCCGCCGAGTCCACCGTTTTCGATCCTGACCACGGCGGTGTCGCCCACCTGGAAGCTGGGACGGTCAACCGCGAGGGCGGGCTCATCGGACCTGAACGCGCTGCTCCACTCGGGGGCGAGTGAGTAGGAGGCCAGCCTTTCGATCTCCACGCCGCGTCCCTGCGAATCCTTCGCAGTGAAGAAGACAGAGGCGTACCCTTGAGGGAACCGGCGTAACACACAGCGCGCGGGTCGATCCGTCGTCGTCACGCTGCAACGGTCCAGCGTATCCGGCACCATGGCGCCCCCGGGGCCCGGCAGAGAGTCGCCCTCCTGTGGATCCGCACTCCACTTACGTCCCGCCAGGAGGCCCTCGATCCAGACGCCGGGCACCGGCGTCCCGTCCGGTCGCAGCGCCACGACATCGACCGAATCGCGAGCGCCCAGGATGGCGCTGCGCCCATCGGGCCTGGTGCTGATCGCCAGGTTGAACGCGGCTGGATAGACGTCCACCGATGTGTGGCCCTCCTGCGTCGGCCCTTCCGTCCCCCGCAGCGTCGCCCGGACGGTCATTCTCCAAGGCCACGACGGCGCGCGCTCCGGAAGCCGGAGCGTGAATCGTCCCTTGCCAGCGTCAAGGTGCGACGGCCGCCGGTTGCGTCGGGCGAATCACCTCCCCGTGGCGCGCTGACCTCGGCCGTAGTGAAGTCCTGCGGCACCGGGACGACGGCATATGGGTTCAGGTGGCTCCCCGCCCAAGTCACTTCAACCACCCCGCGGGCCGGTGTGCCGTTCCGATTCCACGCCTCGACCACGAAGCGCACAGAATCGCCACGCGCGCCCCAGCGCCGGTCGGGGATCAGGGAAAGGTAGACCCTGGGTGCAGGATCTTCGGTGATCCAGAAGATCGCATCCGCCAATTCGCGCCAGCGGCCCAACCGCCTCACCAGGAGGGCCGTCTGATAGATCCCGGAAGAGAATCGAGGTCCGGCGGCGTACACGAGCTCAGCAGTCCCGTGTCGAGCACCGGACGCCGCTGCAGTCCGTCCCGCTCACTGCCGACGACTACCCACCGGATGGAGTCACGTGAAGGACGCCGCACGACCGCTCTCGCTCGAATCGAATCCCCTCGCCGATACACCAGGCGGTTTGTGATGACGACGGCCGCCGGGAGCGCACCGACGAGGGTTTCCCTGCTGCCGCTCATCGGCACGTTCAGCGCGTCATAGTCGTATGGCGTCGTCACCTCGAGTATTCGCCAGCTCGACGGATCGCAACCGACGCGCGCTCGCTGCTCGGCCGCGGCCATGCCGGCCAGCTCGGCGAGACCCGATCCGTCGGTCGCACCCTTGGCGATGACGTCGCCGCTGCAGGTTCTCGCCGTGACAGCGGCGCGGGCCACGGGCGCCCCATCCGAGCGGTTGGCGACCAGAACCGTTGCGCGGTCGCGGTCCAGCCGCGCGTGGACCGCGAGA
>WNGA01011108.1_pt1 | contig 11804 bp, 6 predicted proteins | sample 5400061 | NCBI WGS metagenome assembly WNGA01 (sample SAMN13153366, study PRJNA577476) | soil metagenome | isolation source: 100 cm soil or saprolite under grassland replicate 2 | place: USA:California | collected 2016-06-15
TAAGGTCAAGAGCGCTTTTAGTACACACAAAAGGTTTTTTATAGCTCGAGAATTATAAGGAATTCTTAAAAAACTTACTTATTACTATACTAATTTGTTGATAAAGTACAACGGTGAGTGTGCTAAGTTTGTTTTTATTGCATCACTATAACACATAGTACGGCCATTATATGCGTATAAAATCAACTAAATTTTTCGGCGCCGAAAACTTTCAATCAGAATTATGTGTAATTTTCGTTCAACTTTACAAGAATTGATCTTAAAAATTAAATACCTTGAAGGAATTTGAACTTACTATCAATGGATTTCGATCATTCTTATCCTAAAATGCTACATATTTCTAGATCCAATAAGGGTAGAAAAGTAAACATTACTAAGCAAGTTCCGATGTATAAGTATCCTATATAGTTGAATAGAAAATGGAAAAAATCACAGTCATTTTCTGGACCATATCCATCCTCTAAATCCTCTTTTACTAGTCCTAATGTCAGGACGGGAAAAGATTCAGTCATATCCATCTTAGAGAGCCGCACTTTTCTGTATTATACACTCATTCCTGCCTTGATTCTTTCCGTAATCACGATATTATCAACTGATCTTAAAGCTTGGCACCTTTCAGAAATTCATCATTTTTATATTGAACTTTTTGCGGTAATTTTAGGGTCGATACTTGCGTTTTATTATATTGCTCGAGCTCACTCTCTGAAAGATAATTTCAGTCGTTTCGTAGGATATGGATTTCTTGCTAGTGCATTAATCGACTCGCTTCATGTTTTTATATCTTTTGCCTTTATGGATAACGTAACCTTTCTCAAGTACTTCATTCCTCAGACGTGGTTTGCAGGCAGGATAATCCTTAGTGCTATGTTAGTCATAGCAATCACAAAATATCCGACATTCTCGAGTGAAGAGAAGGATACAAACGTTGGATTGCCAGAAATAGAAACAGAAGCAGAAACAAAAGTAATTAAAGAAGATGAATATGAGGATAATAAAGCCAGGGGGAGCAACCACGAGCATAATAGCCCCCTTATTGCCCCTCATATTTCATCAAAGAAATCAGATAGAGCCTTTCTAACCTATTTAATAATCCTTTCAATATTGGCCGGAACCGTAGCAATTAGTTCACTATATTTTATTTTACCATATTCGGTAGTTGACAATATTCCTTTACACAGACCGTACGAGCTTCCATCGTGTGTTCTGTTCATAATCGCGTTGGTTCTATTTTACAAGAATCAATTATACAAAAAGATGGATGTATTTTATAAAGGGATTTTAGCCTATCTGATCATTGATATTTACGCGCAAATAATTATGTCATATTCTGCAAATTCGTTTGATACTCCTCATATGGTAGCTCATATTCTAAAGGACGCTGGATTCTTTGTAAATATAATCGCGCTTGCACTATCTAGTATTCAATATAATGTGCGATTAAGAGAAAGTAATAAAAGTCTAATAGAAAGTAATATCAGATTAAAGGAAAGAGAAGAATTAATCCGCATCCAGTACGATATGGTGAAAGAATCAGAAAAGATGAAGGATGAATTTATCAACACAGCAGCCCATGAGCTTAGAACTCCCATTCAACCCATTCTAGGGTTGACTAATATTATAAGATCAAAAATAGAAATATTGGATGGTAAAAGCGATCTACTTAAGCGTGAAAGTAACCATGAAAATGAAGAGAGGTCAGGACAACTTCTAAATCTTCTTGATGTAATTATTAGAAATGCTAAGAGGCTAAAGCAACTCACAGATAATATTCTTGATGTGACAAGGATCGAAAGTCATGCATTAAAACTTAACAGAGAACGAACTGATATCAGACAATTAATTGAGGAAACAGTGAGGGACCAAAACGTTCGTATGAGCGATGCAATAAATATAAAGACCAAGATTGAGATTTTTTGTACAGTAACTGATAATAAGATGGATGATAGCGGCGGAGCTAAGCGTACCGCTGAAATAGAAGCACATGCATTAGCTAATAATGATAATTATGGTTTACCTTGTCCCGATACTGTCACTGAGCCTTTTATCGCAAATGTCGATAGGATCGAAATTTCTCAAGTAATTACTAACCTACTTAGTAACGCACTCACTGCGATTAGATCAAAGTATAATAGTGAAGACGGCAGAATAAGTATTCTTATTAGCAGAAGTGAAAAGCAAGAGTATGAGACTAAAGTTAGGAATAAGAAAATGTTAACAGCCGAAAAGGTATATGATGCTAGTTTTGGTGACGAAATTATTGTAAGTATAAAGGATAATGGCGTAGGATTACCTCCAAGCATAATTCCAAATCTCTTCTCAAAATTTGTCTCCAAATCTGAATCTGGTACTGGATTAGGGTTGTACATTTCAAAGAATATAATTGAAGCTCACGGTGGAAGAATATGGGCTCAGAATAATAGTGCAGGAGATGGAGCAGCATCTACTGGTGCCACATTTAGTTTTAGTCTACCGGCCTTGCAGAGATCAAAGCAAGGTCAGGCTGGCGACAGTAACTTGGCATTTGAATGAAGTGACATGATTAAATTGGATATTATCCGCATTGTCAAGGGTCTATTCACAGCAGATGTCTTTTCTTCTTCATCATTCTAATTAGCTAATCTAATGCCAAACTAAAGCTGAATGTTGCACCGGACTCTTCCAAACTATTTTCTGCCCATATTTTCCCGCCGTGCGCCTCAATAATTCGCTTAGAAATGTACAGTCCCAATCCCGTTCCTGTCTCAGATTTGGTAGCAAATTTCGTAAACAATCTAGGTAATATTTCAGAGTCTATCCCGGAGCCAGTATCCTTGACACTAACGACGGCAAACTCTTTGTCATCTTCCTTCATCTTTTCTATACTGACGGTTATACTTCCCTCTTTTGTAAATTTAATGGCATTACCTAGAATATTGTCAAAAACTTGAGTTAACCTTTCCTTATCTCCTTCGACGAGAACAACATCCTCCGTTGATGCTAATGTAAGTTTTACATTACTAATCTCTGCTTTTCTCATGTGACTTTCATAATTAGTAAAAACATGCAGTATCAAGTCATTCAAAGTAAATTTCTCTTTTTTCAGTTGTAGTGATTGACTCTCTATTTTTGCGACATCCAAGATGTTCTCGGCAAGTCGTTGCAGTCTCTTTCCATTTCTATTAATACCTTCAAGTAGTTCTTCATACTGTTCGATGTTACCTTTTTTAGAGAGAAGAAGTTCGGATAATGAAAGCACGGGCTGTATTGGAGTTCTTAATTCGTGCGCAGCTATATTGATAAACTCCTCTTGCATCCTATTATGAATTTTTAGTTGCTCATAATAGAAGTTTATTTGTTTATATAATTCTGCTTGTTTCCAGAGGGTTTCAAATACAGAAGCATACGATAAAGCAATAGGTCTACTGTTAGAATATGCAGCCAATCCTACTGCGTCATAATAATTATCCTTGGTATCATCCCTCGATTCTATTATCAGAGATTTCTTTTTATCAACTACTATGATCCCTATACTAGTCTCTAAACTTTTGTCAATACTTCTGATTTCTAATTGAGGCAGCGCTAATGTTATTTCATTTACTAACTCTGTAATTTGGTGCTCATCGACTGGGAGTAGTATTCTAACCCTTGCGCCATTTTCTAACACATCCTTAAATATGCGAATAGCCCCTGCGCGTATCTGGCGACGGAGTGCATTGATTGATGGGTATATCCTTAATACTTCATCTTTTGCCGAGCTTACAATATCATAGGCTGTCTTTAGTGATTCTGCAGGATTTTGGATAATCTCTATACCTTCAGTCTCGATACCCTCTTCTATGTCTCGTATTCTGGATTTGGCGTCGATCCCATTTTTCCATAATTCTTCAAAGATTGAGGCAAAATGCTTGACATATAGGGGTTCGTTACTGCTTAGAAGACTATTAATTGCCCTACCGCCTTCCATCTTTTCTATCGTAACTGCCATTTCTTTATCTGAAACCCCAAAACTCATTGGCGGTAGATTTTTGACATATTTTATTTGTATTCCTGAATCAAGATATAATTTGGCTAGTTCTACATTATCGTTATCTATATTAGTAATGTATCTGATGCCCTTATGTTCTCCCTTCTTTTGTTTATCCAATAACTTCTTCTTTAATTCAAAGAAATACTTGTGACTATAGTGTAATCCCCCAGAAGACAGACAGGTAGATAATTCATTTGAGCTAGCAGTAAGGCTGCTAATTTGCCTTATAATCTCATCTGGGTTGTCTATTATCCTTGTCTGATAACGTACCTTGCCCTCCTGAATTTCTCTTATTCTCTCCCCAGCTGGGATTGCTCTGCTCCAAAAACTATCAAATACATATCGCTGGTGCTCTACAACTTCTCTAACATTGCTATAAATAATTTGAGCTGCTGGTTTACCTTTCTCATGTATTGTAGCAGGAGCAAGGTATGCCGTTTCGGTTATGTAGAAATTGCCTTTAATTCCATCTAAGTGACGAAGCTCATCTACCATTGTCAGCAGCTGTTTACAGTATCCAATATTTTCGTCAGTTATTTCAGTAACATATCTTGGTTTTACGCCCTTGCTTCTAGCTGCAAGAAAAGCTCTCCTTAATACTAGAATATCAACAGCTAATGATGGCCTTGTGTAGTCTACACATGCGTCTATCACGTTACTCGAGTGATATAGAAATTGTAATACAGTATTCATAACATTTTCAATACCATAATATACCTTAGTGGTTTCCGCTGTGCTCCTAATGGGAGAAACTGCCAAATACTAACGATAATAATAGGTAAGTAACTATATAAAGGAACTATCCAGCCAGAATTGCTCCGCATCACTTCGAAATTTGTATCCAAACTCGCTCTTGTGTTCTGCAACACTAATAGAAACAAAGTTTACTAACTTAATTAGATAAATAAACTCTTGGGCCTAAGATTTGATCGACAGGTTAATTGGATGCAGAAGAAGGCGAATTTAGATCAGTCTACTCACAACATAACGCTTTAGAAGAAGAAAGGAAGCAGGTTAATGGACATGCACTGAAGATGCCCTGAGGAATCTATGAAATAATTAAACTCAAAATTCGAAACTTTGATGAGGTATTTTGCGTACGAGTTTATAATGTACTACACTTGCTAGTAAGGATTCTCGCTACATTCTGGGGTAATTTCTCGTACTTCGACCATTCCTACGGTGACCGCCATTCTCTCTTTACTTCGAAGGTCTATGTCTACCAGTTTCCTGGATCACTAGCTCCATATACTCCTTTATGTCAATCTCAGTTAGCGAAGAAGAAATTCCAGTCTGTTGTTCCATCTTTTCTTGATTTTCTAGAATCACCTTTGTTAGCCTAACCTTCAACTCTTGTTCCATTTGGGCTGTTCCTATACTGTCTAACTCAACTGCAGATTTTCGGATTGATTGTCTTATTGAACTATCTTGCGAAATTGACAGCGCTATGGAATATAGGCCTAGAGTAAACAAATAAGAGGCTAAAAGCAAGAGTGAATGCGCAGCTATCCCGTATGTCTGCTGTAGAGCAGAAACTGATAGAGCAATTAGCATTGTAATTCCAATTGCAGAGATAGCGAGATAATCTTTTACCTTATCTACAGCAATATTTTTTGACATGATATTCCTTCCTATTATAAAAAATGCAAGCCCAAAAAGAAGATTCCCTCCTATCGTACCTGCTCTAAAGAGAATTCTAAAATAAAATCGATATGGGTAGTTAGATGGAAGTGAAAGGATATCTGGAATTTTTCCTATCAGATATAATATCAACGGAAGAGACATTGCAATCCAAAACATCATTGTAAGCTTTCCCATTCTTTGATAATAGTGATACAAAAGAGTGGAAGTACCAGCCCACCTAAATATAAAAGCCAAAGTAATAGGTATTAGGTTTAAGTTATTGTATAGATCTAACATTGGCATTGGTACTATAAACAGCGTAGTTGTATTAGGATTTACTACTTTATACTGAATCTGGCCGTGATGTTTTTGATCATTTTCATATAAAAAAGATGATTTTGTAACTGCTCCTGGTGGTGATTTCTCTTCAACGACTTGTACCATTATTAATTTAGTACCTGCATCTACTGCAATTGATATTGAGAGTGTTGCAGCTGCCAAGGCAAAAAATAAAACCATAAAGTTTCTGTTACTAACCATGTACCACGAAAAGAATTTGAAACCAAGAATGCCCATTATAGCTGCCGCTGAGATCGAGCTAAGCGCATAAACTAAAGTGCTAAAAAACCTTGTATTACTATTATACATACCATAATATAATTCGTTAAAGAGTACGAATAATAATATTCCAAATAAGGAAAATTGCACAATCCAGGCCATAGCATGCATCTTCTTAATCAAAGGAGATTGCTTTCTCAGAACCTTGCTTATTTTGTTAGTATAAGTTAAAATTACCCAGGACCCAACCCCATAGCCTATTATTACAGTCATTCCAAATATCACAATTTCCATTTCATTGTTATAAGGCAGAAGCTGTCGTGTCATGAGCAAGTCAAGAATTACCAATATAATTATAGCTGCTGAAACGATAATCGCTGGTTTTCTATCAGAAAATATGAGCAAGCTACGATAAGTAGAAGAATTTAATAGCCTCATTCTATAGAATAACTAAACCGCAATTAATTATTATACTTTTTAGCTGAATAATTTTGAAGATTTCGTAAATTTCAAAATTTAGCTTTTTTTCTAAGATATTGGTAGGCCAGGTTGCCCCCCGACTGAATTTAAAGACCAGAGCTTAGTCATATTGAATCAATTAGCAATCATTTTTCCTTAAGATTCTTGCAGCTGATAAAGTCATTTACAACCTCCACCAATATTTCTTGGTATTTTCTGGATCCTTTTTCTCCATAGGGTTTCAGATTTTCTCCACTGTACATCCGACCATCCTTATAATTAGCGCCTTCTACACTACTATGAATCTTGAAAATAAATGAGAGTGCAATAGAAACATAATCATCCATTTCTAAATTTATCGGCCCGAAGATATTGTTCATAATACTGCCTTTGTTAAGCACCTTTAAATTTACTAAAATGGCGTCTATCTCCTTTATTGTAGGGGAATAATTCAGATACCGTAATGCGGCTTTTGTATTCTGTTCTCCTTTTAGCACGGGTTATAAGCGGTAAATTGAGTACAACAATTTGCTACTCTGTTTAATTTCACTAGATGCTTTTGTCTTGGTGAGCTACTCTCAAAAAAACATACAAGTCTGCTACTAGATTTTGAGTCATCTTAGTTCATCTAAATTGAAGTAAAACTTTACTAGCCGAATCTTTCATCACTGTTAACGGAGCAATGCTGAGACCTGTCATATCTAAAAATAGCATCATCCTAGTGACGTTTATCGTAGCAGTTGCTACAATTCTCTCCCTATTCTCATATCAGTTCTTTTCGGCCACTTCGAGCCGAATTGTAGATATTTCCTCACAGGAGGTTAGATCAAACGCCAGAATTGAAGTCCATGACCAATCGCAATCTCTAGCGAATCGATTACAAACTATAACTATTCTTTTGCAGACCTTGGCTGATTCTCCTGATCTACAGAACAACGAATTTCAAAGAGCTATATTATCAACCAATTATCGACAAAATTCCACAAGTGATTTAACTGATTTTTATATGTGGCTTAACGAAAGCGGCAAGATTTTATGGATCAGTAACTTCAATTCTAGTTTCTACCAAAAATACAAAGGTTTTGATTTGAGCTACAGACCATATTTTAAAGTACCGAGGAATACTCACAATCCATTTTATAGCAGTCTAATAGAATCCAATGATCAAGTCCCTCGATTATACATTTCATACCCTATTATTAGCAAGGTGGGTCCCCAATACAATAGCGATGATGCGAATAATAAGACAAAGGTAATTCCTGGCACCTTCAAAGGTGTGGTGGTTGCAGCAATCGGTGGAGTTACTATGGGTAATATCTTAGAGAATCAATTACTAGCTCGATTTAACGGAAGTGTAGATTTATTGGATAAGAAAGGTACTGTTCTCTATACCAGTAATCAATCCCTTATTGGTAGACATGTTTTCGAAAGTGGTCCTCGAACAGCACTTGCGTCTTTTTCTCCCGGATTGACTAAGGATTCTCTAAAAGGCTTTTTGAATACTTCCCTGCAAAGTAATACTTCAGGAATGAGGGATTTTCGTTCAGAAGGAACGACTAACACAGTTGCTTATGAACCAGTAACTATTAAGGGAGATCACTTCTTGACCTTGTTTATAACAGCGCCTCACAAGCTGACAAGCAACGTAGCTTTCTTGATTGACCAGCAGCAGACCTTTAACATGTTTATAGTAATAACAATCGGAGCAGTCGCCCTAGGCGCTGCATTGATGGTTCTAACTTGGAATAAGAGACTCGGAGATACGGTAAGAGCTAGAACTGGGGAGTTGAGCAAATCAAATGACTTACTATCAGATTCAAACAAGCAACTAGCAATTGCCAACACCCAATTAAAAGTCCAGGATAAAATGCAAAGAGAATTTATTAACGTAGCAGCTCATGAACTGCGTACTCCCATTCAGCCAATCCTAAACGTAGCAAGCGTGCTCAGTTCAAAAATTAATAACAAAGAGCAAACCGAGCTTATGAATATGCTAATTAGAAATGCTAAGCGACTTCAAAGGCTTTCCCAAGATATACTAGATATTACAATGATTGAAAGTCACACCTTAAAGCTAAACAAGGAAGTAGTTTCTCTTAATGATCTGATCCAAAAAACGGTACAAGATTTCACTTTACATGCAGCGTCCGCCTCTACATCAAATGCAAAAATACTGATTGAACCTGCCGACAAATCTATAGCAGACGAGAAGGTTCAGACTGTCCCAATTATTGTAGAGGCAGACCGAGAAAGGATAACTCAAGTCATGTGGAATCTATTAAGCAATGCTATCAAGTTCACTGAAAACGGTACAATTACGATCTCTACGTCGGTGAAGGATTCAGAAGCTATTGTTTCAGTAGCAGATACGGGTGAAGGAATCAATCCTGCTATCAGGCCTAAACTATTTTCAAAGTTTGTTACGAATTCATTTCAAGGTACTGGCCTGGGTTTATACATATCTAAAAATATAATTGAAGCTCACGGTGGCAAAATGTGGGCAGACGATAGCGAAGACAGAAAAGGCGCCGCCTTCTTTTTTAGTTTACCAATTTTCAAATAGTAGTAATTCACCCTATTTTTTATTCCGATCGATAAGGAGTGTGCCCTGAAAACAAATTCATTTCTAGACAGTGGTCATGCTTTATTTATTATAATTATTTTGACTGCTTCTTTTCTCGTATTACTTGCACGATATATTCTTTTATGTCATCCTCAGTCAAAGCATATGAAACGCCACCGGTTTCTTCTTCCATCTTCTCTCGGTTGGCTTTTAACAACCTCACTGCTCTCTCCAGCAATTCCTTTTCAGTCTGTGCCGATCCAACATTATCAAATAATTCGGGGATCGTTTTCTTTATAGATTTTCTGAGCGAATTATCTTGGGATACGGCTACTGCAGAAACATATAATCCCAAACAGAATAAGAATGAAGACAACAACACTAGCGAATGAGCAGCTGCCCCGTACGTTACCTGCACGGCAGAAGTAGAAAGTGCTATACCTATTATAGTATCACCTATTCCAGCTATGGTAAGATAATCCCTTAATTTTCCTGCACTTAGCTTTCTTGCTACGATAAAGAAAGCGAGACCGAATAGAATATTCCCCCCGATGGTTCCAATTCTAAATAAGAGTCTGAAGAAATATCGATATTGTTCGTCTACTCCTTGTAAACTTTCACCTGCGAAAAATCCGGGCATCTTTCCAACTAAATAAAGAACCACAGGAAGAGAAAGCACAATCCAAAACGAGAGAGGGAGCTTCGCCATTCTCTGATAAAAATTACGCAATAGCAACGTAGATGCTCCCCACCGGAACACAAATCCTACCGGAAGCACAATCGAATTTAATAAATTATAATAAATCAAGTTTGAATTCGGCAGAATATAGAGGGTAGTAGTCTGTGGATTTACTACCTTGTATTCTATTTCCCCATTATATTTCTCGGAGGCCTTGTAAATGAAAGATGATTTTGTAATTGCTCCGGGAGGGGATGGTTCTTCTACTACTCGTAGCATCAATAACTTAGTACCAGCGTCTTCTGCAATTGACATAGCAAGCGTCAAAGATGCGATACCATAAAGTAATACTGTTAAATTTTTATTGTTACTTAATTTGTACCATGAAAAGAACTTGAAGGCGATTATTCCCATAATGACTGTCGCGGAGATGGAACTAACTGCAAAAACTGTAGTGGTAAAAACTCTTGTATTACTATTATATATACCATAAAAAAGCTCGCTAAATAGAACGAATAATAGAAATCCTAGCAAAGCAAATTGAACTATCGTTACTGTCCATCGAATTAGATTAATAAAGCGAGATTTGGTCCTAATCTCTTTACTAATTCCCGCTGCATATCTTAATAGAATAAAAGACCCGACACCATATCCAATTACGACAGTCAAAATAAACATAATGAAATCCGTATCGTTATTGTATGGCAAGATCTGACGCGTCAAAAGTAAATCAATGATTACAAGGAAAATTATTACAGCACCAGTTACAACCGGTACTTTCTTATTGCTAACGATGGAATCTGCAAAACCATCCAATTAAAGATGTATATTACTAGATAATATACTTTCATAATATTATCTTAAAATTATCCTAAAATAATACTTGACTTATGCTTCTTCAAGGGATTCTAAGTTAATTTATTGCAAGAGTCTCCAAAAATCTTGATTATTATCTTAATTTGGCAATGCCATATCTCGTAATGCCATATCCTCAGCGAGATGTATTATCAGTAAATACCTTCATTGCTTGTTTATAGGAATGGTAAAGCTAAACGTAGCTCCTGGTCCATCTGAATTATTTTTTGCCCACATTTTTCCACCATGGGCCTCGATAATTCCTTTGCAAATGTATAATCCAAGACCTGTTCCTATTTCAGACTTTGAGATGAACTTGGTAAATATGCGGGGCAACAATTCTCCATCAATCCCTTGCCCGTCATCCCTCACCCTAACTAACAGAGTCTCCTGATTTTCTTCTCCTTTCTTTTCCTCTTTTGTTATAGTAATCTGGATATGCCCACTGTTGGTAAACTTTATTGCATTATCTAACAGATTTGAAATTACCTGTATCATTCTTACTTTGTCTGCATGAACTTTCACGCCTTCTACCGGTACGAACTGAATTGATAAACGACTCTTTTTTTCTCCCTTTTTCTCTTTTGCGGCCAGATTGTCTTCCCTCTTCTTTATTTGTTCGTTGTACTGACCAACAAGAACGCTTAACATATTTTCTATATCAAATGTTTCTTTTCTTAAAATCAGCGAATGTTTTTCAATCCTAGCTACATCGAGCATTATCTCTGCCAGTTTTTCAAGCCTTCTAGCATTGTTGATTACCGCCTCAAGTAACTTTCTTTGCTCTGGGTCTTTGATTTTATCCCACAAAAGTTCTGAAAAGCCCACAATTGGTTGAATTGGAGTCCTCAGTTCGTGCGCCGCCAAATTAATAAAGTCCTTTTCTAAGGTTTCAATTTCCTTCATTTTTTCAAATAATTCGGCCTGTCTCCAGAAGCTCTCAAAAATCGATGAATATGATGCTACTATGGAAGGGCTTTTAGAGTAAGTGGATAAACCTACCGCACCATAGGACGAGGCATGGGTATCATCTTTCACCTCTAGGATCAAACATTCTTTCT
>WNGA01035417.1_pt1 | contig 11804 bp, 10 predicted proteins | sample 5400061 | NCBI WGS metagenome assembly WNGA01 (sample SAMN13153366, study PRJNA577476) | soil metagenome | isolation source: 100 cm soil or saprolite under grassland replicate 2 | place: USA:California | collected 2016-06-15
CGTATATCATGGGGCTGATCCAGGCGGCGCCGCAGCGCGTGGCGTCGGCCGTCGTGTTCCAGACGATCGGGCTGGACAACAACCGCCAGGCGTTTTTCGAGATGTTTGACAGTTGGGCGAATGAGCTGAAGCCGATGCGCTCTGACGTGAGTGCGGAGGCGTGGGAGTCCTTCAAACAGTCCATGTACAGCGGCGAGTTCCTCTTCAACGTGTCGCGCGAATTTGTCTCCACATGTCAGACGCCTTTATTAGTGTTGTTGGGTAACGATCTGCACCACCCGGCGGAATCGTCACGCGAGCTCGCCGCGCTGGCGCCGCACGCCACGCTCATCGAACACTGGAAAGAGCCCGAGCACCAACCGGCGGCGAAGCAGGCAGTCGAGCGTTTTCTGGCTGAGCACACCCCGCGTAAGGCGTCAGCAGCGGTGTGATACACAAGGAGACAACCTTGGAGCAGAGAAATGCACCCGCGGTGATGGCCATCCCAGACGTCGTATTCACAGAGGGGTACATTGAGGCGGACGGCTTTCGCATTCGCTACCAAGAGGCGGGTCAGGGCGAGCCGCTGGTGAGTCTGCACGGTGCGGGCGGTATGCGGCTCTATCGCTCCCATGCGCTGCTTGCCGAGCAGTATCGCGTTATTGTCTTCGAAGTGCCTGGCTTCGGCTCATCACCAGCTAACGAGCGGTCACAGTCCATGCCGGAACTCGCCCGCACCATGGCGCAGGCCATGACCAACCTGGACATTGAGCGCTTCAACCTGATGGGCAACTCGTTCGGTGGGAAACTGGCACTCTGGCTGGCAGTCCAGCAGCCGGAACGAATTCAGGACTTGATCCTGGTGGCGCCGGCCGCCATCCGGCCTGAAGGGGGTGTGCCGCCACCGGCGCTTTCACCCGAGGAACTGAGGGCCAGGCTGTATGCGCATCCGGAACGTCAGGCGCCCTCGCCACCCTTGGACCCGGCGATGAGGGCCAAGCAACAGGCCCTGGTCCGCCGTGTCATGGGGCCGGCGCGTGACGAGGTCTTGGAGAGCCGCATGCCCGGCTTAAACGTCCCAGTGCTGGTGCTGTTTGGCACGATGGACCGCATGATTCCACCCGAGATGGGCCGGATTTACTGTGAGAAACTGCCCAACTGCCACCTCATCCTGGTGTATGATGCGGGGCATGAAGTGGACGCCGACCGCCCTGAAGCATTCGTCTCTGTGGTCGGCGACTTCTTACAGCACCATGAAGCATTTCTGGTCAACAGGCAGAGCGGGCTGATCAATCCCTAGTGGAGCACGGCGTAAATTCTCCGCCAGTTTCTATGCCCGAGACACCAGCAAAATAGCAGGCGCTCCACCCCCCGCCAAACTGGCGGGGCAATTGCGGTGCGCAGCACTAGAGCGCGTGCCGCGCCTTCTGTTGATCTCCACATGTAGAAGTGCTGCGGCCCATGCGGAAGACGTTGCGTTCTAGTCACAGCTTTGCGACAATACGCCACACCTGTGCGCGGAGCGCACGTTCTTCTGGTCTTGGAAGGGGAGTACAGCATGAGATTCAGCCTGGCGTATGAGATGCAGCGGCCAGTCATCGACGACCACGCCGTCATCGAAGAGACACTTGAACAGTGCATCTTAGCCGATAAGATGGGATTTGACACGGTCTGGTTCGTGGAACATCACTTTCTGACGGGTTTTTCAATGTCCCCTTGCCCGGAAGTGATCTTTGGCGCCCTGAGCCGACTGACCAAAAACATCCGCCTGGGGTTTGGCGTGGTCATCCTGCCTTACCATCATCCGGTGCGAGTGGCCGAACGGGTGGCGATGGTCGACCACATATCAGGCGGCCGGGTCGAGTTTGGCACTGGGCGTTCGGCGCCCTATGAGCAAACCGGTATGGGCATTGACCCGCGCGATACGCGCGACATGTGGGAAGAGGCCTTAACGATGGTTCCCAAAGCGTGGGAAGAGGGCATGTTCGAGTGGGAAGGCCGTTTCTGGAAGGTGCCACCGCGGGACGTGCGCCCCAAACCGTATCAAAAGCCGCATCCGCGCATCTGGGTCGCAGCCTTACAGCCGTCGACATACCATCTCGCAGCCCAGAAGGGTATTGGGGTGATGGCACTCAGCGTCGCAGCACCCTCCTTCCTGGAGCCGCACATCAAGGAATACAAAGAAAACGTCCGCTACGCCAAGCCGGTAGGGAAAACAATCAACGACCAGTGGTTAAGCGCGACCATGGCCTACTGTGACCTGGACAATAAGGCGGCACGCGAACTCGCGGTCAAGTCGTTAAAGACTTTTTTTGGTCCAGACCGTCCCTATCTGAAAGATCAAGTCAACATCTACGAAAGACTCATCGAGACCTGGGGTGGAGTGCCTGAGCATTTGAAGGCGAACTTTGCCCGCTATATCAAGACCGATGGGGCCACGGGAGCTCCAGAGGTAGACCTCTCTGGTGGGTCGGGCCAGATCGCGGCGGCGGTGTGGAATCAATTCGACGCTGATACGCTGGTGGATCGCGGTGTCCTCGTGGCTGGGGATCCGGAGAGCTGCCTCAAGGCGATCAGCATGCATGAGGCCGTTGGCGTCGATGAATTGCAGTTCCTGATGGCGACGGAGACGATCCCGCACGAGAAGGTGATGTCGTCTATTGAGCTGTTTGGTAAGTACGTCATTCCTGAGGTCAAGAAGCAGGCTGCCAAGCAGTAAGAGAGCCGTCGTCTTCACGCTGGCAGGGAGATGGTAGCCAGCAGGCGCCGGAGGCGACCCGGATAGTTGGTAAACAGACCGTCCACGCCATCGGCAATCAAGCGGCGCATCTCGGGAATCGCATCCACGGTAAAGGCGCGTACCGGACATTGGACGCTGTGCGCTTCGGTCATGAGTGTTGAGGAGACCCGGTGCCGACTCACGTGCAGAGCTTGCAGGTTGAGGCGCTGCATAACGGCCGGCACGCCGCCCCTAGGGCGATGCATCGTTACTAAGGCTGTCGGGATCGTAGGCTGATAGGCCTTAATATGTGCTAAGGCTCCTGGATCAAAAGAGGAAACCAGTACCGTGTCCTGCAGCCCACTGCGGGCCACGAGCACGGCGACCTTCTCAGCCGTGCTCCTGGTGTGGTGGGTATGCAGGACCGCCCGTTTGATTTCGATATTCAGGAGCACCTTCCCGGCAGCGAGACTGAGCACGTCCTCTAACGTTACGGTGCCGTCGCGACTGCACTGCACATCGCATTCGAGCATATCTGCCCCCAGTTCTATAGCGCGCCGAAAGGCAGCCAGCGTATTCTCGGGACATTCCCCGGAAGCGCCTCGATGGGCAATCACGAGCAGGGGACATGGGTGCTGGGGAGCTTGTAAAGATCGCACACTCTTCTCCGGTGGTGGCCAGGGTACTCCATCTGGTGTTTTAGACGTAGACGCTATACAATATGCGGCCAGATACAGGGCGCTGCAGAAGCCACTGGCGCGAGCCACACTATGCTTCTGGGCGCAGGCGAGAATGCTTACCAGATTTGAGCCTATGTCACAAGCCCATACTGTTTATTTCCGCAAGCTGCCCAGCGTTGATGAAGTGCTGCGTAGTCCTGAAGCACAGCGCTGGATGACGCAGTCCTCACGGGCTGTGGTGACTGCAGCCGTGCGTGAGGTCTTGGCGACGACGCGCCAGGCTATCTTGCAAGCTGCAGACGAGGCCGTGTTCGACACGCTCCCGCTCCTACTGCCCGCGATCTTACAACAGGTCCAGGCGCGACTCCAGGAGCAACAGACGTACCATTTACGACGGCTGATCAATGCCACCGGGGTCATTGTGCATACCAACTTGGGCCGCTCGCTCCTGGCCCCACCGGCTGTGGCAAATCTGCAGGAAGTGGCGGAATCGTACAGCAATCTGGAATACGATCTGCAGCAGGGTGAGCGCGGCTCACGCTACTCCCACGTTGAAGCAGCGTTAAAAACCCTCACCGGTGCGGCAGCGGCGCTCGTGGTGAACAATAACGCCGCGGCGGTATTCCTGGCTTTGCAGGCCCTGGCGGCGGGGAAAGAAGTGATTGTCTCGCGGGGGCAGCTCATCGAGATTGGGGGGGAGTTCCGCATCCCCGACATTATGCGCAGCAGTGGCGCGACATTACGTGAGGTGGGAGCAACGAACAAAACGCACCTGCGGGACTATGCCCAGGCCATTTCTGAGCACACCGCTCTGCTGCTGCGGGTGCACACGAGCAACTATCGCATCGTCGGCTTCACCGCCGAAGTGTCAGCCCAGGAGTTGGTTGGGCTCGGCCACCAGCACCGGATTCCAGTCATGGAAGATCTCGGTAGTGGGACCCTGGTCGACCTGCGACCGTTTGGCCTGTACGATGAGCCCACGGTTCCGGAAGTGGTCGCGAGTGGGGTGGACATCGTGACTTTTAGCGGCGACAAACTCCTGGGCGGACCACAGGCCGGTATTCTAGTGGGCAAGGCCCCCTACATTGCCGCGGTGCGACGCCATCCACTCCACCGTGCTATGCGCGTCGACAAATTTACAGTGGCAGCCCTGGAAGCGACCTTACGCCTGTATGTTGACCCTGAGTTGGCCAGACGCACGATCCCCACGTTGACCATGCTCAGCATGTCGCCCCAAATGATCGCCACCCGCGTCCGGCGCCTGCGCCGCCGCCTACCCACAGCTGTCCAGGCGGCGTATCAGCTGCGGGTCATTGATGGCACTTCCGCCGTGGGTGGGGGAGCTCTTCCCCTGGCGCCACTGCCTACGAAACTTGTGGCACTGCGGCCAACGTTCTGTTCGGTGAGCGAACTCGAACGCCGTCTGCGCTGCCGTCATCCGGCCATTATCGGACGCATTGCCCAAGATCAGTATCTCCTGGACCTGAGGACGGTGCTCGAGCGCGAGCTCCCTGAAATCGCTACGGCTCTGCAACAACTGGTACCCCCGTCATGAAACAGATTGTGTTAGGCACTGCGGGCCACATTGACCACGGCAAGACCAGTCTCATCAAAGCCCTCACCAACATTGACACCGACCGTTTGAAGGAAGAAAAGGAGCGCGGCATCACCATCGACCTGGGCTTTGCGTTCCTCAACCTGACTGACGACATCCAGCTCGGCATCGTGGACGTGCCAGGGCATGAACGTTTTGTGAAGAACATGCTCGCCGGCGTTGGCGGCATTGATCTGGTGGTGCTGGTGATTGCTGCCGACGAAGGTGTGATGCCCCAGACGCGCGAACACCTGGCGATCTGCGAACTTCTACGTGTGCGCGAAGGGCTGGTGGCACTCACGAAAATCGACATGGTCGACCCTGACTGGCTTGAGCTGGTCCAGGAAGACACTGCAGAATTTTTGCGTGGCACCTTTCTGGAAGGTAAGCCGATTGTGCCGGTGTCTTCCAAGACTGGCGAAGGGCTAGATACTTTACTCGAGGTGCTGCGTGCTCTGTGTCAGCCCCTGACGCCGCGCTCTACGACTGGTCCGGTGCGTCTGCCGATTGACCGCGTCTTTACTATGCGCGGCTTTGGGGTGGTGGTGACCGGCACGCTGTTTTCTGGCAGTTTGCACCTGGAAGATCGTGTGGAAGTGTTGCCGCAACGGGAGACGGCACGCGTGCGTGGGCTCCAGGTGCATAATCAGTCGGTGCCGGAAGCGGTGGCTGGGCAGCGTACGGCGGTCAATCTGCAAGGTCTCGAACGGACGGAACTCCAGCGTGGTGATGTCTTAGTCACCCCAGGACGTTTCCCGGTCACCTATATGCTCGACGTCACACTGACACTGCTTGCCGATGCCCCACGTCCGTTGAAGCATCGTGACCGCGTGCGGTTTCACATTGGCACGAGCGAGATTATGGGACGGGTGATCCTGCTCGACCGTGACGAAGTGCAGCCAGGCGAGGATGTCTTTGCGCAACTACACCTGGAAGAGTCGGCCATCGCGGCGCCGCAAGACCGCTATGTGCTGCGCAGCTATTCGCCAGTCCAGACAATTGCCGGAGGGGTGATCCTGGATACCTTACCGGCAAAGCATCGGCGCCGTCGACCACAAGTGCTGGAGCAACTGACGACCTTACGGGACGGCAGCGCGGCGGACGTGCTGGCCGTGCATCTCGCCAACGCCGAGTACGCGGGTCTGCAATGGCCTGACTGTCTACGGCGGAGCCCCCTTGACGAGGGGACATTGCGCTCGGTGGTGGAAAGCTTGCGTGCGCAAGGGATTGGCCTGGCCATTGACGATAGCCCGCCGTGGCTGCTCCACCGGGACCAATACGCGCGCGCCCGGGCGCAGATCGTGCAGCTGCTCGAGGAATTCCACCGCGCCAACCCTCTCAAACCTGCCATGTTCACGGAGGAACTCCGCAGTAAATTCCTCGGCATGGCCGAGAAAGTTTTTACGACACTCTTGCAGGATCTGGTGGCTGCTGGTGAGCTGGAAGTCAGTCGCGATAAGGTGAAGCTGGCGCGTCATACCGTGACACTCTCTCCGGCGCGGCAAGTGGCCATTGTGGCCCTTGAGTCGACCTTCCGCGAGGCGGCGTACCAGCCCCCCAGCGCTGACGAGGCTCTGGAAGCCCACAAACTCACCCAGGCAGACGACCGCGAGTTGCTTCAAGTGCTGGTTGACCAACAAAAGCTGGTGCGCCTCAAGGGCGATATCTTCTATCATCGGGACGTGTTTGCAGACATCGAACGCCAGCTGCGCACCTACCTCGAACAGCAGGGCGAAATCACCGCGGGGGAGTTTCGCGATCTCATGCAGATTTCCCGTAAGTATGCTATTCCGCTGCTCGAGCATTTCGATAACCAACGCCTGACCATGCGTATTGGCGATAAAAGGGTGCTGCGCAAGGTGGGGCCGTAGTACTGCGTACCGCTGTGAGTTGCACTATGCTTAGGTGCTCTTGTCCCCTTCCCCACAGTGGGGAGGAGAGTCTGCGTGCTTCACAGTTGCGGTAAGTGTAGGCTGTGGTGGACACTGAGGTGGCATGCTCATAGGTGCTGCCCCATGCTGTAAGGCATACCACTGCTCCGCAAAGCGACGCAGTTGGGCATCCACACGTGCATTGACCGCGTCCGGTGGATACCACACTTCGGCACAGCGCTGGCCGGCTGCCACGCCGGTAAGGATGGGCAGACCGTCGTCAATCGTGGCGACGGGATAGAGGTGGAATTGCCCAGCGGCAATGGCCGCTACCACGTCCTCTCGTAGCATTAAATCATCGACGTTTTGGTGAGGTAATATCACGCCCTGGGTCCCGGTCAATCCCTGCAGACGACAGGCATCAAAAAACCCTTCGATTTTTTCGTTGATCCCACTAATAGGCTGGAGCTGACCTTTTTGGTTGACCGAACCAGTCACGGCAATCCCTTGATCTACCGGCAAATGTGCGAGACTAGACACCAAAGCGTAGACTTCAGCGGCCGAGGCGCTGTCTCCAGCAATGCCATCGTAGGACTGCTCGACGCACAGGCTAGCACTGAGTACCAGGGGTTTGTCCTGGGCATAGGCGTGGCGCAAGTAGCCACTGAGGATAAGCACCCCCTTGTTGTAGGTCGCATCACCGAGGTCGACCTCCCGCTCGATGTTCACCACGCCCGTATCCCCCAGCGAGGTCTCTGCCGTGATGCGTATGGGGCAACCAAACGCATAGTCTTCTTCCAGCTCGTACACCGATAAGCCATTCACCTGTCCCACAATGGCGCCGTGCGTCATCATGAGCAGGATGCCTTCGTCAATCAGCTCATGGAGTTTTTCTTCGACCATATTCACGCGCTCGAAACGTTCGCGGAGCGCGCCCTCCACGGCAGCACGTGTCACCATTGGTTCTCCCGCCTTGCCGGCCCAGTAGTCTGCTTCGCGTACGATATCCGCCAGGGTGTCCAGGCGGGCACTAAGCTTGTTTTGGCGCCCAGCAAGGCGTACGCCCCACTCAATGAGGGTGGCGACCGCATAACGATCGCAGGGGCGGAGGTGCTCCATATAACAGATACGACTAATAAAGCTCGCATATTGCATGATTGTGTGCGGCTGACGCGGAATCGTCAGATCAAAATCCGCCTTGACTTTGAACAAGCGTTTGAAAGCCGCATCCTCATGCGCCAGAGCGTGATATAAGTCTTCGTCACCCAGCATGATCACCTTGACATCACACGGAATGGGCGCAGGTTTCAAGGTCGTGCTTGGGACCAGCGAGAGATGATCGAAGGTTTGGATTTCGAGTTGGCCATAGCGGAGCGTGCGTTTCAGCGTGGACCAGACCAGGGGTTCTGCCAGCGCATCGAGCGCGTCGAACACCAGGTAGCCACCCTGCGCCCGGTGGAAAGCCCCAGCGCGAATGCCCATGAAGTCGCTGCGCCACATGCCGCCGTATTCGAGCGCAGGCTCAATGACGTCTCAAAGATGACGGGTGCCCCGTGCGTGTCTGTATTGTCCACAATGATGTTGACTTGATATTCGTGGAAGGGATCCTCTTCGTACAGCGCTGGGAGTGCTGACGGCGATGTCTCTCTGTCAGACGCCGGGGTGGTACTGAGGAAGCGTTCGAAGTCCTCATTGAGCGCCTCTTCGATCTCCCGAAAATACTGCTGGACCTCGGGGTCAGTGAAAGGTGCTGCAGCGTGTGCTATGGCTTGCTGAATGAGCGGCCGCACGAGTGCACGTTCGAGCGTATGTACCGCCTCCTCCGCCTCCTGTTGTAGGCGTCGGACGGTGGCGAGCACCTTACTCAAGTCATGGCTAAGCGTGGTGTGCTGGGCCTGCAAGTGTCGATAGTGCTCGCTGGGGAAATGCCCGGCATCGAGACGTCGTGCGAGTTCTGCCAAAGGCGTGAGGCGACCTTCGAGCACTGGCGTCAGTTCTGGGACGAGCGTGCGATCGGCATCATGCCAGAGGAGGCCAAAATGCGGTGCCAGGCGCTTCTCAAATTGCTCCAGCAGGCGCTGCTCACGGTGTCGTGTCTGCTGCAGGAGTTGCTCTTTCCGCCGTTGGAAATTTTCGCCAGCGCACAGCGCCGGAATGTCCTGTTTGAGAGCGGAGAGGAGTCCCTCCATGGCCTTTTTTAACGCCTTGCCCTGGCCAGCCTGTAGGGTGAGCAGGCGTGGGCGCTCAGGATGTTTGAAGGCAAAGACATAGCATAAATCCGGCGGCGAGGTGGCACGCTCCTGGCACGTGGACAGCAGCTGCTGCACGGCAGTCAGCCTGCCGGTGCCGGGCATCCCGCACACGTAGATATTATAACCGGCCCTGGCGATTTCCACGCCCAGTGCCAGCGCCTTTTGGGCGCGCTCTTGGCCAATGATGCCCTCGAGAGGGGGAAGATCAGCAGTGGTGTTGAACGGCAAACTCTCTGGATCGCAACACCAGCGGAGTTTTTCCAGCGGCACTTCCGGGGAGGATAGCTTGTCCTGCATGCGGACTCCTCTTCCATGGCCTGGCAGGACGCCTAATGCACCTGCATACGATATACCAAATGGTGACGTGTTTCCGTGCCTCTGTCAATCTAGGGAGACCCTGGACATCCCCTGGCTTCATAGGCTTGCGCTACCTGGGGCTGGTCAGGTTGGGGCCTGAGCCATGCCCTACACGTCATTCATGGACGGGCGGCTGGGCGCTCCGTCAGGGTCACCTGCAGCTGCAGGCGCTTGCCCTGGCGAACGATGGTCAGCTTAATGGCCTGACCTGGTTGGGCCCGCAAGATGAGAGTCTGGAGGTCCCGCAGTTGCATCACTGGGGTGTTGTCTAGGGCGACGATAATGTCCCCCCCCACCGACACGCGGCGCCCCTCGAAGAAAACCGTCTTGTCGTTGCCGCGCAGCCCTGCCTGATCCGCTGGGCTGCCGCGCTCCACCTTTTCTACCAGCACACCACGCTGGTTGGCAGGGAGACGCATCGCCTGGGCGACTTGCGGGGTGAGGGTCTGACCCACGATACCCAACCAGGGGCTTCCCACCCCACCGCGGCCGGCCCGACTGCGTGGCGTTTCTGGCCTGGGACTCAGCGTCACCCTGAGGGTGTCTTCCTTGTCCTGGCGCAAGATGGTGAGCGCCACGGTCTGCCCTACCTCAGTGGCACGCGCTAGATAGGCCAGCAGATCGCCCCGCGTTGGGTCGGCTTGAGTCCCATGGCACCGGCCAGGTCAGACGTCAGCGACGTGCCGCTGATCCCCAGCCAGGGGTGCTTGTAGGTTTTGGTCGTGATCAAAACCGGTACGACCTTTTGGACAATGACGGCGGGGATGGCAAAGCCGACGCCGATCGACACTCCCAGGGGGGAAATAATGGCCGATGTCACCCCAATCACCAGACCACTGTCATTGACCAGGACCCCTCCTGAACTTCCAGGGTTGATGGGTGCATCCGTCTGAATGATATCTGGGATGGTGTATTCGACCTCTTGCGGGTCGTCAGAGTCCACCGGCAGGACTCGCCCTAAGGCACTGATGATACCGACAGTCATAGTACTCTGCAAGCCGAAAGGGTTACCAATCGTGACCACCAGTTGTCCCACTTTGGCCTGGGTCGAATCCCCGAGTTGCACCGGATGTAATAGCTCCGCAGCGACGTCTACCTTGACCACGGCCAGATCGCTTTCTGGATCGGTTCCCACAACTTTGGCAGAGACGATCGTATCATCATAAAAGGTCACACTAATGCGATCCACTCCCTCCACTACATGATTATTCGTCACAATGTGCCCCAGCGTATCCCATACAAAGCCCGACCCGGATCCCTGGCGGATAAACTCTTGGGGTCCCTGGGGAAAGGGATACCCAGGCACCTCCGGCACCACGGGGAAGACGACGGTTTGTCGCTGCACGGTGCGAATGTTGACGACGGATGGATTGACCTGCGCGTAAATCTGGCCCAGCGTACCCTCCACCGCCGCAAGGAGCCCAGCCGCAGCCATGCCTGATGTCCCCCGTTGGGTACCGGCTGCAGCCGCCTCTGTACTGCTCATCGCTTGTGCTGAGGGCGTCCGGCCACGACACCCTGGCAGGCATATGAGGGACAGCACGAGTAGGCGTGCCACCCAGAGAACGCGCACGGTCATCCCTTTGGTCTCCTTCCTCCTGCTCTTACGCTGTGTTCTCCCGCACCGCAAACCATCCTTCACTCTGGCTGCCGTGATCACGTACAATACCATACTCACAGACCTGTTGTCCGCTTTGCTGGTGGCGTTTACGTTGCATGCTATAATGGCGTCCACCCACGCGACCGCGCAGGCGTGGGGGCGCGTACGGTTGGTAACCATCTCTACGTCTAAGGGAGTGCTGCATGATGGAAAGCCCTACGACTAAGTCTCTACAGGACATCGAGGTGACAACCCTCAAAACATGGATGGAGCAGGAGGAAGCCATCCTGATCGATGTGCGAGAACCCCTGGAGTATGCCACCGAACACATTCCAGGCGCCAGGCTCCTCCCCCTCTCCACCTTTGACCCGACGCAGGTACCGCAGGAGGCTGGGAAGAAAGTGGTGCTGCACTGCGTTATGGGTATGCGTTCGGCACAGGCAGGGCAGAAGCTACTCGACGCCGGTTTTACGAGCATCTACAATTTCCGTGGAGGGGTACAAGCGTGGAAGGATGCCGGGTATGCAACGGCACAGAGCCAACGGACACCTCTGAGCCTACAGCGTCAGGTGCAAATTGTCTCGGGCTCTCTGGTCCTCCTGGGCACCGTGCTCGGCGCCGTGGCGTCGCCGTGGTTTCTGCTGCTCAGTGGCGTGGTGGGGACTGATCTGGTGTATGCGGGCCTGAGTGGCACCTGCGGCATGGCGATGCTGCTGGCACAATTGCCATACAATCAGCGCGGCTAAGGTGAG
>WNGA01011110.1_pt1 | contig 11802 bp, 11 predicted proteins | sample 5400061 | NCBI WGS metagenome assembly WNGA01 (sample SAMN13153366, study PRJNA577476) | soil metagenome | isolation source: 100 cm soil or saprolite under grassland replicate 2 | place: USA:California | collected 2016-06-15
TGACACGTCAAGGTCTCCAGGAGATGGTAGGTGACGATCTCGCGCGCCGTCTCCACGCGCATGGCCAGACGTTGACGGACAAATGCGGTCGGCCGGAGCAACGGTGTGGCCACCGTGGCGATCAGTGTCGCCGCGCGGAAACGCGCATGTCGCGGAAGATGGCCTACCAGAAACGAAACCGCGTAAGCGCCGAGGTGTCTGAGTCGTCGAGTCATGATTCGGGGCGCGCCAAATCTTCGATTAAACCTTTCGTCTGCGCTGCGGAGTTCGGGCCGCCCGAAAAACTTTTTGCGCCTGTCGATTCTGTGACGCCCCGTTCGACTCTGGAGCAAGCTGGGAAGAGCTGAGCGAGGCGCAGATCGGTTTGGAGGTGGCCGAGTACGGCGCCTTCTGCAAGGAGTTCGCTGGGACGATCAAGGCTGCAACGCGCTGCGGCCCAGCAGCACCGCCTCGAGTGTGCGCCGGGGTTCCGTAAGTGCCCGACTTTACGTGGTGCCGAAGGGGGGACTCGAACCCCCACACCCTTGCGGGCACATGACCCTGAATCATGCGCGTCTGCCAATTCCGCCACTTCGGCTTGGTGGGCGTCGTTCATAATACCTAGCAGGCATGGCCAGTCAAGCAGACAGCGACCGGGCGATCGCGACGAACCGACGGGCCCGCCACGAGTACGAGATCCTCGAGACCCTCGAGGCCGGGCTCGTGCTGCGGGGGACGGAGGTCAAGTCTCTGCGCGCGGGACTGGTCAATTTCAAGGACTCCTACGCGACGGTCCGTAACGGCGAGGTGTGGTTCCTCGGCTGTCACATCAGCCCATACAGCCACGGGACCGACGCCAACCACGACCCCGAGCGCGACCGCAAGCTGCTGCTCCACGACCGCGAGATCAAGCGCCTCGCCGGGAAGATCGCCGAGCGGGGGCTCACGCTGGTGCCGCTCAAGCTCTACTTCAAGAGCGGCCGGGCCAAGCTCGAGATCGGGCTCGGGCGAGGGAAGAAATTACACGACAAGCGCTCGGCGCTGCGCGAGCGCGAGGTCCGCAGGGAGATGGACAAGGCCGCGCGCGCAGGACGCAAAGGACAGTGGTAGTGCGAGGTGAGCGCCGTCCGGCGCGAGCCGAGCGGTGAAATGATCTCGTGGTAAACTTCGAGTATCACGCTAGGACAAGGGGGCGACAGGTTTCGACGGGGATCAGCGAGGTCCAGGCTGCGTCTCGAGGTTTCTCTCCCCTCGTTAAATAGAGAGAACGGTATAGCTGCCAACAACCAGCTAGCTCTGGCGGCCTAACACCCGCTAGCGTCCGCCGGATCGGGTCCACGGGGTCCGGGAACGGACGTCATATTCCGGGGGCTGGCTCTGAACCTGGCCTCAGGGGAAGAGCGAGAACTTTGAGGCTGGCCTCGCGGCCCTCCTGCCGGATGGAGGACCGAAGGGCGAGAGAGACGTAAGATAAACCGGCTATCGACGTAGACGCCTGCGGCTGAGGGTTTCCGGACGTGGGTTCAATTCCCACCGCCTCCACCAACGCAACCAATTCGAACCGCCCTTCGGTGAGGCGAGCTGCCTTCAGGCGCCGCCCATCAGGGGCAGTGTGACGATGAAGCTGGCGCCCCGGCCGGGGCCGTCGCTCCGAGCCTCCACGGTGCCGCCGTGCATCACGACGATCTCCCGCACGATGGCGAGGCCGAGCCCCAGTCCGTCCTTCGTCCCCGCCGTCCGCCAGTCGGCCTGGCGAAAACGCTCGAACACGCGGGGGAGCAATTCGCTCTCGATGCCGAGTGCCGGTGGCAAAGTCGATGATCAGCGTGGAGGGTACGACGGGCGGCCGGAGACGCTCGCGACAATAGTGATCAGTTCGACAGCATCGACCGGCTTAGGGACGTGCATGCTGTAACCAGCGGTAAGCGAAAGCATGCGGTCCTGGGCACGCCCGTATGCGGTGAGTGCGATTGCTGGCGTTTTGCCACCTTCGTCGACACTCCGTGCGCGGATTCTGCGGATCAGCGTGTAGCCGTCTTCTCCTGGCATCTCGATGTCCGACACAAGCACGTCGGGATGCCATTGTTCGAAAACGCGAAGCGCCTCCGCCGCCGAGAGTGCGGTCCGTGCCACGGCCCCGGCACTCGTGAGTATGGCGATCACGAGATTGAGGGCGTCCGGGTCATCGTCGACGACAAGCACGCGAAGTCCGTCGAGTCGGGGCCCATCCAAAGCGACTGTCCTTTCGACCTCGGCCGTAGGATGGACGCGCGACGTGGAGTCGGCAATGTCGGTGATCGTCAGCGGCAACCGAACAATGAACGTTGCGCCCTGGCCTTCGCCGGAGCTTTGGGCCGCAACGCTGCCGCCATGGAGCTCGACGAGGTGTTTCACCAGGGCCAAGCCTAGGCCGAGGCCACCGTGCCGCCTCGTACTGGAGCTATCCGCTTGCCGGAATCGGTCGAAGACGAACGGCAGCACGGCGGGAGAAATGCCTTGTCCCGTGTCGCTGACGATGATCTCGACGTGCGAATCGACGCGTTGCAGGTGCACCTGCACGCGCCCGCCCTTGGGCTTGAATTTGACCGCGTTGGCGAGGAGATTCCACACGACCTGTTGGAGCCGCGCGGGATCGCCAATGACGGGTCCCGCTCGCGGATCCAGCACGCCTTGCAGCCGAATGTCTTTCGCGGCGGCGGCGGGTCGGATGGCCTCGAGGGCGCGGTCCACAACCTCTCGGAGGTCGATCGGACGAACGTCAAGTCGCATCTTGCCGGTGATGACGCGTGAGACGTCCAGTAAGTCATCGATCAGCTGCACCTGAACGTCCGCGTTGCGCACGATCGCGTCGAGGGCCTGGGACGGATCACCGTCAATCTGGCCTGCTTGGAGCATCCGCGCCCAGCCGTAGACGGCGTTGAGCGGTGTACGGAGTTCGTGGGATACCGTGGCCAGGAATTCGTCCTTGGCACGATTGGCGGCTTCCGCCTCGGCTCGAGCGGCGCGCTCGGCGTCGAGCGCGCGTTCCAGACGGACCTGTTGCGCCTGAATGGCGCGCGCCGCGGCCTGGAACGAGAGCGCGAGTGACTCGGTCTCTCGGGTGCCGGGTGCCACTGCCGTCGCGCTGATCGTCTCGAGCGACGGTGGATCGGGAAAGGTTCGCGCCGCGGCGGTCAGCGCACTCATCGGTCGTCGAATTCGTCGCTCCAGCACGACGACTCCGAGCACGCTGACGAGCAGCACACCCACGCCGACCGCTCCGAGCCCCCAGAGCACTCGCCGCGCCGGTGCATAGAGAATTGCGTGGGGGACGCCGATCCCGACTCCCCATCCCGAAAACGACGATCGATAGAATGCCGTCCTGATCGGCGTGCCCTCCCGGTTCACATCGTCGACGACGCCCGACGCTTCGGCGCGACTCTGCGCGGCCAGCTTCGGCGTGATGGGCGAGCCGATCAGACGGTCCGCGTTCAGCGTGCGGTAGACGATCACGTCGTTTCGGTCATAGAGCACGGCAACGCGGTCGGCCAAACCTTGATGGCTCGCCAGCGCTTCACGCATCGCGTGCGGAGAAACCGTCGCCGTGAGGACATACCGAACCGCTCCCTCTAGCACCACGGGAAGACGGATGCCCCAGATGAAATCCCTCGTGACGGGATTCGTATAAACGTCCACGATCGCTGACCGGCCGGTGGCGATGACCTGCTGGAGCGATCGTGGCTCGGGATCGGGCGAAGGCGCGCCGACCTCGCGCGCGCTGAAGATTTGTGTGCCGTCCGCGCCGGCGAGTCGCACGTTGACCCAACCGGCTTCGCCTTGGCTGGTGAGCACGCGCCCGACCTGATCGCGGAACCGCGTGAGGTCACCCGCTGCCAGCGACCGGGACGCCCCGAGCGCCCGAAGCGTCGTGAGGGTCCCGATGATGTCCCGATCGACGGCGATGGAGATCGCCCGTGCGCTATCACTGAGGCCGCGGCTGACCGCGGTGCGCTCCGTTTGCGCGGTGCGGACAATGAGAACAGTGACCAGGACGAGAAGCGGCACGATCGCGGCCGCCGTGAGCAGGAGCAGCAACCCACCCAGTGGCAACCGTCCGAGGAGTCTTGCCAGGGTCCCCACCGTCGGCACGTTCAGTCGATCCGCGATGAGATCGTACTCCTGTCCCGACCGCCGGGTCAGCCTCAGTTCGTTTGGGAGGCCTCCGCCGTGCCGGTCGAAGCGAGCTCAGCGCCCGGCGAGTCAAAGGAGACGGTGGCGCGAGGCATAGGGGACCGCCTGGAGACGGCTGTGGACGTCGCCGTCACGTCACGAAACAGGTGCACGGTGATGGCCCCGCTCGTGACGCCGTTCGGGGGCACCACGAGGATGCTGACGCTGAGCCAGATGGGCGGGCCCGCCTCGTCCGCGTCTTCATGTCGAAGCTCTGGATCGCTTCGCCCATCTCGATGAGCGTCATGACGTGACAGCCCTGGTAGCAGAGACGGTTCCCGTCGCCGTCGTGGCCGACGAAGACGTCGCAGCAGGGGCGGCCGATGACGTCGCGCCCCGCCTAGCCGAGCGTCTTCTCCGCCGCGCGGTTCCAGAGCACGATGCGCCCGTCGGGCCCGACCGCGCAGACGCCATCGCCGGCGCGGGGGCGCGGCGGGGGACAAGCCCCCGCCCTACGAGGCTCCCACGAGACGTAAGGCGGCGAGCTCGGCGCCGAGACCCTCGATGACCGCTTCCGCGTAGCCGAACGACGCCTCGCGCCCCAGCGTGACCGCCGCCGTCGCGAAGCTCTGCCCCAGCGCGCGCTGCTCGTCGTCGGCGAGCACGGCGTCGGCGAGGGGAAAGAGCACTTCGTTTTCCTTGTCGATGTGCGCGCGGAGCAACGCGACGTACTCGCGCGCGGCGGCGGCGCGGGCCGCGCCGGTCGACACGCTCATCGCGCGGACGAGGGCGCGCCCGCGCTCGTGCTCCTCCAGCATGACGTCGATCGGCCCGCCCGCCGACGGCAGGCCGGCCCGGATCATCGCCGGGAACAGCAGATCCTCCTCTTTCGCGTGATGGGTACGGTCGGCAAAGCTCCGGAGCCAGTCGAGGGCGTCTTCCCACCAGCCATCGGGCGGTTCCTGGCCCGCCTCGAGTCGGCCGGCCGCGGTTTCGAGGACGTCGAGGCCCCGGAGGATGAGCCCGTGCTCGTCGCGCAGGACGTCGGTCGGCGTTTTCATCGTGCGCTCTCCTTCGTCTCCCCGTACGGCACCAGGACGACCGGGACCGTGGTGGCCCGCTCGACCCGCTCGGCCACGCTGCCCTTCACGAGCCGCGACATGCCGACCCGTCGATGGGTCGCCATCGCGATGAGATCCGCACCGGCCTCGTCGGCCTCCTCGACGATCTGCGTCGCGGGATCGCCGAAGCGAACCGTCGCCTCGACGTCGACCCCGCCGAGCTCATCTGCGGTCCGCTTCAGGCCCTGGAGCTCGGCCTGGGCGACCCGATCGCATTCTTGATCGGAGAACGCGAGCACTCGACCGTCGAGCGCGTGGACGGCGGTCGTGGTGGGGGCCACGCGGAGCAGGCGGACCCGCGCCCCCTGCGAGCGGGCCAGCTGGCCGACGGTCCACAGCACCGACGTGCTTCCCGGTGAGCCGTCGAGCGGCACCAGGATCTTGCGGACCCTGGCGTCCGGCGTCGTGCCGGGCGCGGGCGCGCCCCGGCGCACGGGGTGCATCTCGCTCGTCGGCAACGCCAGGCAGGCCTGGGGGCACAGCCGCAGTCTCGGCCAGAGCGAGCAGCGCGCGACCTCGAGCGCCGGGCGGCCCAACGCCTCGCCGATCGCCGCCCGTGTCGCATCGACCCTGATCTGCGCGGTGGCGCCCTCATTCGGGCAGCGGAGCCGCCACGGGCGGCGGTAGTGCGAGAAGGTTGTCGCCGCGACGGGCAGCACGACGTACAGCGCCGCGAGTACGACGATTCCGAGCAGGATGAGCCACAGATTCATGACAAGCCTCCTCTCTGACCGGTCACAGCTTGAACAGCTCGCGCGCGTTGTCGCGGATGAGCTTGCGGCGCGCGTCCTCGCGCAGGCCGAGCCCGTCGACCTGGTCGAGGCTCTCCTTCCACGGCAGCCCGTTGGTGCCCCACACCGCGCGGTCCTGACCCATGCGGCTGCCGATGAAGTTGACGATCTCGGGCTTGAGGTATTTCGGCATCCACGCGTCGATGCCGAACCAGACGTTCTCCCACTTGTAGCAGACGCTCATCAGCTCCTCGACCCACGGCCAGCCCGTGTGGGCGCCCAGGATGCGGAGCGTCGGAAAATCGGAGGCGACGTAGTCGAGGTAGATCGGGCGGCCGTGCTCGCTCGGCATCGCCTCCAGCACATGGCCGGCCTGTACGGACACGGGCACGTCGAGCTCGACGCACTTGGCATAGAGCGGATACATCTTCTTGTCGTGCAGCGGGATGTCGAAGCCGAAGATGTGGACGTACACTCCTTTGAAGCCGTGCCGGCGGACGGCGGTCTCGATCTCGGCGAGACTCTCCTTGATGCGGAACGGGTTGTAGCCCGCGAGCCCCACGAAGCGGTCGGGATACTTCTCGGTATACTGCAGCACCTCGTCGAGCTGCGTGTCCATGTACATCCACTTGTTCCAGTACGACCACATCTTGGTCTGCGTGATGAAGACCTTCTCGACGCGGGCCTCGTCCATCTTCCCGAGCATGGCGGGGATGGACTCGAACTGCGGGAGGCTGCCGATGGCCCGCTCCATCCGGCAGATCAGCTCGCCTTTCTTGGCATCCGTCCACTTCGCGATGAACTCCGGCGTCGCCACGTAATACATGATGTCGAGCGCGCGAGGTCGTTCCGTCATGTCAGCCTCCTGTTCGCCGTCAGGCGGGGGCTTGTCCCCCGCCGTCGTTGACGTCGGGAATACCGGCGGGGGACAAGCCCCCGCCCTACAGACCGTGCGCCTAGCACATCGTCAGACCGCCCGAGACGCTGAGCGTCTGCCCCGTGATGAAAGCCGCGTCGGGGGAGGCGAGGAACGCGACCGCCGCCGCCACGTCGTCGGGATGCCCCACGCGTCCGAGGGGGATCGCGCGCGTCACCGCCTCGATCACCCGGGCGGTCTTGGCCGATTGCTCTCGGATCGCGTTCAGCAGCGGCGTCTCCGTGAGCCCGGGGCAGACGACGTTGACGGTGATGTGGTGGCGCGCCAGCTCGCGCGCCAGCGTCTTCGAGAACGCGATGATCGCCCCTTTGCTGCCCGCGTAGACGGCCTCGCCGCTCGAGCCCACGCGCCCGGCGTCGGAGGCGATGTTGACGATGCGCCCCTCGCCCCGCGCCACCATGGACGGAAGCGCCGCCTTCAGCACGTAGAGCACGCTCTTGAAGTTGACGGCGAGGATCCGGTCCCAGGTCTCCTCCTCGCTGTCGAGGAAGAACTCCATGCGATCCCAGCCCGCGTTGTTCACGACGACGTCGAGCTGACCCCACTGGGCGATGACCTCGTCCACGGCGCGATCGACCTGCGGCCGCTGTGTGAGATCGGTCCCGAGGGCGAGCGCCTTCGTGCCCAGCGCCTCCACCTCCCGCCGCACGCGCTCGGCGCCGTCGCGCGCGATGTCGAGGACGGCGACCTGCGCGCCCTCGCGCGCGAGGGCGAGCGCGATGGCGCGCCCGATCCCGCCGGCGCCGCCGGTCACCAACGCCGTCTTGCCAGCGAGCTTCATGTCCGTCTCCTTTGCGGTGATGTCATTCAGCGATCGCGCCAGATGGGCTTGCGCTTTTCCACGAAGGCGCGCAACCCTTCCTCGGCGTCGGCGGTGGTCATGAGCGTGTGGTGATAGAGCTCCTCGAGCACGCCCAGTCCCTCTTCGAACGGCAACCCGAACGTCTCACGGACCGCGCGCTTGCTGAGTCGGAGCACGACGGCGCTCAGCGCGCGAAAGCGGCCCACTTCCGCCTCCACGGCCTCGGCGACCGTCCCCGCCGGCACCACGCGATCCACGAGACCGATGCGCTCGGCCTCCGCGGCGCCGATGACCTCGCCGGTCAGCAGCAGGCGGAGCGCGCGCGCCGGCCCCACGCGGGTGGGGTAGTGCAGGGCCGCGATGGGCGGAAACACGCCGACGCGGATCTCGGGCTGGCCGAACGTCGCGCCCTCGTCGGCGACGACGACGTCGCAAAACGTCGCCAGCTCGGCGCCGCCGCCCAGCGCCGCACCCTGCACGCCCGCGACCGTCGGGCACGGCAACGCCCGGAGCGCATGGAAGACGGCGTGGAACGCCTCGAGCATGGGCTTGGCGCGATCGCCGAGATGCTCCTCGACGGCGACCCCGGCGCAGAACGCCTTCCCGTCGGCCGCGAGCACGACGGCCTTCAGGGCCGGCCGCTGCGCCGCCGCGTCGAGGGCGTCACGCAGCGCCTCGAGGATCTCGAGGGTCAGGATGTTGAGCGGCGGCCGCGCCAGCGTGAGGCGCACCACGTCGACGTCCTCGACGATGCGGAGGTAGGCCGAGGGGCTCATGGCGCCCACCCCCACCGGAGCTTCAGAGCATCGCTCACGCATCACGTCCTCCTTCGGTCATTTCACCCCTCGGCTCGCCGCGAGGCGCGCGGCTCACCTCGCACTGCCTTCCCCGCGCAGGTCGTGCACCCGCTTGGCCTTGCCGACACTGCGCTCGATACTCTTGGGGGGAACCACGCTCACCTCGGCGGTGATGCCGATCACCTCGCGGATGCGCTGTCGCACCCGCCCGGCGAGGGTCCGCATGTCGTTGGGGCCCGCCGTCGTCGCCTCGGCGACGCTCTCCACGCGAACCTCCAGCGTGTCGAGCGCGCCCTCGCGGCGAACGACGAGCAGGTAGTGCGGCTCGACGTCCGGGACCTGCATGAGGGCGTGTTCGATCTGGGAGGGGTAGACGTTCACGCCGCGGATGATCAACATGTCGTCGGTACGCCCGGTGATCCGGGCGATGCGCACCAGTGTCCGTCCGCACCGGCAGGGCTCGGGATCGATCGACGTGAGATCGCGCGTCCGGTAACGCAGGACGGGCAGCGCCTCCTTGGTGAGCGTCGTCAGCACCAGCTCGCCGGTGACGCCCGGCGGCACGGGCTCCAGCGTGGCCGGATCGATGATCTCGGGCAGGAAATGGTCCTCGGCCACGTGCATCCCGCGACGCTCGGGGCACTCCACGGACACGCCGGGGCCGACGACCTCGCTGAGCCCGTAGATGTTCAGCGCCATGAGGTCGAGGCTCGACTCCAGCACGTCGCGCATCCCGTCGGTCCACGGCTCGGCGCCGAAGAAGCCGACGCGGAGCTTGAGGTCCTTCGGCGCGATCCCCGCCTCGGTGACCGCCTCGGCGAGGTGGAGCGCGTAAGAGGGCGTGCTACAGAGCACGGTTGAACCGAGGTCGCTGAACGCCATGAGCTGGCGCTCGGTGAACCCGCCGGAGATCGGAATGACCGCCGCCCCCACGCGCTCGCCGCCGTAGTGGAACCCGAGCCCGCCCGTGAAGAGGCCGTAGCCGTAGGCGTTGTGGAGCACGTCACCCGGCCCCACCCCACCCATCATGAGCGTGCGCGCCATCACATCGCTCCACATCCCGAGATCGCGGCGCGTGTAGGCCACGACGGTCGGCTTGCCCGTCGTCCCCGAGGATGCGTGGATGCGGACCACCGTGTCCAGGGGTACCGCGAGCAGCCCGTAGGGATAGGCGTCGCGGAAATCGGCCTTCGTCGTGAACGGCAGCCGGCGCAGGTCGTCCAGCGATCGGATGTCCCCGGCCGTCACCCCGGCGGCGCGGAGCCGCGCTCGATGGAGCGGCACGCGCTCCGAGGCCCAGGCCACGATGCGTCGCAGCCGGCTCAGCTGGAGTCGGGTCAACTCCTCGCGCGGCGTCCGCTCGACGGCGATCAGATTCATGTCGCGATCTCCCTCATTCTTAGGTTCGCCTCGGACGGCGGGGTCCCCAGCCCCGCGACGTCCTGCGGCTCACACTGCACTCGAATGAGCTCGAGGCCGTAGGCCCGGCGCGTGGAGTCGCCGGTCGTGGGGGCGTGGGAGGCGACCTCCGCGATGAGGCCCCCCGGCGCCAGCGCGTAGCCGCGATCGGCGATGCGGAAGGCCGCCCGCGCGTTCTGCTCGACGAGCAGGATCGTCAGCCCCTCGGCCCGCAGGCGGGCGAGCGCGCGGAAGATCTCGCGGATGACGAGAGGCGCCAAGCCCACGGACGGCTCGTCGAGCAACAGCAGGCGGGGCCGTCCCATGAGCGCTCGGGCGATGGCGACCATCTGTTGCTCGCCGCCCGAGAGCGTGCCGGCGGGCCGCGCCAGCCGGTCGGCGAGCGCAGGGAACAGCCCGAGGACACGCGCGAGATCGTCGGCGGCCCGCGCACGACGCAGCGCCCGCGGCAGGGCGTGCGCGCCCAGCAGCAGATGCTGGCGGACGGTGAGCGGCGGCCACAGCTCACGTCCCTCGGGCACGACGGCGATGCCGAGGCGCACGATCTCTTCGGTCGGGCGGCCCGCGATCGGCTCGCCGGCGAACGTGATCGTGCCGGCGGCGGCGGCCACGAGCCCGGTGATCGCGCGCAGCAGCGTGGTCTTGCCGCTGCCGTTCGGCCCCACGATCGTCGCCAGCTCGCCGGGCGCGACCCGGAGGTCGACGCCGCGGAGCACCTGGACGCGGCCGTAGAAGACGTCGAGGTCACGCACGGCCAGCATCAGTCACTCTCGTCGCCGAGGTACGCGGTCACCACGGTCGGATCATGACGGACGGCGCTCGGCGCCCCCTCGGCCAGCTTCTCGCCGTACGACAGCACGATGACCTCGTCGGCCAGGTCGAGCACGAACTCCATGTGGTGATCGACCAGCAGGACGGCCGCGCCGGCGTCGCGGATGGTCCGGATCACCGCGGCCAGCCGGCGCTGCTCGTCCGCGTCGAGCCCGGCGCCGGGCTCGTCGAGAAGGAGCAGCCGCGGCTCCATCGCGAGCGCGCGTGCCAGCTCCACGAGACGCTGCTCGCCGTACGGCAGGAGGGCGGCGGGCAGGGCCGCCTGGGCGACGAGTCCCACGAGGGCGAGCACCTCGATCGCGCGCGTCCGCAGCCGGCATTCCTCCCGTCGCATGGCAGGGGTCCGGAGCGCGCACGCCGCCCAGCCCGCGCCGCCGCGGCGGTGACAGCCGACGAGGACGTTGTCGAGCACGGTCATCTCGCCGAAGAGCTGGACGAGCTGGAAGGTCCGACCGATCCCGCGGCGGGCGACGGCGTGTGGCGAGAGTGTGGGCAGCGGCGTGCCGTCGAAGAGCACGCGACCGCGCGTGGGGGCGAGCACGCCGCCGATCACGTTGAAGATCGTCGTCTTGCCGGCGCCGTTGGGACCGATGAGGGCCTTGATCTGACCGGCCTGCACGGTGAAGTCCACGCCGCGCACGGCCGTGAGCCCGCCGAAGTCCTTGGTGAGCCCGCACACCTCGAGCAACGCGCTCCTCACGCTCGGCCCTCCCGCGCATGACCGACGGCCGAGAGCCCTCCCGGGAGCAAGCGCATGAAGGCGATCAGCACGAGCCCGAAGACGACGATCTCGTACTCGGCCGCGCCGTGGGAAACGGCCAGCAGGGGCAGCAGCGAGCGGAGCGCCTCGACGAGCCCGACGACCGCGGCCGCGCCAAGGACGGCGCCCCACGGGCTCGCCACGCCCCCGAGCACGACCATCACGACGAGCTCGATCGAATAGGTGAAGCCGAACGGCGAGGGATTGATGAACGTCAGGTAGTGCGCATAGAGCCCGCCCGCGAGCGCCGTGATCCCGCCCGCGACGGCGAAGACG
>WNGA01018586.1_pt1 | contig 11799 bp, 13 predicted proteins | sample 5400061 | NCBI WGS metagenome assembly WNGA01 (sample SAMN13153366, study PRJNA577476) | soil metagenome | isolation source: 100 cm soil or saprolite under grassland replicate 2 | place: USA:California | collected 2016-06-15
TTATGCGTGAAGCCGCCGCTCGCGAAGATCACGCCGCGCTCCGCGCCGATCCGCCGCGGCCCTGCCGGAGTGTCGGCGACGACGCCGATGACACGGTCCCCGTCGTCGACGACAGCGCTCGTCACGCGATGCTCCATGAGCACCGGCACTCCTCGCTCGTCGAGTGCCGCCTTCAGCTGGCGCGTCATCTCGGGCCCGTCACCCGGGCTCCCGTTCGGCAGCCGGGGGACGATCAGGTGCCCGCTGTTCGTGACGTCCTCCTCGAGATGCGCGTAGTAGTCGGGAAAGTCCGGGAGGTGGAACTGGTCCAGCGCGCCGATCGCCTCCAGGTGCTCGAACGTGGCCGCGGCGTCGTCGTAGAACGCCTCGAGCTGCTCGAACTCCCATGCCGGCAAGCCGAAGTTCGGGGCGTCCGGCCGGTAGCGGGTCGGCCGGGAGGTGCGCGCCATGTAGCGCAGCACGTCCTCGCGCCGCTCCACCATCCCCAGCTCCCGCATGAAGCGGTTGTTCGGCACCCACGACCCGCCACCCGACTTCCGCGCTGTGCCGCCGTAGTCCGCTGCCTTCTCCAACACGACGACGGTCGCGCCGGCCTCGGCGGCGGCGAGCGCGGAGACGAGCCCGCCCGCGCCCGCGCCGACGACGGCGACGTCGACGCTCGAGTCCCACTCGGCCGGCTCGCGCTGCCGAACGACGGGCCGATCGCTCACTGCGAGAACCTGAGCGGCAGGCTGAGCATGCCGCGGATGAAGGGGGTGCTGAACGGCTGGGGCGTGCCGGCAAGCTCCCAGTCGTCGAACCGCGCCAGGATGCGCTCCCAGATCGTCGTCGACAGGGTTCTCGCGAGCAGCGCGCCCGGGCAGGCGTGCTGGCCGTAGCCCCAGCCGAGATGGTCCTTCTCGAACGACCGGGTGATTTCGTACTCGTCCGGGCGCTCGTAGACGTCCTCGTCTCGGTTCGCGCCCGCGTACGGCATCATCACGTAGTCGTCCCTCTCGATCGCGTGCCCCTCGATCTCGACCCGCTGCGTGGCCGTCCGGCACTGTGTCCAGTTGATCGGGTAGTACCGCATCGTCTCCTCGATCGTGTTCGGGAGGAGCTCCGGCCGCTCGACCAGCAGGCGCCTCTGCTCGGGACGCTCGGCGAGCGCCAGCGCCACGTGTGAGAGGAGTGCTCGCGTCGTCTCGCCGGCGTTGATGAAGTGGGTGATGAACGCGATCGCCGTCGATCGCGGCACCGGCCCGCCGTCGAGCTCGGAGCGCGCGATCACGCTGACGAGGTCGTCGCCGGTGCTGCCGCTCGCCCGGCGCTCGGCCAGGAGCTCCTCGACGTAGTCGCGGAACTTCTGGGCGAGCCGCTCCTCCCGCTCGACCTGAGCCGCGTCCTTGCCGGGGGCGACCGCGATCGCCGCCAGATGCGCCGACGCCATCTCGATGAACTCCTCGCGCATCTCTCGCGGCACGCCGATCTGCTCGGTCATCAGTGTCGTCGGGATCCGCCCCACGGTCTTCACGAAGTCGACCTCGGCGCCGGGCTCGATCTGGTCGAGGAACTCGTCGGCGATCTCGGCGATGCGCGGCTTGAGGCTGCGAACGAGGCTCGGCTTCAACGCGCCCATGAAGATGCTGCGCACCTCGCCGTGGCGAGGCGGATCGAGAAACGCCATGTTCTCGAGCTGAGGGTCGCCCAGGGAGAGCTTCCCGCGGACGATCAGGCCGCGCTTCTGCGCCGCGGTGAGACCGGGCTTGCTCAGCTCCTCGCGCGCCCATTCCGGAAGCTGGGCCTTCACCGCCTCCGGATCGGCCGCGTCGCCGAGCAGGAACCCGTAGCGGTTGCAGAAGAGCTCGGGATTGTTGGCCACGTAGCGCGCGTGGTCCCACTTCGAGAGCACCCACACGCCCGTCGCCAGCGTCGGCGCCTCGTACCAGTAGACCGGCGCTGCCCGCCGCTGGGCGGCCATCGACGCCTGGATGACCTCGGGGTCCTGAAGATAGAACGCCGGGTCCTCCCATCTGGGCCATTCCACGGTGCTTGCAGTCGCGGTCGTCACGGGTGCCTCCCCTCGCGTCGAGATCCGGCGCGATCATGACACGCGCGAAGCACCTCCGACAATCGTATGGTTGGTTGATTTATGAGACTTCGAGCCGTGAGCTCCACACCAGGGCTCCGAGCTCCGCTTCGACGGCCGCGTCGCCGTGATCACCGGCGCCGGACGCGGGCTCGGTCGCGAGCACGCCCTCTTCCTGGCGAGCCGCGGCGCGAAGGTCGTCGTCAACAACCGGTCGGGGGACGCGACCCGCGCCGTCGTCGACGAGATCGCCGCCGAGGGCGGCGTCGCCGTCGCCTGCGAGAGCGACGTGAGGACGCGTGCCGGCGCGGAGGCGTCGGTCGCCGCGGCACTCGAGAGCTTCGGCCGCGTCGACATCGTCGTCAACAACGCGGGCACGGTCACGTTCCGGCCGTTCGGGGAGTTCACCGACGACGAGTTCGGCCAGGAGATCGACGTCCACCTCCGCGGCAGCTGGGTCACGACGCAGGCGGCGTGGCCGCACATGCTCGAACAGGACTACGGGCGCGTCGTGATGATCTGCTCACGCGTGATGATCGGCATGCCCAACAACGCCGCCTACAGCGCAGCCAAGGCGCGCTGCTCGGGCTGTCGAACTCGCTCGCCGCCGAAGGGCGCCCGCACAACATCCGAGTGAACGCGCTGAGCGTGGCCGGTTACACCGACGTCGTCAAGCAGAACCTGCCCGACGAGGGCTTCCAGCGCTGGATGGCCGAGAACATTCGTCGCGCGCGACAACAAGGAGTCCGCCCAGTTCATCTCCGACCGCCTCGGCAGCGGGTCGATCGGCGACTACGAGCGCGCCGTCGGGCTCAAGTCGGACTGAACGAGCCCGGCGTTCGCGAGCGCCTCTTTACCGACCTCGAAGATCTCGAGGTTCCCGCTCCGCCAGTGATTCGTGACCTCGCGCGAGCGGATGCGCCAGCCGGCGTCGGTTCGTACGACCCGGTCGACGTAGTGGCCGCCGCCGCTCAGCAAGTCGCCGCCCGGACATCCCTTGCAGACCATGTTCGCGATCACGTAGGAGCGAAAGACGACGCCGTCTCCCTCGACGGCCACCCAGGGATTCGCGATCAGGTGGTGGGTCGTGCCGAAGGGAGAATGGAACGCGTCCATCCACCGCGTGAAGAAGTCGAGGCCCTGCATCTTGCCGAGATGCCCGTAGTCCGTCTCGATGTCCTCGGTGAACGCCTGCGCGAACAGCGAGCCGTCCTTGCCGTCGATGCCCCACGCATAGATGCTCTGCAGCTCGATGATCTCGAGCCGGTCGAGAGGCGTCAGCTCGATCACCGGAGCGCCTGCGTGGCGACGGTCTCGGCAAGCGCCGAATCGCCGGCGTTGCGGAAGTGCGGAATGACCTCCTTTGCGAATAGCTCCATTCCGGCCTGGATCTGGTCCGGCGACATGCCCGCCAATGCGATCGAGCACACGAGGTCCGTGATGCCCCCGCGCGACACGTAGTCCTCGATCTGCGGGATCACGTCCTCCGGCGTCCCCACGATCGCCTTCTCGCCGAAGAAGTCGAACGACTGCGAGCTGATGATCTCGTCGACCGTCGGGACCGAGATCATCGAGTGCTCGTACGCCGGGTCGTCGCTCTGCTCGACGAACCAGTCGAGGTAACACGACGCGGTGTGGTGCAACGGACGCGCCACGGTCTCCCATGCCTCCTCCCGCGTCGGGGCGACGTAGATCACCTGCATCCCGGCGACCTTGAAGTCGTCCGGGTCACGACCGTGGGCGTGGAGCGCCTCGTGATACGCGGCCGCCCTGTCCGCCGCGCCGCCGGCCAGGTAGTTGAAGCCCATGCGCGCGGCGCGGTCGATCGGCTTGGGCGCGATCCCGCCCACCCAGATCGGCGGGTGCGGCCGCTGGAGCGCAGGCGGCGTGATGCGGAGGTCCCGCACTCTCACGAACTCGCCGTCGAACGTGACCGTCTCGCCGCTGAGCAGGCCACGGATGACCTCGAGGCTCTCCTCGATGCGCGCGCCGCGGCGGGCGCGCGAGATGCCCTGGCTGTCGAATTCCGCTCGGCGGTAGCCCTGGGCGACGCCGAGGTCGAAGCGACCCTCGGAGATCAGATCCACGGTCGCAGTGTCCTCGGCGACCTCGACGGGGTTGTGCAGCGGCAGCAGGAGCACGAAGGTGCCGATCCGGATCCGCTGGGTTCGCGCCGCAACCGCCCCGGCGATCGTGAACAGCGACGGCGAGTAGCCGTCGTCGACGAAATGGTGCTCGCTCAACCAGGCGTGGTCGTATCCGAGGGTCTCGGATTCGGCGATGAGGTCCAGGTGGTCGCGGTACAGCGACTCCCAGGGCACCCGGGCGAAGTCCGGATTCCGAAACGGCCACAGCAATCCGAAGCGGAGGCTCATCTGCCTAGCCCTCGAGGGTTATCGCAGCCTTCGGGCAGAGGGCCACCGCACGGTTCACGGCCTCCCGGAGGGATTCGTCGGGCTCTTCGGTGAGAAGCCTGACCTTGTCGTCCTCGTCGCTGAGCGCGAACACTTCCGGGCAGGCATCGACACAGACCCCGTGGGCGTCGCACCTGAACTCATCGACTATGACCTTCATTACGCCTCTCTTCGTGTCGATCTCTAGGTCACGGCCGGACGAGCCGCCGTGCCATCATGAGGATGTGCTCGCGCTCGTACTTGTCCGCCAGCTCCGGATGCTTCTCACGCAGGTGGGCGAACGAGGCCTCGACGATCCCGTCCTCGGAGGGTGCGGTCAGCGTCTCACCGCACGGGCAGCTCAGCACGTAATGGAAGTCGAGATCGCCGACGGAGCTCAAGCCTTGAACGTGACCGGAAGGGTGGTCACGCCTCGCAGGAACGGATTGCTCCAGATCTTGGGCTCGCCGGCCAGCTCCCAGTCGCCGAACCGGGCGAGCACGCGCTCCCAGATCGCCAGCGAGTCGACCCGCGCGAGCAGCGCGCCGGGGCAGGAGTGCTCGCCGTGGCCGAAGCCGAGGTGGTCGTTCTCGAACGAGCGCGTGATGTCGTACCGGTCCGGGTCTTCGTAGACGTCCGGATCACGGTTCGCGGCGGCGTACGCCATCACCACGTAGTCGTCCTTGGCGATCGTCTGCCCGCCGACCTCGACCTGCTGCGTGGCCGTCCGGCACCCGGTCCAGTTGATCGGGTAATAGCGCATCGTCTCCTCGATCGCGTTCTGGAGGAGCTCCGGCCGGTCGAGCAGGAGCTTGCGCTGGTCGGGACGCTGGCCGAGCGCCATCGCCAGGTGCGACAGGAGCGCCCGTGTCGTCTCGCCGGCACTGAGGAAGTGCGTCACGAACACGAAGGCGGTCGAACGGGGCACGGGCCCGCCGTCGAGCTCGGACCGCACGACGACGCTGATCAGGTCGTCGCCGGTTCCGCCGCTCGCCCGCCGTTCCTCCAAGAGCTTGTCCACGTAGTCGCGGAACTCCTGCGCGAGCTTCTTCACGCGTGCAACCTCGGCCGGGTCCTTGTCGGGCGTGACCGTGATCGCTTCCAGGTGCGCGGACGCGAGCTCGATGAACCGCTCGCGCTCGCTCGGAGGGACGCCGACCATCTCGGTCATCACGGCTGCCGGGACCCGTCCGATCGTCCTGACGAAGTCGACCTCGTCGCCGGGCTTGACCATCTCGTCGAGGAACTCGTCGGCGATCTCGGCCATGCGCGGCTTGAGCCGCCGGACGAGGCTCGGCTTCAAGGCCCCCATGAAGATCCTGCGCACCTGGCCGTGGCGAGGCGGATCGAGGAAGATCATGTTCTCGAGCGCGGGGTCGCCCAGCGAGAGCTTCCCGCGGGCGATCAGGCCGCGGCGCTGCGCCGGGGTCACGTCGGGCTTGGCCAGCTCCTCGCGGGCCCATTCCGGGAGCTGGTTCAGCACCGTCTCGGACGGCTCGTTCGCGTCGCCGACCGCGAAGCCGTACTTGTTGCAGAAGAGCTCGGGGTTACTGCCGACGAAGCGGCAGTCGGCCCGCTTCGACAGCACCCAGAAGCCGGTCGCGAGGGCGGGCGCCTCGTACCAGTAGACCGGAGCCGCCTCGCGCTGGGCGGCCATCTGCGCCTGCATGACCTCCGGGTCCTGCAGATAGAACCCGGGGTCCTCCCACTTGGGCCAGTCGATGGTGCTTGCGACTGCAGTGCTCACGGCTTGCTCCTCCGGCGACTAGATCGACGGAAGCTCGACGTGACCCGTTGCCGCGACCCGTTCCTTGCGCCGCGGCCTGGGACCGGCGCCGTCCGTCGGCTGGGGCTCGCCCCGGCCCGTCCACGGGTCGTTCTCCGCCCGGATCCGGATGTCGTCGAACCGCGGCACGACCTTCTCCGCGTAGAGGCGCATGCTCTTCTCGGCGACGTCCTTCGGCATCGTCCCGACCGCGTTCAGGACGACGAACTCCGACGGATTGACCGTCTCACGGTGAGCGGCGACCTTCTCGGCGCACTCCTCCGGCGTCCCGATGATGCCCTCGCGGAGGAACTTCGTCGTCAACGTCTCGAGCGCGTCCTCGTACGTCCCGCTGCCGAAGTCGGAGCCCTTCGTCCTGTACTCGGCATACGACTTGCCCGGCGCGAAGTTCTCGGTGCCGAGCTCGTACATCTTCAGGACCGAGTCGACGTACTCGTTGATCCACTGATGGATCTGTTCCTGCTCGTTGTCCGCGTCTTCCGAGCAGTAGAGCGGAACCTGCAGGATCGGCTGTCGCGCGAGCCCGTGCCCGTTCTCCTCGCGGATCTGGTTGAACAGCTCCATGTCGTTGATGTACGACTCGAGCGTCTTGTTCGGGGTCGTCAACGGCTGCATGCCGCGCTCCGCGCACTGCCGCAGGGTCCCCTCGCTCGTCCACGCCCCCCAGGCTTCGGTGACGATCTTCGGATCCAGGGGACGCGGGCGGAGGGACGCGTTCTTGTACGAGTAGAACTGCCCGTCGTAGGAGAACATCTCCTGCGTGAAGGCGAGCTGCAGGATGTCGAAGATCTCCCAGAACCGTTCGCGCGACTCGTCGATGTCGACGTTCATCGCGTCGAAGTTCCTCCGCGCGAGCCCGCGGCCGACGCCGAGGAAGTAGTACCGCCCGTTGAGGTGGTGCTGGAGCATCGAGATCTGCTCCGCGACGCGGAACGGGTTGTGCCACGTGAGCACGACGATCATCGCGCCGACGTCGATGCGCCTCGTGCGACCCGCGAAGTACGAGAGGTACTGATTGGCATCGGGTATCAGGATGTACGGCGCCGCGTGCTGCTCGAACGCCCAGAGGGTGTCGAACCCCAGCGGCTCGACGAGATCGGCCAGGTACATCTGATCCTGGAGGACCTGGCCGTCGGAGATCTCCATCTCGCCGACCTCTTCCGGCGAGGCGCCCTGCTCGAGCGCCAAGAAGCGGTCCCAGTCCTTGTAGTTCGGATAGACGAAACCCATTCCAAAACGCATCACAAAGCCTCCCAGTGACGGGGAAAGAGGGGCTAGCTCAGACGAAGAACTCTACCAAACAATCGGTCGGAAAGTCGAAGTCCTACCCGCACGGTACATCGGCCACGGGACTCCGCTACGCCGTCCGGACGTCTTTCAGGTTGATCTTGCGGCGCACGATCTTCCACTCACCGTCCACCTTCTCGACCACGTCGTTCCCGAAACAGCTCCAGCGAACCTTGGTCTCCGGCGCCTCCTCGACCGCGGTGACCAGGAAGTAGAGCTTCACCGCGCGCCGGTTCTCGTTTCCTTCCGGGTCCGGCTCGACGATGAAGTTGGTGACGTGGTGCTGCCACGTCTTTCCCACGGGGTCGTCTTGGCGGGCCACGGCTCCGGCAGCGGACTGTTCAGCGGTGACGATGTTCCCGTTGTACTGCTCGACGTGGCCGCCAGGCACGAAGCACGCCAACACGCCGTCAGCGTCCGCCATGTTCAACGCCCAGTAGCAGCGGTCGTAGAGCTCGCGGATCAGGACTCGATCCTCGACGGTCACCTCGGCCATGCCTTCTCCTTTCGCGCGCGGGCTTTTATCTACCGGTCGATTGGCGGATACTACAGCCGCCCTACGTGCGAACCAAGGAGACGAGGATGCTGGAGCTCTGGCGGGCCGGCGGCCCGAACACCTCCGCTTCGGCGGCGGTCGCCCGTGCAGTCGAGGCGGAGGGCTGGGACGGCCAGATGTTCATGGACTCGCAGTCGCTGAGCGCGGACCCGTGGGTGCAGATGGGCGCGTGGGCGATCGCGACGGAGCGCCTCAAGCTGGCGACCGGCGTCACCAATCCCTTCACCCGCCACCTGGCCGTGACCGCCGCGAGCGCCGCTTCGGTGCAATCGATCTCCGGAGGGCGCGCGGTGCTGCGCGCTGCACGTCCTGCAGGAGCTGCTGCGCGGAGAGGAGATCGCGTTCCAGGAGCTCGCCGCGACCGGCGACGCACCGTCGCTCGACACGATCTCGCTCGCCGCGCGGCCCGAGGGCATGGCGCTGCGGTGGCTGCCCGAGGGGCTGCCGAAGGTGCCGCTCGACGTGGCGGCGACGGGCCCGAAGGTGATCTCGATGTCCGCGCCGGTCGCGGAGCGCGTCACGTTCAGCGTCGGCGCGATCCCCGATCGCATCGACTGGGCGCTCGAGCTTGCACGTGCCGCCCGCGCGCGGCACGGCCTGACCGACGAGGGCATCTCCTACGGCGCCCAGGTCATCGTCGTCTGTCACACCGATGCCGATGCTGCGCTCGGGGTAGCGACGGAGTTCGCCGCGCCGCTGGCGCGGTTCCAGGTCCTGCAGGGCGACGCCGCGGGACCACAGGCCGCGATCGACGCGGAGAGCTTCGCGGCGATTCGCAAGAGCTACGACATGACCAAGCACGCGTCGCTCACCGAACAGAAGCGGCTGGTCGGTGTGACGCTCGCGCCGGAATTCGTTCGCCGCTTCACGATCGTCGGGCCGCCGGATCACTGCATCGAGCGGCTCCTGGATCTCGCGCATCGCGGCCTCAACCGCTTCTTCGTCGTCGGTCCCGGCTTCTACCCCGAGTCCTGGGGCGACGCGCGGAGCCTCTTCGCGCGCGAGGTGATGCCGGCGCTCCGAGCCGCGTTGACGCCCACCACGCCGATCTCGTAGGGTCCATCGACCGTTTGGTCATCGCGTGCCCACCAGCAAGGTAGGTGACTCCGTGCATCCGAAGTACCCGAACGTCTTCACCCCGATCAAGCTCGGCCCGGTCGAGATCTCGAACCGCTTCTACTTTGCGCCCCACGGGGTGGCCCTCAACATCGGCAACGAGCCGAACAACGACTTTCCGTGGTACAGCGCCGAGCGCGTCCGCGGCGGCTGCGACCTCGTCATCCAGAGCCTCAACGTGTACGGGAAGGTGGCGGGCTTCGGCTCGCCGTACCCCGAGAAGAACATCCCGTCCTTTCAGGCGATGGCGGACAAGATCCACGCCGAGGGCGGCAAGGTCTTCGGCCAGCTCTGGTTCTTCTGGGAGGCGACCGGGCAGTGGCAGCACTTGAGCCCTCCCCGGCCCGGCCTCAGCCCGTCGACGCTCCAGCTCCACACCTCGTACAGCTCGACCCACGGGCTGCGTCGCAGTGAGGTAGGTCAGATCGTGGACGCGTACCGGCAGTCCGCCTCGCACCTGCGCCGCGCGGGCTACGACGGCGTCGAGGTCCACGTCTCGCACGGCACGCTGCTCGAGCAGTTCATCTCGCCGTACTTCAACCAGCGCACCGACGAGTACGGCGGCAGCCTCGAGAACCGCATGCGCCTCGTCTTCGAGTGCATCGAGGCGGTGCGCGAGGCAACGGCCGGCGAGCTCGCAGTCGGCATCCGTTACAACTGCGACGAGATGCTGCAGGGCGGCTACGGCCAGGAGGAGGCCGCCGAGATGCTCGGCATCCTCTGCCGGTCGGGCCTCGTCGACTTCGCCGACCTCGACGTCGCGGTCGAGCCGATCCAGTACTGGCTCGGCATGCCCAACTTCTACGTGGAGAAGCAGCCGTACCGGCCGTACGTGGCCGCGATGCGGGAGGCGGTCGGCGACGTGCCCGTCCTCAGCGTCATGGGCCGGCTCACCTCGATCGCGGAGGCCGAGGAGGTCATCACCGCGGGAATCTGCGACGTGGTCGGCTCGGCGCGCGCGCTCATCGCAGAGCCGGACCTCGTGCGCAACGCCCGTGACGGCAACGAGGAGCGCAGCCGTACGTGCATCCACTGCAACTGGTGCATGGGGGCGTACCTCTTCAACGCCTTCGGCTGCGCGATCAACCCGGCGACCTCCCACGAGCGTCTCTGGGGCGGCCGGACGTGGGAGGAGCAGACGGCGACCCCTTCGAAGGTCGTCGTCGTCGGCGGCGGGCCCGGCGGGCTCGAGGCTGCACGCGTCGCCGCGAAGAAGGGTCACAGCGTCGTCCTGTTCGAGTCGCGCGACGCGCTCGGCGGGGGCCTTCGGGTGTGGGCGACCCTTCCGGGCCGCGAGTGGTTCCAGAAGGCGGTCGACTGGTGGACGAGCGAGCTCGGCCATCTGGGCGTCGACGTCCGGCTCGGCGTGGAGGCGACCGTGGACGCCGTGCTCGCCGAGAGCCCGGACGCCGTCATCATCGCGACCGGCGCCCGCTACTCGACGACGGGCCGGAGCGGCTTCCTCAACGTCGACATCCCGGGCCACGACCGCGAGCTCGTCTACCGACCCGAGGACATCTATCTCGGCGGCGCCCGTCCGCAGGGCAAGGTCGTCGTGCTCGACTGCGAAGGCATCAACACGGGCGCCGGGATCGTCGAGCTGCTCGCGAACAACGGCGCGGCCGTCGAGCTCGTCACGCCGGCCTTTGCGCCCGTCTCGCTGGACCTCATGGGCACTCTCGAGGTCGGGTTCCTCGTCGGCCGCATGAAGGCTGCGGGCGTGACGTTCTCGACCTCGCACTACGTGCGCAGCATCGGCGATGGCTCGGTGACGGTGTACGACGTCTTCACGAGCCAGGACCGGACGATCGGCGACGTCGACGCCGTCGTGCTCGTGACCTCCCGCGTGCCGAACGACCCGTTCAGCGACGCGCTCGAGGGCAAGGTCAAGCAGGTCTTCGCGATCGGCGACGCGCTGGCAGCCCGCACGTGGGCCGCGTCCACCTACGAGGGGCAGATGTTCGCCCGCTACATCGGCGAGGAGGGCGCCCCAACGTCGTTCACCGAGGCGTACGCGCCGGAGCCCGCGGCGGAGATCTATCCGCAGCCCGCTGCGGTACTGCTCGACGAGCCGGCGGTCGCCTGAGTCGTCGCGACGCTCGGGCCGCCGTCAGTGGTCGGCGGCCCGGTCGTCCCTCCGCACCAACGGGCCGATCGGCGTCAGCGGGATCGCCCACGCGCTCTCGAGGTCGAGCGCGTCCGTGATGAAGGTGTCGGCCGTCCCCTCATCGGATGCCCTGAGCACCTCCTCGATCGAATCCGCCTCGATCTCGTAGATCGCCACGTAGCGGGCCGGCGCGTCGCGGCCCAGGTAGCGCGGACCGGTCTTGAAGCGCTGGGCCGACTTCCACCCGTCGAACGTCATCGTGTCCGGCACGTGCTGGTTGTCATACCAGTCGTTGTACTCGTCGTCCCGACCCTCCACCGGATTCGTGAAGACGAGCAGCTTGAACGCGGGCATGCGCCCCTCCTACCCTTCGACGCTGATCGCAGCCTTCGGGCACGCGGCGACCGCTCGATTGACCTGCTCGCGCAGCGACTCGTCGGGCTCTTCGACCAGAAGCGTCACGTGATCGTCCTCGTCGCCCAGCGC
>WNGA01024647.1_pt1 | contig 11797 bp, 11 predicted proteins | sample 5400061 | NCBI WGS metagenome assembly WNGA01 (sample SAMN13153366, study PRJNA577476) | soil metagenome | isolation source: 100 cm soil or saprolite under grassland replicate 2 | place: USA:California | collected 2016-06-15
TTACGTTAGTCAGAAGCACTAGAACCCATCTCATAAATAGGGAACGGGTGCGTTGCTGGAGATTTGGCGCTGCAGCAAGGCGCGAGGAGGAAGAATATCCTTCATGGATCTTTGACCGACGAGCAATGCCGCTGCAGCGGCAAAGATCCGCAACCCTGCGGGCTAAGCCCTGGCGTGCGGCTGGCGGCGTTGCTCCTCAGTCACAGAGCACATTGGCTATGCTCCTTCGTCGCGCCTTGCCAGTCGCACGCCAGAGCTTAGCGCAGTCATTCCCTATTTATGAGATGGGTTCTAGACGACGCCGAAGCAAGAGAAGCAGGTTTGCTTTCGTTAGCCATCACCGTGGCTCCTGCTTTCGGATATAGGGTTCAAGCTTCTTCATATTTTGGAACACGTCTATCGTGGATGAGGCAAGCGGCTCTCCTTTGGATCCAAATTGATTTGAAAAAGCTTCGTTTCGTTTTTGTTTCTTAACCACGAATGGACACTAATAAACACTAATGATTCGTGTCGGTTCGTCTTCATTCGTGGTTTTCGTTTTCCGGGGAGGGTACTGTCTGCCCACCTATGTGCGATTGCCCTCGCGATCACAAACTTGAAAAAAGCAGATGGATTGGCCACAGATTCACACGAATGAAACACAGATAAGAAAAGGCGAATCGGAACGCGGCTTCAGATGCTGTCTTTATCTGCGTAAATCTGCGTTGAAACTCGTTCGACTCCCGCCGCCCGCGCGGCGGCACATCCATTCTCCGTAGCACTGCGAAGGATGAAGCTACATGGAGCCGACACGATTATAGCTGCTCGGGAGCGACGACTTTTTTAGGCGCCGGCACTACGATGGCTTTCTTTACCGGGCGAATATTGGAGACCGGCTCGACTGTCCACATCCAGCCGAGATGGCCGTTTTTGTCGAAGTACCAAGTCCCGCCGCCGCGTTTCACAACTTCCACGCGCCAATGATCGTTGTTCGCGGGAATTGCGACGAAAAATGTGAGCGCAGCCGCCATTGTCACGCCGCAAAAGATTCCAATCAGGAATACGCGGATGGATTTAAAGTTCTTCACTTATTCTATAATCGGCGCTCGCCGTTAGATCGGCCTTGCCGCTTCCGCTTTGATTCAAGCGCGCCGGGAAGCGAGGTGTCAATAACGAATCCACCTTCGCTGGTGTTCGCCACGGCGAATCCGTGTTCCGCGGCGTCGAAATGACCGATCGGAGTCATGCCTCCTACGCGGCGCACAGAGCCGTGGCCACAGCGCCGCACTTTTATCAGATCGCTTCTGATTTGTTCGTGTCGATTCGCCTGCCACGTCGAAGCGCGCGAAGGCGGATGGTCACATGTCGCGCCATAGGCTCCGCGAAGGCGGATTCGTGGTCAAAAAAGAAATCGGCCAGGAGGGCCCAAAGATTTAACGTGGCGAAGCCTCATCCATTCTGTTAGACGGAGATGATGAGGAAGAGGCTGTTGGTCGCTGTCTGGATTCTCCTTGTTACGGTCCCGTTTGCGCCAGCTTTCGGCAAGGGGAGAAAAAAGAAGCCCACACCGGTGCCGGCATATCACCAGCCGGCCATCTCAAGCGTGACTGGTAACGCGATCACTGTTAGCGACCAAAACACGACGAGAACGCTCACGATCACACAGTTCACCGAGATCACCGTTAACGGTCAGCGAGCGAGCATTGCCGATTTAAAGCCCGGAATGACGGTGAGCGTTACGCTCGGCACGGATCCGTCGCGCGCCGCACGCATCAATGCGACCGGCACGCCCAAGGCAGGAAAGAAGTGAGACGTGAGAAGTGAGTCGAGATTTGTAGGGCGTCTGACACAGACGCCCTACAATTGACATTGTCTTCGCGATCCGAAGCAAGCAGCGTGACCACGATGGCGAACACGCACTGATTGGACGGCATTCGAATCATAAATGAATAAACTGCGAGGGCGGTAAGTCGAATGCCTCAAAACCTTCTTTCAAAAAAAATATGAAAAAAATACTTTTTGCTTTAGCGATGTTCGCTGCTGTCTTGCCCGCTCTTCCGCAGGTCCGGGCAGATGTCTCGGTCGATTTCTTTTATAACAATCTCTCCGGCGGAAACTGGATTGAAGTTGAAGGCTATGGCTACGGCTGGCAACCCGATGTGGCCGTGAGCGATCCTAACTGGCGTCCTTATGCCGACGGCTACTGGGCCTACACTGAGGTGGGCTGGACATGGGTTTCTTATGAAGATTTCGGCTGGGCAACCTACCACTACGGTCGCTGGGCCAGCCTGGGGGATTACGGCTGGGTCTGGTTCCCCGGCAGCGACCTTGAATGGGGACCTGCCTGGGTGTCCTGGCGAACCGGAGGCGATTATGTCGGCTGGGCGCCGCTGCCGCCGCGCGGACCCGGAATCGCTTATGCGGGCGGCCCCATTGGTGGTCGCGTGGATATCGAATTCGATATCGGTCCGGCCTATTACAATTTCATCGATGTTCGTTTTATCGGTGAGCCGGTCTTGCGCGATCGCATCTTTCCATATTCGCAGAACGTAACCTATATCAGTAACACCGTGAACGTGACCAACATCACGGTTCAGAACAACATCGTCTACAACTACGGCCCTGATTACAACACGCTGAGCTCTTATTCGAGCCGGCCAATTCAGCGCCTTACCATCGATCGTCAACCGAGCGCCGATTTATCTGCGGCCGCCAAAACCGGTGCACTGACGAAAGTGCAGGGCGACAAACTCATGGTGGGGGCTCCGCAAAAATTCAGCAAGGGAGCTGCGGGGGCTCCCCCACCAAAGGTGAAAGCGAAAGTCGCTCAGCCGAAAATTCAGAAGGGCTGGACCGGCGTTTCTAATGAAGTGCAGGTGAAGGAGAAAATGAAAACCGAGAATCCAAAGAGTATTCCGCCCCCAACGCGCGCCGCGACCGGTCGCCCAGCAGGCGCGGCATCACCGGTGGTTGGCGCGAGCCCAGCGGCTCCAGGCGTCCCGGCGACTCCACCTTCACAAACGGGCAGACCAGGCCAAGCTCAACCCGGCCTGACCGGCACACCTGCGGTTTCTCCGGCGGGTTCACCTGCGCCAATCGAAAGAGGCAGAGGCAGAGCCGGTGGACGGCGTCAACCGGGCGCGACGCACACGCCGGCTACTGCCGAAAGTCCGGTGGCTTCGCCGGGTGCACCAGGAACGCCATCTGAAAGAGGCAGAGGCAAGGGCAGGGGCCGACCCGGAGCAACTCCCGAGGGAGTCGCCTCACCATCAGAAGCAGCTTCTCCGGTTGCCTCGCCGATTGCTCCCGAGCGCGGAAAAGGCAAAGGCCGTCCAACACCAGGCGGACCGCCACAACGTATTGCACCGCCGGAACGGACCGCTGCTCCCGAGACCACTCAACCCACAGGCGAACCCAGAGGACGACCCGAGCGTGGCGTTGCCAGCCCCACTCCCGGACAGCCCGGCGGCGCGGGTGCATCGGAGGCAGGGAGGCAAAGACGAGGTGGTTCGGAGCAAGCTGGGACTCCGTCAACTCCAGCTGCGGGTCCATATGGGAGTCGAGGTAGAAGGGAAAGAGGGCAGGGAGCACAACCGGGTGAGCCGCCCGCTGGTGAAGCTCCCGCTGCAGCTGAGCGCGGCAGCGGCAAACCCGAGGGCGGAAAGAAAAAAGGTCAGGTAAGTTCTCCTACCCCTGGCCCTCAATAACACGAACCTAGTTTGAGATAGAGGGCGGCTCCGGATATCATCCGGGGCCGTTTTGCATCTAGCCGCCTCGCTCTGTCGAAGCGGTCACGGCGTGATCCACCCGCACGGTGACACAGCGCGTGGCTACAACAGCTCCGCAATCTGGACCGCGTTCAACGCTGCGCCCTTGAGGAGTTGATCGCCCGAAACCCAAAACGAAAGGCCGTTCTCGAGAGCACAGTCCACACGCACCCGACCTACCTGACAATTGTCCTTGCCCGTAACATTCAGCGGCATCGGATAACGATTGTTGTGCGGTTCATCGACCAGCTCGATCCCCGGCGCTTTTGCCAGAACTTCCCGGGCACGTTCGACCGAGACCGGATGCTCGAATTCCGCGTTTACCGCGACTGAGTGCGCCCGATAAACAGGCACGCGCACGCATGTCACAGAGGCATGGAATTGCGGCAAATGCATGATTTTGCGACCTTCATTTTGCATTTTCATTTCTTCCCTCGTGTAACCGCTTTCGAGAAATGAATCGACGTGTGGAAGAAGATTGAATGCGATCGGGTGCGGATAAACTGTAGCCGGGGGCGTCGACCCCGGCTCGAACTCTCGCTCATGGACGGCGTTTCTGGTCTGCCGTTTCAATTCCTCGATCGCGCGTGTGCCGCTGCCGGAAACCGCTTGATAGCTTGCGGCGAAAATCCGGCGAACGCCAAATACCCGGTGTAAAGGATAAAGTGCCATCAGCGTTATCGCCGTTGTGCAATTTGGATTGGCAATCAGACCGCGGTGCCGGCGCACATCTTCGGCATTGATTTCGGGAACAACGAGCGGCACATGAGGCTCCATCCGAAAAACGGATGAATTGTCGATTGCGATTGCGTCTGCTTGGCAGGAGACGGGAACATGTTTTCGCGAGATCTCGCCGCCAGCGCTGAAGAAGGCGATGTCGATCTTATCGAATGATTTAGTGGCGAGCTCTTGCACTGGGATGGATTCGTCGCAAAATTGAACCGATTTCCCGGCGGAACGCGCCGAGCCGATTGGCCGAAGACTTGTCGCCGGAAAACTTCGCCGTTCGAGCACGCGCAAGAGCTCCTGACCGACCGCGCCAGTCGCTCCAACGATCGCGACATGATAACCTCTCATCAATAGTCGGATTCTATCGCCGGGGCGATCTGATGCAAATCTCGCGCACGAATGTCCTGGCCGCCGCCGGCTCGGAGTTGGCCTTGATTCTCAATTCGGCCCGGGTATTTAGGCAGAAGTGAAAAACATTCACATTTCGATTCAGGATCAACGCCTCACTTTGATGGAAGACGAGAAGCCAATCCGCAGTTATCCGGTGTCCACTTCGCGATTTGGAATCGGGACCGAAGAAGGCAGCATGAAAACACCAACCGGCCGCTTCCGTGTCGCAGAGAAGATCGGCGGCGGCTTGCCAAGCGATGCCGTTTTTCAAAGTCGCGTGCCGCTGAAACCCGACGATCCGCTTCCGCCGACTGAGGACTTGGTGATGTCGCGCATCTTGTGGCTCGATGGCCTGGATGAGGACAACGCCAACACGCGGGACCGTTTCATTTATATTCACGGCACCAAGCACGAGGACAAAATCGGCAGGCCAGCCAGCCACGGGTGCATCCGAATGCGAAATATTGATATCGTAGACTTATTTGAGCTCGTTGATGAGGGTGCTCACGTGACGATCGAGGAATAAACTGCACGATCTGAAGATTCCAAAAAAATGGAGAAAAAAGCGTTGCGTCCGCGAAGTTCCCCGCCTAAGAGGTGGCAGCAGCAACCTGCTGAGAAAGGAGGCGAGGAAGAATGAAATTTTTGAAAGCGATTATGATTGTGGCCGTACTGGTCACTGCTTTGGGACTAGGGGCTTGTGCTAAAAAAGAGGAGACGGTGACCACAAGTGCGGGTACGACCGGTTACTCGAAATAGATCGGGCGGCTGAGGCTATTGTCTGTCGATCCGCTTCCTTCGACGAAGGATTTGGTCGCGTCGCGGATCTTTTGGCTTGATGGCTTGGATGAACACAACGCCAACACGCACGACCGTTTCATTTGCATTCACGGCATCAAGCACGAGGACAAGATCGGCAACCCGGCTAGCCACGGACGCGTGCGAATGCGCAATGCGGACGTAATCGAGCCGTTGCAGCTCGTCGAAGAAGGCCCGCCCGTCGTTAAGTGGGCACGTTTCCAAGTTGCCCGACTCTCGACCTTATAAATTTTGGCCCCCCTTTGACACATCCAAAAAAGTTGAGAAAAGCGTTGCTTCCCTGTAGTTCCTTGCCTAAACAAGCGGAGCAACATGCTGCGAAAGGAGGCGAATATAGATTGAAATTCTTAAAAGCGATCATGATCGTGGCCATTTTAGCCAGTGCTTTGAGCTTGGGTGCTTGCGCCCAAAAAAAAGAGGAAGTGACCACCACTCCAGGCAAGACCAGTTACGGCAAATAGGTCCGGCGTCCGGGTTGTCACTTGTGGTTGGTTTTGCCAACGAGGCCAGGTCGTGTACGACCTGGCCTTTCCCTTTGCGGCTCGATTGAACGATTTACCGGTTCAACGCTTTAACGTTTCAACGATTCCAATTAAGATGTGCCGATGGAATTAAACGGCCAGGCACTGACACTTGCTGAGATCGCGGTGGTGGCATTTGGCGATCTACCTGTGCAAATCGCGCCGTCGGCCAGGCCTCGCATTCTTGCTTCCCGCAAGGTCGTTGAAGATATCATCGCGCGCGACGCTGCGGTTTATGGTGTCAGCACGGGCTTTGGCAAACTTTCGGATGTTCGTATCCGACCCGATGGCCTGGGCGAGCTCCAGCTCAACCTTATTCGCAGCCACGCCTGCGGCATCGGCGATCCGCTCTCGGAACCGGAAGTGCGCGCGATGATGTTGTTGCGAGCGAATGTGCTCGCCCTCGGTTTGAGTGGAGTCCGTCGCGAGATCATCGAGATGCTTTGTGAAATGCTCAACCGTCGCATCTGCCCAGTCGTGCCAGAGAAGGGCTCGGTCGGCGCCAGCGGCGATCTCGCCCCGCTCGCGCACCTCGCCTTGAGCCTGATCGGCGAAGGCGAGGCATTTTTCCGAGGCGAACGAATGTCGAGCCGGGATGCGCTTCGTCGCGTAAAGCTTGAGCCGCAGCGTCTCGAAGCAAAGGAGGGGCTTGCCCTGCTAAATGGCACGCAAACCTCGCACTTCTCCGCGCGAAACGGCTCTCTCGTGTCGCGGATGTTTCCGGCGCGATGAGCCTTGAGGCGCTAAAGGGCACTCCGGCGGCATTTGATGCACGTTTGCAAGACGCCCGGCCGCATCCCGGCCAGAAAGCCGTCGCCAAACATCTGTTGTCGCTCCTTGATGGAAGCGAGATTCGGCAATCACACCTCAAGAATGATCCGCGCATCCAGGACGCCTACAGTCTGCGATGCATGCCGCAGGTGCACGGCGCAGTTCGCGGTGCGTTCTCACATTGCGAAGATGTGCTCCTGATTGAATCGGGCTCGGCGACCGATAATCCGCTCGTCTTTGCCGAGAGCGGCGACGTGGTTTCCGGCGGCAATTTTCACGGAGCGCCGCTCGCCCTCGCATTCGATTATGCCGCCATCGCGCTGACAGATTTGATGAGCATTAGCGAGCGCCGGATCGAGCGGTTGCTAAATCCCGATATGAACGAAGGTTTGCCTGCGTTTCTCGCCCGGCATCCCGGAATGGAATCCGGCTTCATGATTGCCCACGTCGCCGCGGCCGCGTTGCTCAACGAGGCGAAAGTGCTCGCGCACCCATCGAGCACCGACAATGTTCCCACCTCCGCTGGAAAGGAGGATCACGTCGCTATGGGTATGACCGGCGCATTGAAACTCCGCACGATCGTCGATCTGGCGGAGCACTTGATCGCGATCGAATTGCTCGCCGGCGCCGAAGCTTTGGAACATCGACGTCCGTTAAAAGCAGGTGTTGGCGTGGAGCGAGCGTTTGCCGCCGCCAGGAAAATCGCGCCGCCGCTGACACAGGATCGTTCCCTGTCCAGCGACATTGCGCGAGTGGCGGAAGCGCTGCGCCGAGGCGATTTTGACAGCGAAGACGAAAAGTGATGAGCGGGAAACGAATCATCCACGCACCGCGCGGCTCCGAGCGAACCTGCAAAGGCTGGCATCAGGAAGCAGCCATGCGGATGCTGATGAACAATCTCGATTCCGATGTAGCCGAAGATCCAGATCGGCTTGTGGTTTATGGCGGAACGGGTCGCGCTGCGAGGAGCTGGGAAGCTTTCGACGCGATTGTCCGATCGCTGCGCAATCTCGAAAATGACGAGACACTCCTCGTGCAGTCGGGAAAACCGGTGGGAAAATTCCGAACCCACGACGAAGCGCCGCGGGTTCTGATCGCGAACTCAAATCTCGTCGGGCAATGGAACAATTACGCGGAGTTCAATCGCCTAGAGCGCATGGGACTGACCATGTACGGACAAATGACCGCCGGCTCCTGGATCTATATCGGCAGCCAGGGGATTGTGCAGGGCACCTTCGAGACATTTGCCGCAGCGGGCCGTAAACATTTCGGGGGATCGCTCGATGGAAAATTCGTGCTCACCGGCGGGCTAGGGGGAATGGGCGGCGCGCAACCGCTTGCTGCGACAATGAACGGAGCGGTTTTTCTAGGGGTCGAAGTTGATCCGGTCCGGATCGAGAAACGATTGAAAAGCGGTTATTGCGACAAGATCGCGCATTCGCTCGATGAAGCGCTCAAGTTGATCGATCAAGCCCGCAAAGATCGACAATCGCTTTCAATCGGACTTGTTGGAAATTGCGCCGATGTTCTGCCGGAAATCGTCAAGCGCGGCATCGTTCCCGATGTCCTTACCGATCAAACCAGCGCGCACGACGCGCTAAATGGATACGTGCCGCATGGGATGCCGCTCGAAGACGCACTTACGCTGCGCCGCAAAAATCCTGACGAATATATCGAGCGCGCGATGCATTCGATGGCGGTGCATGTCGAGGCGATGCTGGCGTTGCAAAAAAAAGGCGCCGTCACTTTCGATTACGGAAACAACATTCGCGCCCAGGCGAAAAAAGCCGGCGTCGAAAATGCGTTCGACATCCCGGGGTTCGTTCCCGAATACATTCGGCCGCTTTTTTGCGAGGGCCGGGGACCGTTCCGCTGGGTCACGTTGAGCGGCGATCCAGAAGACATCGCGCGCACCGATCGGCTTGCGCTCGAATTATTTCCGGAAAATAAAACCCTCGCTCGTTGGATGAAACTCGCGAAAGAGCGGATTCAATTTCAAGGATTGCCGGCACGGATTTGCTGGCTCGGTTACGGCGAGCGCGCCGAGTTCGGTGTGGCGATGAACGAGCTCGTGAAGAACGGCGAAATCAAAGCGCCGATCGTAATTGGTCGCGACCATCTCGACGCCGGCTCGGTCGCATCGCCCAATCGTGAAACGGAAGGAATGCTCGACGGCAGCGACGCGATCGCCGACTGGCCGCTGCTGAACGCGCTCATCAATACCGCGGCGGGTGCATCCTGGGTTTCCATTCACAACGGCGGAGGGGTTGGCATCGGCTATTCGCAGCACGCCGGTATGGTCGTCGTTGCCGACGGCACTGAAAATTCCAAGCGCCGCCTGGAACGCGTTCTCACCAGCGATCCCGGCACCGGCATCCTCCGCCATGCCGATGCCGGCTATTCCAAAGCGATTGAATTCGCCGTCGAGCGCAAAATCAACATCCCGATGCAGCCGTGTCGGCGCGATGATCATTCTGGGTAGCGCACGCGTCCCGCGTGCTGGTTTCGGCGTCGCGCCGAAATAATCTTTCCTGGAAATGCGAAGGTCTGGACGAAGTGGGTCCTCATGAAAAGTTCGCAACCGCGTGGACGTGTTTGCCAGCACGCGAGACGCATGCGCTACCCGGAGGACGCGGCAGGATCTTATCGATAGATCGCCGGTTTGGTCGGCACGAGTTGATATGCTAATAATCAGCGGCCATGCAAAAACTGATCGAATGCGTACCGAATTTCTCTGAGGGACGCGATCCGGATGTTATTCGGCAGATTACGGACGCGATTGAATCGGCGGAGGGAGTTTCGTTGCTCGATGTCGATCCTGGCGCGAGCACGAATCGGACAGTGGTGACATTTGTCGGTAGTCCTGAGGCGGCTGTGGAGGCCGCGTTTCGCGGCATTCAAAAAGCAGCGGAGCTGATCGACATGCGCAGACACAAAGGCGCGCACCCGCGTATGGGCGCGACCGATGTTTGTCCGTTCATTCCGGTTAGCAACGTCAGTTGGGAAGAAGCGATTGCTTGCGCAAAGCAGTTGGGAAAGCGCGTTGGCGATGAATTGAATATCCCTGTCTATCTCTACGAAAATACGAAAAAGCGGCCAAAGACCAGGCGCGCTCGAATTTGTCGGTGATTCGCGCAGGCGAATACGAAGGTTTCTTTGAGAAAATAAAACAGCCCGAGTGGAACCCCGATTTCGGCCGGTCTGTTTTCAATGAGAAATCGGGTGGGACGGTGATTGGCGTCCGTGGTTTTCTCGTCGCTTATAATGTGAATCTGAACACGAAATCGGTGCGACGCGCGAATTCCGTCGCATTCGATGTTCGAGAGCAGGGGAGGATCAAGACCGAAGATGGCACGCCCTACGGAAAGCCGGTGCTGGATTCGAGCGGCGAGCCTGTCCGCATTCCCGGCATGCTGAAACACGTCAAGGCCATTGGCTGGTTTGTGAAGGAATATGGAATTGCCCAGGTCTCGATGAACCTGACGAACATCGAAGAGACGCCGTTGCATGCTGCATTCGGCGCATGCTGTGAAGCGGCGAGCAATCGCGGCCTCCGCGTAACTGGCTCGGAAATCGTCGGCATGGTGCCGAAGAAATGTCTGGTGGATGCTGGAAGATATTTTCTCCGGAAACAGAAATGGTCGGAAGGCGCGTCCGAAGAAGAGCTAATCGATGTTGCGATTCGCTCGATGGGGCTGGGTGAACTGAAGCCTTTCGATCCAAAAGAAAAAGTGATTGAATTCAAGATCGAAGCTGGTGCTCCGAAGAAGTCGCTTGTGAAGATGAATGTGCGCGAGTTCTGCAATGAAGTCTTGAGCGAGTCGCCTGCGCCGGGGGGCGGTTCGGTGGCGGCGTTGCTTGGCGCACTCGGCGCGTCATTAGGCGGAATGGTTGCCAATCTTTCCGCCGGAAAACGCGGCTGGGACGATAAGCTTGAATATTTCAGCGGTTGGGCCGTGAAAGCGCAGCAATTGAAAGACGAATTGCTGTCGCTAGTCGATGAAGACACCGGCGCTTTCAGCAAAGTAATGGATGCATTCGCGTTACCGAAAGAATCACCGGAAGAAAAAGATGCGCGCGCGGCGGCAATTGAAGAAGCGACAAAACATGCGGCTGAAATTCCACTAAAGGTGATGGAGACGTCCTTCAAATCCTATGAATTGCTCTCGGAGATGGCTGAAAAAGGAAATCCAGCTTCAATTTCAGATGTTGGCGTTGGCGCACTCGCGACGCGTGCGTGCATCGAGGGCGCGGCGCTAAACGTGCGAATCAATCTCGGGCAGCTAAAGGACGAAAACTTCAAGTCGTTGCTGTTGAACAAAGTTGAGCAGATTGTCACCGATTCCGATTCTAAATTCACGAAGATCAATCGGATTGTCGAAGGCAAGATGGGTTAAGCCGAAGAGTTTGTGAAATGACCGATCTCCTAGCCATGATTCCGGTTTTGCGGCGTCTTGTCTATCTCCGTCGCCTCTTCGCTTGGCTTGACGACTCGTTGAAGGCTTCTCACAATTCCACGGTCAATGGATATCCCGCGCTTCCGGCTTGTCTTCTCGAATCTCTGGAACGTATGGGAGACGAAATCGCGAGTGTCTCTCTTCTCAAGTATTGCGAGAGGCTGCGTGCTCTGAATGAAAGAATTAAGTCTATTAATAAAGGACCAGGCGCCGCCGCTCGTGCCATGGAGCTTCAACTGGATGACCTGCCTCCTATGGAAGACCAATATCAGCTTGTCAGGAGAGATTGTCTCAAGACCGTCATCGCTTGGCTCGTCATTCCAGCTTTAATCGTCTTGGTGATCGCTGTGCGATACTGGCGGGC
>WNGA01016908.1_pt2 | contig 11794 bp, 10 predicted proteins | sample 5400061 | NCBI WGS metagenome assembly WNGA01 (sample SAMN13153366, study PRJNA577476) | soil metagenome | isolation source: 100 cm soil or saprolite under grassland replicate 2 | place: USA:California | collected 2016-06-15
GCCGATCGTACGGGGCAAGGCCGGTCGCGGCGTCGTGTGGTCGTCACAGCGCACCGCGGTGAGAGGAGCCTGGCCGTACCAGCCCGATACCGACCGCAGCTCATGGTCGTAGGCATCGGACATGTCGGTGCTTTCCTCGGACAGTTGCTGGGCTTCGTCCCATTGACCGGTCAGGAAGTCGTCGAAGCCAGCAGCAGTGCCTGGATCGCCGAGGCTACGGCCCCGCCGTGGGTCCATCGTGGACTACCCGCCACCGGGCGTCTCCGGCAGCGAACAGCCGGTCAATCCAGAAGGACACGATGTGGATGCGCACGATCCGGGTCGGGTCGACCTCATCGCGCAGGCTGCGGACGGCGGCGGCGAGCCGGTCAAGCGTCCGCACGTCGGTGTGGATGGGATCGGTGTAGGTCCGGCTGCGCAGCGACAGCACCTCGGGCACGCGCGACCCAAGGCGGGAGATCGCCGCGTCGAACGGTTCCCACACCTCGGGTCGGCCACCGAAGAAGCACACCGGCATCAGGGTGAACAGCGCCTCGACGAGCGTGCGGTCCTCGGCCTCGTACCGCTGGGTTCTGGTCTCGATCGCGTCGACAAGCAGGCGGTGCGCGGTGTCGATGTCGCCTCGCCGTTGAAGATGTCCGGGTGACACACTCCCGGGGCTGCGGCTGGTGTGCTGGGACGCCACCACGCTGGACGTACCAGACAGCCTGGCCAATGCCGAGGCGATCATCGCTCGGTTACTCCCGCGGCCGCGGTGCGTTCCCGAACCTCGGGCCGTTGGGCTCATCGAGTGCGGCACGCGCTGTCTGTTCCAGCCGGAGATGGCGAACGTCGGCGACGTTGAGCTGCGCTTGGCCAGGTAGCTGTGAACGGTGCGGCTCGACGTGGTTCAGGAGGTGGCGGGTTCGGTGGGGCCGACGACGCGCGGCCGGCCCGCGGTGAGCTGAGACGGGGACTCGATCTGAGGTTGTTGGCACCGTTGTGGCCGTCCCGGAGGAAACAAGCCGCACCGTTGATTGACCCCAACGCGATCAAGTGATTACGTTGAGTGCGAGTTCGTCACACGTCGGCCCGGCCGGGCAGTCGGATCAGCAACGCTCGTCACCAGCGGTACCACGCCTTCGGCGGTCCGCGGGCAGGTGCCTCGCGCGGGCCGCCGACCCCGCAGGGAGGAACCGTGATCCACGCACCCGGCCGGCGTATCTGGCATGCGCTGCTTCTCATCACCCTGGCGGCCGCCCTGCTCGCCGTACCCGCCGCCCCGGCCAGTGCCGCCCCGCCCACCGGCGCCGACCTGGCCTGCACCATCACGCTGACCACCGACATCCAGGAGACCGCCGACTGCACCCAACTCGCTGGACAGGGCACCTTCGTCCTGCGCATCCCGACTAGCGGCGGGATCGCCACGGTGGCCGGCACGTTCGACACCAGCGGCTCCGCCGCCGGCGCGGTCGTCACCGGCGACCTCACCGGCACCGCCCACGTGACCGCCGTGCTCGAAGGCGACTGTGTCACCACCCCGCTGACCCGCGTGACCACCCAGGTCGACGCCCACGTCGGCCCCTAAACCCAACGGCGACCAGCCATCCCGACCGACGGCGGTCAGACGACGGCGGCATGCGCACGTCGGGTGGCGTGCCAAGACCAGCCGGTCGGATCATCAACGCCGGTCACCGGCCGAACCAACATCGTCGAGAGTCCCGCCACCTGCCAGCGCGGACCGCCCACCCCGCAAGGGAGGAATCATGATCCACACAAGCCGGCGGCCTGTCCGCCGAATGGTGTTCTTGTTCACCGCCGCGACGGCCGTCCTGCTTGCCCTGCCGTCCAGCCCGGCCCGAGCCGACGCGCCGATCTCCACCGCCGACCTCGACTGCAGCATCGCCTTCACCGTGCACATCGACCCGGCCCTGAGTGCGCGGAAGCGGCAGCCGCAGCACGTCTCCCTCAGCAGCCGTGGCCTGACCGGCACCGCCACCTGCACCGGCATCGTCGACGGGCAGCAGGTCACCGGAGCGGGCCGGTTCGGCCTCAGCGAGGCCGACATCGCCGACTGCGTCCTGGCCACCGGGCACGGCACGTTCGTCCTGCAGATCCCCACCACCGGCGGGATCGCCACGCTGGCCGGCAAGTTCACCAGCGTCGGCAACGTCCTCAGCGGCGACCTCACCGGCACCGGCCAGGTCCTCGGGACCGAAGGCGACTGCTTCACCACCCCACTCACCAGCGTCACCGTGATCGACACTGTCCACGTCGGCCGCTGACCACCAACCCCGCCAGGATCGACAAACCACCCCACTGACAACCCCGACCCACCAACCACATCCGAACACCGCCGCCGACACCGCCAAGGAGACCCGGACGCCACCGACCGAGCCGCGCAGGTAGTCATCGCAAGGCACGCCTTCGTCCAGAACCTCCGCCGCGGTCACTACGAACTTGGCATCGACCAACCGTGCGCGGCACGGGTCGCCGCGATCACCGAACTCGCCTTGGCGACCTGACCTCCTGTCAGACCACGGGGGCTCACGTCCTGCCAGTCAGACAACGCATCCGCGCACTTGCCGCCGCCGGCCGAACAGCGCCGAAGCCAAGCTGGTCGAAACGCCACCGCCAAGATCGTCGGTAGCCGGCAAGTGGTGAGCCACTCTGGGACCAGAACCGGGTAGTCGCCAATCGCTACCCTCGTGCAGCCGAGCGGGCCACTGCATCGACAGATTGGTTCACTTCCGCTCCGCAATGAGCCACGACACCGGTCCGAGACACGATCTCTGCGCTGATCCCGTTGTAGGCGAGCACACCATCGGCCACGACGGCTACGAACTCTCTGACATTTGCTCGCCAAGGCAGTACGCAGCCCGGTTTCTCACACTCGCCGCAGCAGATCTGGGACCATCCCGCTCGCGAGGCCGATCCCAGGTCATGCGCTGGTTGACTGATCGCCCATGCCGTCGTCTGGCATACGCCGGTCGGATGAGGTCGACCACTTCTTCGGCTCGGGTTGTGGTCGCCGAGTTGACAGAACGACGGGCCGAGACGTTCCTTCGTCGCTGTCTGAACCGATGTCGTTCCCGGGCTACACGAAGAGTAGCCTTTGGTCTACCGGACGTAGGTTCACTGGGTATTGCTGGAAAAGGCTGGGAAATGTAGGCTGCCCGCGTGGCCGAGTCGATAGAGATGTTGGAGCGCAGGATCGACGAGCTGCGTACGGCAGTGCGGTTGGCCGCTGTCGCTGGCGATCGGGTCAATGCCCGCGCGCTCCGGGCCGAGCTTCGCCGCGCTGAGGATGCGTGGGAGCGGGCGCTGACGGCCTTGGGCGAACCCTCGCCGATGCCGCCCGCCTTGGTTGCGGTGGGTTCCTTGCTTCCGGTACGTGAGCAGGTCCACCACGCGCTCACCCTGCTCACGGTGCCGGCCGCGCCGCGGCTCATCGTCGCTGTCCATGAGGCGTTCTTCTCCGGTGAGATGGTGTCGGCCAGGCTGACCAGTCTGCGTCGGGACGAAGAGCGGTCGTTTCGGTCCGCCCCGTATGCCCGCCCGTACTATCTGTGTCCGGCCCTTACCGCCGACATGCTGGCGCCGGCTCGGGGTTTGCTGACGGTCTCGACGTGGAGCGTGGCCGAGCGGATTGTCGGGCCGCTCAGTCTGAGGGTGCATTTTCTGACTGCTGCGATCCGGGTGGCCGACGCGGTCGTTCGGTTGGACGCGCCGCGCCCGGCGACCGGTCATCTGCTGCGGCGGTTCGCCGCCAACATTCCGGGCGCCATTGATGGTGCGTACACGCCGATGAGTGTGGCGAAAGCGGCGCGGGCGGAGCTTGTCGTTCATGAGGAGGCCGACCGGTACGCCAGGGACGAGGCGGCCAGGCGAGCGGTGCGCCTTACCGACGTGCAGCGGCTCTTCGGCGCTCGGCTCGGGCTGGTGGGCGACGAGGCTGGTGAGGAGGCGACGGGATGAGCGCACCGGCAGAGGAGGCGCTTGACCGCATCCGTGGTGATGCACCAGCGCGCAACCATAATGCCCGTACCATTTCCGCGCTCACCAGCAACCCGGGCTGCAACCGGCGCGCGATCATGGACGCGGCGGGCATCGACAAGTCGCGGCTCGCCTCGTATGTCGGCTTTCCCGCCCAGTTCGGACAGTCGCAGTTCGCCATCACCCGCGGCAACGTGTTCGAAGCACAGGTCAAGGCCGACGGCTGCGCGGAACTGCTCACGCTGCTGCGGGAAAGGCTCGCCCTGGCGCTGCCGGAGGTGTCTTATGACGACTTGGAGCTGGTGGGTGGCAACACCAGCCCCGAGCTGCGCCATGCCCGCACGAAGACCTTGCTGGCCCGCGCCGCCGCTGGCTTGGACGACGCCGGGACCCTGTTCGACCATCCGCTGCTGCGCCTGTCCGTCGGCGGACGCGATGTCTACCTCGAGCCTGATCTGATCGCCTTCCAATGGAAAGGCCAGTTCCACGTCATTGAGATCAAGTCGTTTCCGGTCATCGACGGGCAGGCCGACGGCGAGAAGGTAGCGGCAGCGGTCATCCAGTCCGCCGTGTACGTGCACGCCATGCGCGCTCTGCTGGCCGACCAGGGTTTCCCGTCCGATGTGGTGGCGGACAACGTGGTCCTGGTGTGCCCGAAGGACTTCTCCAACCGGCCAACGGTGACCTTCGTCGATGTACGCAAACAGCTGACGGTGCTTCGTCGCCAGCTCTCGCGGCTGACCCGGATCGACGTCCTGTTGTCGCTGCTGCCGCCGACTCTGTCGCTGTCGGTCGCTCGGCCTGCGGCGGCAGTCGTCGCGGACCTGCGCCGGATCGAGGCCCGGTACATGCCTGAGTGTCTCGACACATGCGACCTGGCGCGGTTCTGCCGGGACGAGTCGCACGGTTGCACCCGCGTGATGGGGCACACGGTCAGTGAGGATCTGGGAGGTGTGGAAACCGTCGAGACCGCGCTTGGACTGGCCAGGGGCACGTTGCCGCCGTCGCCGGAGCAGGAGGACGCGGCGTCGTTGCTGCGCCTGGCGTGGTCGCTGCGGGAGGAGTGCTTTGGAGGTGTCGCGTGAGCACGCTCACCTCGCTGGCCCGGGCCCTCGCATTTGAGACTGGCCGGGCGGTGCCGGTAGCCGCCCGCCGGCATGCACACCTGAGTGATCGGCCGCTGGTTTTCGTGCCGTTGTCCCTGGCCGGTGAGGCGAACGCGCCACTGGCCTGCCTGGTTGGCTCGCAGGCGTCCGCACCTCGGTTGTTGGTGGTGCCGCAGCCGCGCAACCGGGACCTGCGTTTCGCCTTCGCCGCCTCGCTCGCTTCGGTGGTCTTGGACTATGTGGACTCCTTTGCCGCGTCGATGGAGGTGATCGAGGGCCGCAACGTTGCTACCGATGCGCCGCAGCTGCTGGTGGCGAATCCGTCGGGCGTGGCGTTCACGCGGCTGCTGGGTCGTTCGACCCGGCTACGGCGCACCGAGGGGGAGTACGCGGTTGAGCCGTCGGTGCCGTTGCTCGGGCTGTGGCTGACGTACTTTGCCGAGCGGAACGAGCATCCCGGCTCGTCGTCGATGCTTGCGATGACCTCGGTGCTGGCCGCCCATTGGGCAACAGGGCAGAGCACATTAGAAGACGCGAACCTCGCCGCATTGATCGGGTGGATCGACCCACCACCCGGAATGTCCGGGCCGGAGGCCGCCGCCATGGCGGAGGACCCGGTGCGCTGCCCGCCGGCCGGGCCGGCGACGGACCCGACGTTCGACAACGAGGTGCTCGCGCCACTGGTTCGCTCATACGACCACGCGGTCGACGACGCTGGGCGGGCCCGCGCGGCCGCGGCGCTGGGGACGGCCCTGCGCGGCCGCGGCGCTGGGGACGGCCCTGCGCGGGCAGCTGGAACCGACGTGGCGGCTGATGTGGCATGGGGTCTCGTTGCTCCAGGCCCTGCCAGCGGGTCCTTCGTTGCCGAGGCGATGGCGGCAGGACCGTCGCGAGTTCACCGACCGGATGGAGTATTGGCGCGACGGCGGCCTGCCACAGGGGCGAACGGACCAAGCGGTGGCGGCGGCCCGCCGGCTCAACCGCCTGGAACGCGAACAGGACGATCTCATTGTGGACCGGGCGTTCGACGACGAGCTGGCCATGGCGGAGGTCCGGCTCGGCGGTGAGGCGTTCGCGGGACATGTCATACATCGCGATGCGACCCGGCTGGATACTTCCGGTCCGCGTCGCAAGCTCCGCCCGCACATCGTCGTCGCGACATCCGACCGGCTCCGACTGGAGCAGGGTGTTGTGGTTCGATCCGCCTCCCGGCCGGCGCAGGAAGCGCGCATCCTCGATATCTCCTATGTGGAGTCCACGGTAGAGGTGCGGCTGGAACTTGCCGGCGGAATGGGGCGTTCGTTGACTCCGGCGCCCGGATCAGTGCCCGAGCTGGCAGAACACCTGTGTTACAGCACGCTTGCGAAGGATTCCGGGCGTCTGCCGCCGTTTCCCAGCGTTGAGGAAACGCCGTGGACGCACGGTGGGCCACCGCCGGTCTATCTGCCTACCGACGAGGATGCTACGGAGGTGTGGGCATGAAGCCGCTCGCCGAGGAAGGCGACATATCCGCGGGCTCGGCGGTCCACGACGCCGAACGTGTCGTGGCCGCCGTCCTCACCGGCCTGCGCGGCGGGTCGCAGCGGGGGGTGGTGGTCGACTCGCCACCCGGTGCCGGCAAGTCCACCCTCGTGGTGCGTGCGGCGCTCGCGCTTGCCGCCGAGGGTCGGCAGGTGATGGTCGTCGCCCAGACCAACGAGCAGGTCGACGATCTGGTATGCCGGCTGGCGGTGGCCGGTCCACAGCTGGTCATCGGTCGGCTGTCCCCTGCGGACCATGTGCTCTCGCCTCGCGTTGCCCAGCACCCGACGGTGCTGGTCCGCTCGTCGGCCGCAGACATGTCGTCGGCGGCCGTACTCGTCGGGACGGCAGCGAAATGGGCCTACGTCGCGGACGGCCAGTGGCCGTGGGCGATCGTCGACGAGGCCTACCAAATGCGCTCGGACATGCTGCTGCGGATCGCACCGCGATTCGAGCGGGCGCTCTTCGTCGGCGACCCGGGACAACTCGACCCGTTCTCCACCATCGAGACCGACAGATGGACCGGGCTGACCTGGGACCCCATGCAGAGCGCGGTCTCGGTCCTGCTGCGCCACAATCCCGACGTCGTCCAACACCGCCTGCCGGTGTCATGGCGGCTACCGGCGACGGCGGCATCGGTTGTGTCGGAGGCGTTCTACCCGTTCACGCCGTTCGCGTCGGGCACAACTCCCGAGGACCGGCAGCTGGTATTGCGGACCGCGGCGATCGGCGGTGCAGCGGTGGATCGTGCGCTCGTGATGGCGACCGAGACTGGATGGTCGCTGTACGAGCTGCCGGCGCGCCATGCGCCGCGTACCGACGATGAGGCGGCCACTGCCTGCGTCGACCTGGCATTGCGGCTGCTGGAGCGCGGTGCGGTCGCCGTGTCCGCCGATCGCGCCCCTGAGGGCGAACTTGTGACGCCCGCCCGGATCGCGATCGGTACGGCGCACCGCGACCAGGCGGCCACCATACGGTCAATGCTGGGCGGCCGGGCTACGGGGATCACCGTGGACACCGCCAACCGGCTACAAGGACGCGAATACGACGTGACCATCGTGCTCCACCCGCTGTCCGGACGGCTGGACGCAACCGCCTTCCATCTTGAGTCGGGACGGTTGTGTGTCCTGACCTCAAGGCACCGGCACGCGTGCATCGTGGTCGCGCGGGCCGGAATCCAGGAACTGCTCGACGCCCACCCGTCGACCGAGCCGGTGCACCTCAACGTCCCAGTCAAGTTCCCCGACGGCTGGGAAGCCAACCAATCGGTCCTGACCCACCTAAACACCCGGAGGGTGCTGGCGCGATGACCGCGCGACACAGAAGCTGCGGCGGGCAGCCTCGTAACGATCCAGCACAGATGAGGAGCGGTGATGCCGACCTTTGACCAGTTCTTCCTCCGAGCGACTGGGCATCCGCCCTACGGGTACCAGCGGCGGCTGGCATCCGATGGCTTGCCGGCAGTGGTGCAGGCGCCGACCGGCACGGGCAAAACCGGCGTGATCCTGGCCTGGTTGTGGCGGCGCCTGCATGGACCGGACCCGGGTGCGACTCCCCGCCGGCTGGTCTACGCGTTGCCGCAGCGGACGTTGGTCGAGCAGGTCGCCGGTGGGGCCGAGCGATGGTTGGCCAACTTGGGCCTCACCGAGGATGTGCCGCTGCACGTGGTCATGGGCGGCGCCGGCACAACACAGCGGCGATGGCGGATTGACATGGATCGGCCCACGATCGTGGTGGGCACGGTCGACTCGCTGGTGAGCAAGGCGCTCAACCGGGGGTATGGCATCTCGCGGCCGACCTACCCGATCGACTTCGCCCTGGTCACCAACGGCGCGCAATGGATGGTTGACGAGATTCAACTGTGTCCCGAGTCGACGACCACCCTGCGCCAGCTGGCCGCTTTCACCGACGCTGGCCGGGTGGGTTCCTGGGCGACCTCTGAGCCGGTCCGGCTGACCTGCATGTCGGCGACTGTCTCGCCGGTCTTGCTGGACACAGTGGACAATCCGATGCCGTCGGCGGCGGATGTGCTGCGGATCGAGCCGTACGAGCGGGTCGGCGCCTTGGCACGTCGGCTGGATGCGCGGCGGACCGTCCGTCGTCTGGAGTGTGAACCGGGTGACCGCCGAGCGCTGGCCGCAGCGGTGCGGGAGCGGCACCGTCCGGGCACCCTGACCCTGGTTGTGGCCAATACCGTGCCCGTTGCGCGGGAGGTGTTCGCCGCGTTGCGGGACGTGCCGGCCGAGCTGACACTGCTGCATTCGCGTTTCCGTGGTGTCGAGCGTGAGGCTCTGATCCAGCGCCTCACCGGGGTACCGGGGGAGGTGAACCACGTTGTGATCTCCACTCCTCCGGCGGCGCCGGCACCGTATGAGAAGACCGATGTCGATGCGGCAGCAGCCGAGCTGACCATGCTGGAGGGCGAGGCCGTCACCGGCGAGGGCATGCTGGCGCGTGATGTGGCGACCACCGACGCGCAGGTCAGCGTCATCCGTCGGCCCGACCTGCTCGCACTGTTCGACACTGCGCCGGACCTCAGTGGCGCCGACATTGACATCGCCCCGTACGTGCGAGATGGCGACGACTTGGACGTGCAGCTTGGCTGGGCACATTGGACACCCGCCGATGACAGCGGCCGGCCGCCGGCAGGTGCCAAGCCGCCGGAGGCCAGGCTGCGGTGCCGGGTACCGCTGGGAGAGCTGCGAGCGCTGGCGAAGAGCAAGAAGGTGTGGCGGTACGAGCAGACGGCGGGCCAGTGGTCGCAGGTGAGCGACCGGGCACCGGCTCGACCCGGCGAGGTGCTGGTGATGGCGGCCAAGGAAGGCGGCTACGACGTCCGGACGGGGTTTGACCCGCGTGTCACCGTACCGGTCGCCGGGTCTCCCACGTTGGACGAGCTCCCGGACCCGGCCACCGGTGCGGATCCGGCTTCCGGCGCTGAGGACGCATACGGGCAGGACGACGCGAGTGTCGCCCAGCGCCAATGGCTGACCCTGCAGCGGCACAGCGATGACGTGCGGGACGCGGCCCGGCAGCTGCTTGACGCGATCGACCCGGCACTGCCGCCGAGCGTACGGGAGGCGGTAGTCGTCGCGGCGTACGCCCACGACGCCGGGAAGAGCCACGAGACGTGGCAGGACGCGCTGTGCAGCCTCGCCGGTCTCGACGAGCGCGAGCGCATCACCGCTGGGCGGCCATGGGCCAAGTCAGCGAGAAACGGACGGCTTACCTTCGCCGGCGGGGTCAGCTTCCGGCACGAGCTGGCCTCCTTGCTCCTGCTGGACGGACTGCTGCGGGGATTGCTCGACGGCGTCGACGACCCGGACCTGGTGCGGTACCTGGTACTGGCGCACCACGGCAAGCTGCGGGTGCAGGTGCGCGGGCCCGACGATACCGACGACGAGACGCTGCTCGGTCTCAAACGCGGCAGCGTCATCACCTGCCCGGCCTTGCTGGGCCAGGCGGCCGGTGAGCTGACCGTCGACATCGAGCAGTTCGGGTTCGGGGGCGAGCGGTCGTGGACGCGTACCGCACTGCGGCTGCGTGACCGGTACGGGCCGTTCGTGCTGGCCTATCTGGAGACCTTGGTACGCATTGCGGACTGGCGGGCCAGCGCGGACGCTGCCGAGGCGCCGCACGGTTTGGAGGAGAGGCGATGACCCGACACATCCTGCCCGGACTCAGGTCCGAGCCGCTGGCCTCCTACCTGGCCGGCCTAGGGTTGATCCGGATTCTCGGCGAGCAGATCGATTCGGACTCGACTGCGGCGTGGAGCGACGGCGGTCTGGTTGTCCAGACCGCTGTGGACGACATTGCCGCCTGGCTCGCCGAGCGGTACGTCCCGACTCCCGTGTTGAGCCCCTGGAACGAGGGTAGCGGCTTTGGCGCCAAGGACAAGGCGCCCAAGGACGCTCTCGCATCGCTGGCCGCGAACATGTCACCCAGACTGGATGCCTTCCGCGCCGCGAACGCCGCGGCCAGGCGCGTCGGGGAGACGTATCGGTCGGACGCCGGGTGGCCCAAAGAGCGCGCGGTACGCGAGTTCCGTAACCGATGCCCAGAGTCTGTGCTGGCCTGGATCGACGCCGCGGTGGTGCTTGCCGGGGACCAGACGTTGTTCCCCCCGCTGCTGGGTACTGGCGGCAATGACGGGCGGCTCGACTTCTCGACAAACTTCCATCAACGGCTCTTGGAGTTGCTCGACGCCGCGCCGCGGGCGGGGCAGCGTCGCGAAACGCTGGCCCGGGACCTGCTCAACGGAACCCAGGTCGAGCGCCTCAGCTCTGGAGCCGTCGGCCAGTTCGACCCGGCCGGAGCGGGCGGACCCAACTCTTCACCGTTCGGCGCCGCCGACTCGGTGGTCAACCCGTGGGGTTTCGTGCTGCTGGTCGAGGGTGCATTGCTGTTTGCGTCGACGGTAGTGCGGCGTAACCAGCACGGCGCTGGACGCGCGGCGATGCCGTTCACCTCATTGCCTTCGTCCGAGGGGTCTGTGAGTGGCGCGCGCGGGGAGACCTCACGTGGCGAGTTGTGGACTCCGCTGTGGGACAAGCCCTTTACCCTAGCCGAGGTCCGCCAGCTCTTTGCGGAAGCGCGGGCCTCCTGGCGGGGCCGACCGGCCCAACAGGCGGTCGAGTTCTACGCGGCCACCCGCACGTTGGGGGTGTCTCGTGGCATCGCGGCGTTCACCCGGTACGGGTTGCATCGACGCAACGGCTTGGCCTTCGCTGCTGTGCCCATCGAGCGGGTCATTGTCACCAACCGCCCCGAGGTGGCGCTCGCCGCGCGTCTGGAGGAGTGGGTCTCCTGGGCGCGGCGTGGTGAGGCGAGCACGGCGGTCTCGCAGCAGATCCGCCGGTTCGACAAGGCGCATCTCAGCTTCGCCCGGGACGGGGGCCCGGTGGCGCTGGGCTACCTGCTCGCTGCGGTGACAGACCTGGAGCTGGCCGTGGGACGTAGCGGCCGGACTCGTGCCGCGGTTCAAGCCCGCCGTCCGCCGTCGGCTGAGGACTTCCTGCGTTGGCTTCGGTCGGTCGAATGCCCGGAGCTGAGAATCCTGCGTTCCGCGTAATTCGGGGGTTCTGGAGACGGGATCGGGGCATCACCGCAGGTAGGAAGGCCGGAAGCCTTCGTCAGGCGCGAAAACGCCTAGAGAAACGCCTGCCAATATTGTCCCTAGCCAGAGAGGTTGT
>WNGA01011122.1_pt1 | contig 11791 bp, 9 predicted proteins | sample 5400061 | NCBI WGS metagenome assembly WNGA01 (sample SAMN13153366, study PRJNA577476) | soil metagenome | isolation source: 100 cm soil or saprolite under grassland replicate 2 | place: USA:California | collected 2016-06-15
GACGAGCTCGTTGAACGGGAACGACAGGGTGTAGACGCCGGACGTCCACGTACCGGACTGGTAGACGCCCGAGCCGTCGACGTGGTCGGAGTTGAAGTTTGCGTACGGGTCGACGTACGTAAAGGCGCCGAGGCCACTCGAAGCGAGGCGCAGCGACCCCTTGGAATAGGCGAGCCCACTCGTCGTGCCGGAGCTCAGGGCGAATTCGTGGTAGTTGAGGGGATAGGGCTGCGCGGCGAGCGCTGGGGCGGCCGAGGCAAGAAGGAAAGCGGCGGCCGCCGCGACTGTGATGAGCGCATGACGGATCATCGGCGGACCGTAGCGCGGATGCCGCCGACCCGTCGCGAGCGTGCCGGGGGACCGTGATGATGCGCTAGTGAACGTTCTCGCCGCCGCATCGGGTGTCTTCGGTCCAGCCAACCAGCAGTACCTCGACCAGGCGCGCCAGATGCAGGCGCTGTCGTTCGCGGCGCACATTCCGCTCGTCTGTTTCGGCATCGCCTTTCCGGCGCTCGTGCTGTTCGCGGAGTGGCTCGGGCACCGGACGGGCGACCCGCTCTACACGACGCTGGCCCGTCGATGGTCGAAGGTGATGCTCGCGCTCTTCGCCGTCGGTGTCGTCACTGGCACGATCTTGAGCTTCGAGCTGGGCCTGCTCTGGCCGAACTTCATGGCCACCTTCGGCGACGTGTTCGGTCTCGCCTTTGCACTTGAAGGCTTCTCGTTCTTCGTCGAGGCGATCTTCATCGCACTCTACGTCTACGGCTGGGGACGTCTCTCGGCGCGCACGCACCTGCTCGTCGGGATCCCGATCGTCATCTCCGGCTTCGCCGGATCGCTGATGGTGATCGCCGTCAACGGATGGATGAATCATCCTTCCGGCTTCACCCTGCGGGCCGGTGAGGTCACGGACGTGCACCCGTTCGCGGCACTGTTCGGGAACAGGTACTTCTGGCACGAGCTCGTGCACATGTACCTCGCCGGCTTCATCGTCGCCGGCTTCCTCACAGCGGGTGTCTACGCATGGGGATGGCTGCGCGGCCGCACGGGACGCTACGAGCGGACGGCGCTCGCGATTCCTCTCACGGTCGCGGCGCTTGCCGCGCCCGCGCAGATCGTCGTCGGCGACTGGGCTGCACGCGACGTCGCCGAGACGCAACCGGTCAAGCTCGCTTCGCTGGAGGGTGTCGGCGAGACCGAGCGCGGCGCGCCCGTCCACGTCCTCGGCTGGTACGACAACGGCGAGGTCAAGTACGGAATCAAGATCCCGAAGCTGCTCTCGCTCCTCGCGTTCCACGACCCGAATGCGACCGTGAAGGGCCTCGAGACGGTGCGACCGGACGATCGCCCGCCGGTCAACGTCGTCCGGTTCGCGTTCCAGACGATGGTCGGAATCGGCTCCGGGCTCGCCCTGCTCGCCGTCGTGTACGTCGGCACCTGGTTCCGCAAGCGCCGGTTACCGCGCTCGCCGTGGTTCTACCGTGCGCTCGTGGCAGCAGGCCCGCTGTCGCTCGTTGCGCTGATCTCCGGCTGGGTCACCACCGAGGTCGGACGCCAGCCCTGGGTCGTCTACCGCGTGATGCGCACGTCCGAGGCGGTGACCGGCGCGGGCGGCATCCCCGTCGGCTACTCCGCCCTCGCCGCCGTGTACGCAGGGCTTGCGGTGGCAGTCGCGTGGATTCTCGTGCGCCTGAGCCGCGCTCCGCTCGATCTCACTCCCGCCTCGGTTGGAGCAGATGAGCCTCGCTGAGGGCCCGCTGCTCGTGATGCTCGGTGGGCTCGCAGCGTACGCCGTGCTCGGCGGCGCGGACTTCGGCGCCGGCTTCTGGCAACTGGCAGGCGGGCGCCACGAGCGCGCCCGGCAGATTCGAGAGCACGCCCATCACGCGATGGGCCCGGTGTGGGAGGCAAACCACGTCTGGCTGATCTTCGTCCTCGTCATCTGCTGGACCGCGTATCCGACGGCGTTCGGCTCGATCACGTCGACGCTCGCCGTACCGCTGTTCATCGCCGGTCTCGGGATCGTCCTGCGGGGAACGGCATACGCGCTGCGATCGGGGACGGCGACCGCGCGCGAGCAACGGCGCGTAGAGGTCGCGCTCGCCGTCTCGTCGATCCTCACGCCGTTCGCGCTCGGCACGATCATCGGCGGGATCGCGTCGGGACGAGTGCCGGTCGGGAACGCACAAGGCGATCTCGTCGACAGCTGGCTCAACCCGACGTCCATTTTGATCGGCGTGATTGCGGTGGCGACCGCCGCGTACCTGGCGGCCGTCTATCTCGCCGCGGACGCAGCCCGCATCGGGCACAGCGAGCTCGCGCAGGCGTTTCGTGCTCGCGCGCTTGCGACCGCCGTCGTCGCCGGCGCCGTCGCGCTTGGCGGTCTGGCCGTCGTTCGCGACGACGCGCGGCCGATCTGGGACGGGCTGACGCACGGCGCCGGTCTCGGCGCGGTCCTCACATCGGCGGCCGCGGGCGTCGTCACTCTGGGTCTCGTGTGGCGCAACCGTTTCGAGCCTGCGCGTGCGACCGCCGCGCTTGCCGTTACAGCGATCATCGCCGGCTGGGCCTTCGCGCAGAGGCCGCGGTTTCTACCAGGTCTCACCGTCGACGAAGCCGCTGCGAGCCGCTCGACACTCATCGCCGTTCTCGTCAGTGTCGCGATCGGCGCGGTCGTGCTCGTGCCGTCGCTCGCTCTTCTCTTCGGGCTCGTCCTGCGCGGGAGATTCGATCCAGGCAGGGAAGAGGTGCCGGCCGCCGAGCGGCCTCCGGCCTCGGCAGGCACGTCGATGCAATCACGTCTCGGCGTGATTGCGGCCGTCTGCCTCGCTGTCGGGTGCGGCCTGATGGTGTTCGTCGACACGTCCTGGGCGCGCGTCGTCGGAGTGTTCGCGCTGCTCGGTTTCGTCTTCGCAGGGTTCGTCGCTCTTGCCGCGGCGGCCTTGACAAACGACGAGCGCGTGATGTGATCAATGACGAACTCGCCGGAGAGACGGACTCGACGAAAATGCTTGTCGGACGCAGCGCCGAGACGGAGCAGACCGACCAGCTGCTCGCGGCTGCGCGCGAAGGGCGGAGCGGCGTCCTCGTGATCCGCGGCGAAGCGGGTCCCGTGCTCGATCGGATTGAAGGCTTGCCCGAGCCGCAGGCCGCTGCGTTGCGCGCCGCGTTCGCGCTCTCCAGCGAGACGGTGGACGAGCGCTTCCGCGTCTCGCTGTTCCCGGTCGCCGTGACCGTGAGCACCATCAGGAACGGGTGCAACACGAAGAAGGCCTTCAGCGGGCGCGAGCGGGCCGCCCGGAAGCCGAAGATGCCCACGAGGACGCTCCAGCCGACGTGCATGCTCGGCATCGCCGCGTACGGGTCGAAGCGAATGCCGGCGACGGAGCCGGTGTCGTGACCGGTGAGGCCGACACGCCGCAGCGGCAGATTCCGCGTGATCTGCACGAAACGCCTCAGCGCACGGCGCGCCGCTCGACGAGGTCGGCGCGCAGCGGTGCATTCGTGTCACGGCAGTCGATGCAGCGCGGAGAGGCGGCGCGCACGAGGCTCGGCGTCATCCGGCTGCCGCACGACAGACACACGGTCTGGTGATCGTCGGCTTCGGATCTCATACCCCGAAGCTACGTCCGCCGCGCAGGGATCGAACCGGCAGATTCGCCAGTCTCTTCGCCGGACATTCACGGGCGCCGTCGAACCGGTGAGGTCAGGCCGCCCTTCTCAGCGTGACCGCGTGCTGATCGCTTGCGCCCGGCTCCTCAGCCTCGGCTCTGAGCGTCGCAGGCTCGCCGTTGGTGTCCGAGGTGAGCGCGAGGTAGGACAGGGCCGCGAGTCCGAGCCCGGGACCACAGAGAATGGCGGCGCCGATGAGCCATGAGCCTGCGCCGCTCAGCGTTGCCGCCATGAACGCGGAGGCGGCGAGGAAAGGGATCGCGAGCGTCACGATCCAGCGCGTCTGCTCGCGCGCTGCATCTGTGTCGCTCATCGCTCGGCGGTCTCGTCGAGGAGGTGGGCCGCCATGATCAGCGGGACGTGGCTGAACGCCTGCGGGAAGTTCCCGAGCTGGCGAGCCGACCGCGGGTCGTACTCCTCGGCGAGGAGACCGACGTCGTTTCGGAGCGAGAGCAGCCGCTCGAACAGCGCTCGAGCGTCGTCGAGGCGTCCCGCGAGCGCGTAGTTGGCGGCAAGCCAGAAGCTGCAGGCGAGGAAGGCGCCCTCGCCTGCCGGGAGCCCGTCGACCGAGCCGTCGTCGGAGGTCGTGTAGCGGTAGACGAGCCCGTCGTGGCAAAGCCGGCGCTCGATCGCCGCGACCGTTCCGAGCATGCGTTCGTCGTTTGCCGGCAGGAATCCGACGAGCGGGAACAGGAGCGCCGACGCGTCGAGCTCCGCCGAGCCGTAGGACTGGGTGAACGTATTCTGCTTCTCGTCGTAGCCCTCGCGCAGGATCTCGCGCCGGATCTCGTCGCGCAGCGTGCGCCACCGGGCGAGCGGTGCAGGCAGACCCAGGTTCTCGGCATCGGCGACAGTGCGGTCGACCGCAACCCAGGCCATCACCTTCGAGAAGACGAAGTGGCGACGCGGGGAGCGCACCTCCCACGGGCCTTCATCAGGCAGGCGCCAGTGCGTCTCGACGAAGTCGACGAGCCCTCGCGTCAGAGACCAGACCTCGCCGTCGTGGTCCTCGAGCCCGGCGCGGCGCGCGTGGTGCATCGTGTTCACGACCTCGCCGTACATGTCGAGCTGGAACTGCGTCGAGGCGTCGTTGCCGATGCGCACCGGCCTCGATTCCGCGAACCCGGACAACCAGGGGAGCTCGAGCTCGGTCAATCGCCGTTCGCCGGCGACGCCGTAGACCGTCTGCACGTCGGCGGGATCGCCCGCGATTGCGCGAACGAGCCACGCGTGCCAGGCTTGCGCTTCCTCGCGCAACCCGGCACGGGTGAGCGCGAGCAGTGTGACCGCAGCGTCGCGCAACCAGCAATAGCGGTAGTCCCAGTTGCGGACGCCGCCGGGCTGCTCCGGCAGTGAGGTCGTGGGCGCGGCGACGATGCCGCCCGTCGGAGCGTAGGTGAGCGCCTTGAGCGTCAGCAGCGAACGCGCAACCGCGTCGCGCCACTCCCCGTCGTACGTGCACTCGGCGAGCCACTCGGTCCAGAACGACTCTGTCTCGCACACCGCTCGGAACGGGTCGATCGCGTCGGGCGCGCCCTCGTGCGAGGGACCCCAGCTCAGGACGAACGGGAGGAGCTCACCGCCGCAGACACAGAAGTCGGCGCACGACGTGAAGTCTTCGACGCGCAGCGGGACGGGCGTGCGGAGCCAGAGGCTGTCAGGCCCTGCCGTCGCGACATTCCCTCCGTCGAAGGAACGAAGCCGCGGCCGCAGCCGTCCGTAGTCGAAACGCGGCCGGAGGTCCATCCGCATACGCACGCGACCGCGGATGCCCTCGACGAGGCGTATCACGTGAGGCGTCCGCGCGCGCGGCGGCATGACGTCGACGAGCCGGATCGAGCCGTCGGCGGTCTCGAAGTCCGTCTCGAGGACGAGTGTGTCGCCGCGGTAGCGGCGCCGGACGGCCTGCACGAGGCCGTCCGGCGCGATCCGCCAGCAGCCGTTCTCCTCGTCGCCGAGCAGTGCAGCGAAGCACGCGGCCGAGTCGAAGCGGGGCAGGCAGAGCCAGTCGATCGAGCCGCCGCTGCTCACGAGCGCGCCGGTGTGCGTATCCCCCAGGAGCGCGTAGTCCTCGATCCGCGACGGCATCAGGCGGCCCGGTCCGATTCGGCGAGCCGGTGCATCCCGAGCTCGGCCGCCTCGGTTTCCAGGCCGGGCTCGCGGGCCGGCAGGAAGCGAAGCACGAGCACTGCCGCAACAGCGGCGAGCGCGGCGCCGACGACGAGGCCGATCCCCATCGCGTCGGTGAAGGCGTCGCCGGTCGTCGCGAGCAGGCCGGAAGCCGCGTGGGGTGGAAGCTGCGCAGCGATCGCGGTCGCGGCGCCGATCGAGTCCTCAGCTCGTGCCTGTGCCTGCTCGGGCAACGCGCCGAGCGAGCCGTCGACATCGTTCGAGTAGAGCGAGCTGACGAGCGAGCCGATGATCGCGACGCCGAGTGCGCCCGACACCATGCGCGCGACCGTGTTGGTGGCGGAGGCGACGCCCGACTTGGCCGCGGGCACCGCTCCCACGACCGCCTCCGTCGCGGGCGCCATGATCCAGCCCATCGCGAGCGCCACGCCGAAGAACCACGCGACCAGCGCGATCGCGCCGGTGGTCGGGTCCCACAGCGTGGTCAGCGCCAGGACGATTGCGAGCCCGGTGAGGCCTGCTGCGACGACACGCGAGGTGCCGAGTCGCGCAACGGCCCTGCTCGACGAGCCGGCGCCCAGCATCAGCCCGAGCGCCATCGGGCTCATGATCGCACCCGCCTCGATCGCGCTGTAGCCGTGCGCGAACTGCAGGTACTGCGTCAGCGCGAAGATGCCTCCGAGCAGCGCGAAGAAGGCCACGCTGACCGCCGCGGTGCCGACGCTGAAGCGGGCGCTGCGGAAGAAGCCGAGGTCGAGCATCGGCTCCGCGACGCGACGCTCCCATGCGAAGAAGGTTCCCAGCAGCGCGATGCTCGCCGCGAGCGACCCCAGCACGAGGCCGGACGTCCAGCCCTTCTCGGGCGCCTCGATGATCGCGTACACGAGAACGCTGAACCCGGCCGTGGAGAGCGCTGCTCCCAGCAGGTCGAACGCGCCCGGCCGCGGGTCGCGGCTTTCGGGCACGTACCGGATGCCGAACAACAGCGCGGCGGCTGCGAACGGCACGTTGACCATGAAGACGGACCACCAGTCGAACCACTCGAGCAGCAGACCGCCGGCGAGCGGTCCGAGCCCGATCCCGACTGCCGCCAGTGCGGCCCAGATGCCGATCGCCTTGCCGCGCTCCTCGCCCGTGAAGAGGTTGGCGATGATCGAGAGGGTGGCGGGCATGATCAGCGCCGCACCCACGCCCATCCCGGCGCGCACGGCGATCACCTGGCCGGCGGAGTCGGCCACGAGTGCGCCGAGGCTGGCGAGCCCGAAGATCGACACGCCAGCCTGCAGCGCGAGCTTGCGTCCGAAGCGGTCGCCGAGCGTGCCGAAGACGAGCAACAGACCGGCGAACACGAGCAGGTATGAGTCGACCATCCACTGCAGCTTCGAGGCACTGGCGTTGAATTCGTCCTGCAGCGTCGGCAGGGCGACGTTGAGGATCGTGTTGTCGAGCCCGATGATCACCAGGCTCAGCGAGAGCACGCCCAGCGTCTTCCAGCGGCGGGCGTACTGAATAGGGTCGATCGTCATCAGGCTACGCTCCCTTCGGGTTGATGAGCCCACGATGGGCCACGCCGGCGCGGCTCGCACCGGCGATGTCGCCGGGATCGGGGGAGGCGTGAGTACGATCTAAGAGCCGTGCTCTACGGGAGAAATGCCGAGTGTTCCCGCATCGGCGAGCTGCTCGCGGGCGCCCGTCAGTCCCGAAGCGGCGTGCTCGTGCTGGTGGGCGAAGCGGGCGTTGGGAAGTCGGCGCTCCTCGAACACGCGCGCGAGCGCGCGAGCGGCATGCTCGTCCTCAGCGCCGGCGGGATCGAGTCGGAGGCGCAACTGCCCTTCGCTGCGGTGCACCAACTCGTCCGCCCGATCCTTCCCCACCTCGAGAAGCTTCCGGAACCGCAGGCGCGCGCACTCCGGAGCGCGCTCGGTCTGGAAGCCGGCGGCGGGGACGATCGCTTCCTGGTCTCACTTGCCGTTCTGAGCCTGCTCGCGGAAGCAGCCGAGTCCGGTCCCCTTCTCTGCCTGGTCGACGACGCGCACTGGCTCGACGACGCGTCCGCCGACGCGCTCGTCTTCGTCGGCAGGCGGCTGGAGGCGGAGGGAATCGCAATGCTCTTTGCGGCTCGGGAGGACGAGGCTCGCAGCTTCGACGCGACCGGATTGCCGGAGCTGCGTCTCAGCGGACTCGATCATGACGCGGCGACAGCGCTGCTCGATCACGACCTGGGTGTCCCGCTTTCGCCCGAAACGCGCGAGCGGCTGATCGAGGGAACCGGCGGCAATCCGCTTGCGCTGCTCGCGCTTCCATCGACCGTGAGCGAGGCGCAGCTCGCGGGCACCGAGCCGCTGCTCGACCCGCTCCCGGTCGACGCCCGCGTCGAGCGCGCATTTCTCGCGCGTGTGGCCCGGCTTCCCGAGGAGACGCAGGCGCTCCTTGTCGTCGCTGCGGCCGAGGGCAGCGGCGCGCTAGCGACGGTGCTGCGCGCGGCCGCGCAACTCGGAGCCGCGGTGGAGGCGCTCGACGCCGCCGAGCAGGCGGCGCTCGTTCGCGTCGACGAGGGCCGGCTCGAGTTCCGCCACCCGCTCATCCGCTCCGCCGTCTATCAAGCGGCGCCGCTGTCGAAGCGGCAAGCGGCGCACCGCGCGCTCGCGAGCGTCCTGGACGGGGAGGCCGAGGCGGACAGGCGTGCCTGGCACCGCGCCGCCGCCTGCGTGGAGCCTGATGCCGCCGTCGTCGCCGAGCTCGAGCAGGCGGCGCAACGGGCGCTGCGGCGGAGCGGCTTCGCGGCCGCCTCGCTCGCGTTCGAGCGCGCCGCCGCGTTGACACCGGACGAAGCGCAGCGTGCGCGCCGGCTCACCGCCGCGGCGGAGCATGCCTGGTTCGCGGGCAGGCTCGAGCGGGCACTGATGCTGCTCGACCGAGCACGTCCGATGGTCGACGGGCCGGTCGAACGGGCCGACATCGACCGCTGGCGAGGTCTGATCGAGATGAACCGTGGCCGGCCGATCGACGGATATCAGGTGCTCGTGCGGGCAGCGACCGAGGTGGCGCCGAGCGACGGCAAGCGCGCGCTCGACCTGCTGAACCTCGCCGGCGCCGCCGCGGCGTACGCGGGCGACGGAGAGGCGCAGGTCGCCGTCGCCGAGGTCGCCCGCGGTGTGGCGGTCGACGAGTCGCCGTTCTCGGCAATGCTCGCCTTGCTTCTCATCGGGATCGGCGCACATGCGGAGGGCGACTTCGACTCGGCCGTGCCAAAGCTCCGGCTCGCGCTCGAGCTGGCCGAGGAGCTCAGCGACACTGCAGACGTCACTCCGTCCCTGGCGCTCCTCTTCGCCGGTCGGACTGCGCTCTACCTCGGCGACGATCGGGCCGCGCATCGGGCTCACCGCGAGGCGGCGGCGAGGGCGCGCGACGCCGGAATGCTCGGCGTCCTGACGCAAATCCTCCCGATCCTCACGACCACCGAGGTGTGGGCCGGCCGCTGGGATTCAGGCTTCGCGAACGCGAGGGAGGGCCTTCGGCTCGGTCGCGAGATCGGCCAGCACCACCTCGTCGCGCAGGCGCTCGTGCTGCTCGTCCTCATCGCCGCCCTTCGAGGCGACGGGGAGGAGTGTCGGAAACTCGCGGCCGAGAGTCGGGAGCTCGCCTCCGCCCGCGGGCTCAGGGTCGTCGCCGAAATCACGCAGTGGGCGCTCGCGCTGCTCGAGCTCGGGCTCGGTCGGACAGAGCAGGCGCTGAGACACGCTCGAGACATCTCCAGCACGCTGACCGTCTACTGGTCTGCGCTCGATCGAATCGAAGCCGCAATCCGCGCAGGCGAGGAAGCAACCGCGCGCGCCTGGCTCGAGTCGTTCGAGCCGTGGGCGGAGTCGACCGGTGCTGCCTGGGCGCGCGCAGTCGTCCTGCACTGTCGCGCGCTCCTCTGCGAGGACGAGAACGAAGCGGGTCGACTTTTCCAGGCGTCGGTCAACGCGCACGTCGGCGCCGGCCGTCCCTTCGAACACGCCCGTAGCGAGCTCGCCTACGGCGAATTCCTGCGACGCGCTCGACACAAAATCGAGGCGCGCGAGCACCTGCGCGCGGCGCTCGACGCATTCGAGTCGCTCGGGGCGACGCTCTGGGCGGAGCGCGCACGCGTCGAGCTGCGGGCGAGCGGCCAGACGGCGCGGCGGCGTGACGCGAGCACGAGAGACGACCTCACCCCCCAAGAGCTTCAGATCGCGCAGTTCGTCGCGCAGGGTCTTTCCAACCGCGAGGTCGCGGCGCAGCTCTTCCTCAGCCCGCGCACGATCGACTTCCACCTGCGCAACGTCTTCAGGAAGCTCGGCATCTCGTCGCGCATGCAACTCGCCCGGCTCGAGCTGGACCGGGACGAACAGCGCGTCGCGGCGGCCTCTGAACCGGCCATTCCGCCGGTGCGAGCGTAGTCGACCGGTCGTAGCGTCGGGCTTCACGTCTTGAGCCGTTTCTGTGGCTCGGGAGCAACTCGAACCGAAGGAGATGCCCGATGAAGGTATTCGTTGCCGGTGGAACGGGAGCTGTCGGCCGGCGACTCGTCCCGCTGCTCGTGGCACGCGGTTACGAGGTCGCCGCGACAACCAGGTCCCCCGAGAAGGCGCGCACGCTCTACGAGCTCGGCGCGCAGCCCGTCGTGGTGGACGCGCTCGACCGCGAGGGAGTGCTAGAGGCGGTCAGACGCCTCGAGCCCGAGATCGTCGTCCATCAGCTGACCGGCCTCGCAGGCTCGACCGACCTCAAGCGATTCGACGACGTGTTCGCGTTCACGAACCGTCTCCGCACGAAGGGCACGGATTACCTGCTCGAAGCCGCCCGTACGGTCGGCGCCCGCCGACTGATCGCCCAGAGCTTCGGGAACTGGAACTACGAGCGCACCGGACGAAGCGTGAAGACGGAAGCCGACCCGCTCGACCCGAGCCCGCCGCCTTCCATGAGCCGGACTCTGGCCGCGATCACGTACCTCGAGTCCGCCGTGGTCGGGGCAGACGCACTCGATGGGCTGGCACTTCGCTACGGCAATCTCTACGGACCCGGAACGGGAACGGCTGAGGACGGGCCGCTCGTGGAGATCGTGCGAAGGCGCCGCCTGCCGATCATCGGCGACGGCGCCGGCGTGTGGTCGTTCGTGCACGTCGACGACGCGGCGGGCGCGACGATCGCCGCGATCGAGCGAGGCGAGCCCGGGATCTACAACATCGCCGACGACGAGCCCGCGCCGGCGAACGTGTGGCTACCGGAGCTGGCGAGAATCCTGGGAGCCAAGCCGCCGCGGCACGTGCCCGTGTGGCTGGGCCGCCTTGCCGCCGGTGAGGCCCTCGTGTCGATGTTCACGCGCATCCGCGGCGCCTCGAACGCGAAGGCCAAGCGCGAGCTCCGGTGGCAGCCGTTCTACCCATCCTGGCGTGACGGGTTCCGCGCCGGCCTGGCCGAGACGCCGATCGAGCCGGCGACGGCGTCGGCGCAGGAAGGAGGCGTGGCGGCATGAAGCCACAGCACCGCTCCTGCGCAGTCGTGCGGCAGGCCCCCGCCGTCCGACAACGGGCTCACCTGGTCGATGCCCATCAAGGTCAACCAGACGCCGGGCAGTTCCACGCCCGGCAATCACCAGGCGTTCGTCGCCGGCGTGCACGTCACCCCGAACGGAACGGTCGGCGTGACGTACTACGACTTCCGGAACAACGACGCCAACCCGGGCGTTCCACGGACTACTGGATCGTCCACTGCCATGCGGCCTGCGCGAGCCCCGGCGAGCTGGAGCGGCGCCGAGAGTCGGCTCACGACGACGTCGTTCGGCAGCGAGCAAGCGCCGGCAGCGCGAGGACCCTTCGGGTACTTCCTCGGGGAGTACGAGGGCCTGACGAACATCGGAAACTCCTTCGTGCCCGTCTTCGTCGCCGTGAACAACGGCAACCCGGCGAACCGCACCGACGTGTTCGCCACCACGGCCGGGTAGATCGAGCCTGCGGGGTCTGCC
>WNGA01021068.1_pt1 | contig 11791 bp, 9 predicted proteins | sample 5400061 | NCBI WGS metagenome assembly WNGA01 (sample SAMN13153366, study PRJNA577476) | soil metagenome | isolation source: 100 cm soil or saprolite under grassland replicate 2 | place: USA:California | collected 2016-06-15
TGCCGGATGGGCTCAGCGCCCCAGTCCGCGATCCCGGCCGAGCCGGGACGGAGAGTGCGGTGAACTGGGCGTAGCCGGACATTCTATGCCCGGCTCCCCGGGGGGGAGCAAGCAACGAGCACCCCAAATGTGGGGCGGTGTCGGAGCCCTCGTCCGCGACGGAGAGGACGGGGCGGTGATCCGGGAACGGAACCACGGAACAGTCCCGGAGTACGCCGTTCGTCCTCCGGGTCTCTCTGGCATCGATTGTCCCGACGGGATGATCGCTCACATGGACTCCACCCATTTGGCCTAGCCTCATCTTCGGCCTGAGCGCAGGTGTCCTTAAGCACTTGGCCTCGGCGGGTCCGTGAACGCATCGCCCGGGCCAGGCGGTCGTCTGAGGAGAGCCGGCGTCAGGACTCGGATGAGGATGCCGCGTCGGCCGAACGGCCCGGGCCGTCGGCCCCCACCGACCGGGCCACCACCTGGGCCACGTCGAGCACCTCGATGGCGCCGCCCTTGTCCCGCGAACCGTCGTCCAGCATGATCAGGCAGTACGGGCAGGCCACGCCGAGTCGCTTCGCGCCGGTGGAGATGGCCTCCTCCGTCCGCTCCCGGTTGATCCGCTTCCCGAGGTGCTCCTCCAGCCACATGCGAGATCCCCCCGCGCCGCAGCAGAAGGCCCGCTCCTCGTGGCGGTGCATCTCCACGGTCTCCAGGCCGGGGATCGCGTCCAGCACCTTCCGCGGCTCGCCGTACACGCCGTTGTGCCGTCCGAGGTAGCACGGGTCGTGGTAGGTCAACAGCCCCTGCACCTCCTCGGTGGGCTTCAGACGGCCGTCCTCGATGAGCCGCGCGAACAGCTGGGTGTGGTGCACGACCTCGTACGTGCCGCCGTAGTCCGGGTACTCGTTGCGCAGGGTGTTGAAGCAGTGGGGGCAGTTCACCACGATCTTCTTCACGCCCTTCGAGTTCAGCGTCTCGACGTTCTGCTCGGCGAGCATCTGGAACAGGTACTCGTTGCCGATGCGCCGGGCGGGATCTCCGTTGCAGAGCTCCTCCGGCCCCAGGATGGCGAACGTGACGCCCGCCGTGTGCAGCACCCGCGCCACGGCCTGCGAGATCTTGCGGGCCCGGTCGTCGAAGGACCCGGCGCACCCGACCCAGTACAGGTACTCGGGGGCCTGCCCGTTCCCCTGCCACACCGGCACATCGAGGTCCTTCGCCCAGTCGCCGCGCTGCGCCTGCGACATGCCCCACGGGTTGCTCGCGTTCTCGAGGTTCCGAAGCAGCGTCCCGGCTTCCGCCGGGAAGCGCGACTCCGCCATCACCAGGTTCCGCCGCATGTCGACGATGTGGTCGACGTGCTCGATGTTCACGGGGCACTCCTGCATGCACGCGCCGCATGTGACGCAGGACCACACGACCTCGTCCTCCACGACGTCGGGGTTCAGCGGGACCTTCTCGTACTCCTCGCCGTTGGCCTTCGCGGCCAGGATCTTCGGCCCCTGGTCGAACAGGTGGTCACGGAGGTTCATGATCAGCAGTTTCGGCGACAGCGGCTTGCCGGTGTTCCAGGCGGGACACACGTTCTGGCACCGTCCGCACTCGGTGCACGCGTACAGGTCGAGGGCCTCCTTCCACGTGAGCTCCTCGAGCGTCGCGGCCCCGAGCGTCGGCATCTCGTCGGAGGTCTCGAGCGCCTCCAGGTCGATCTTCACCGGCCGGAGCTTCCCCCGAGCCTTGGTGTTCGAGAAGAAGACGTTGAACTCGCTCGTGATGATGTGCAGGTGCTTCGAGTACGGGATGTACACGAGGAACGCCAGGATCAGGACGACGTGGCCCCACAGGAACGCGTAGTTCAGGCTGGACAGCGCGTGCGGGCCGAGCCCGGTCCACAGGTGCGACAGCGCGTTGGAGATGAAGTACCACTCCTGGTTGGAGCCCCCACCGCCGGCGATGGCGATGGCGGTCGACTTGATCCCGAACAGCGTGAGGATGATCCCGGCGATCCACAGCAGGATGTAGTCGGCCTCTCGTAGGTGGGAGCCCTGGAACCGGTCCGGCCGCTGCAGCTTCCGGATGGAGAAGCCTGTGGCCACGCCGACGAGGACGAGCGCGGCGAACAGGTCCTGGATGAGGCTGAGGCCGGCGCTCCCGCCGACGAGCGGGATGTCGAAGCCCCGCGAGTAGATCTGCCCGATGGCCTCGAGGATGGTCGTGAGCAGGACCAGGAAGCCCCAGAAGATGAAGGCGTGCATGAGCCCGGGGACGGTGCGCTGCAGCAGCTTCCGCTGCCCCAGCACGACGGTGGTCTCGAGCTCGAGCCGCTTCGGCAGATCGTCGAACCGGTCGACAGGCTGCCCCAACCGGACCAACCGATACAGCAAGAACGTCCGCCGGGCGAAGATCGCGATCGCGATTACGAGCAGAACCGAGATCAGGATGGCGCCGACCACAGAGCCTCCCCCTAGAACGCGCGAGTCTAGGAACAGCGTCGTCCGAGCCGCATCCTACCCGCCGGTAGGTTCCGCCACACTCGGAAGGCCATGAGCGGGCGCATCCGGCTTGAGGTCGGACTTCCCGCTCCCGGGTGCCCTCACACTCGATCCACCCCACCCCTGACAGCCCGAGAGCCACCCGGAGCTGGCTGCTCGCGTCAATCCGCCACAGATTGGGTGGCGAGCAGGGCGCCCGAGATGAGTCGAGCGACCCGCCGAGATGGGATTGACAACAGGTATCGCGGGGACCACCCTCCACGTGCGGGTGGGGACTCGCGCGGCCGTATGCGTTGGGGGGCCAATGGTGGGGCGGATTCGGGCGCTCTTGGGGAGCCTGTGGAAGACCAAGTCCGCCACCACCGCGCGAGAAAACCCGGCGAATCCATGGCCCCAACATGCCATCGTGGTCGTGCACGGGATCGGCACCCAACATCCGCGTGAGGTCCTTAAGTCCTTCACGAGCGGAATGCGACGGGTCGGGGTCAGCGTGGTCAACGAACAGATCGAATCGCGCAGTGAGTTCGGCCGCCCCCTCGCTCCGGAGCCAGCGCGTGTCAGCTATCAGGGAAACGTCGCTGACGTCTACGAGGTCTACTGGGCGCCCGAGACCAGCAGACAAACGACCGCCCGATCAGTACTCGGGTGGGTCCTGAAGCTTACGTTCATCCCCGGGAAGAAGCTGGGATGGGGCTCATGGAAGAACTGGTACGACATCACGTTCGTCCTCCTCTCGACATTCCTGGTGTCGACCCTCGTTCTGGGCGCACTCGTCACCTTGAGTCGTCTGACCGATTTCGCCGCGTGCCCTCGGGAGGGACATCCGACCGCCAATACGAAGATCCTCTCTGACGCGCAGATCAAGGAATTGTGCCCGAGCGCCACCGTGCCCAAGGCAGCGCTGCTGACACCCACGGTGCAGGGGGTGGGCGACTTCGGCCGGAACTTGAATCACCTCAAGGATGTGGGGAGCGCGTTCTGGAACGCGATTCCCAAGAATCGCAATTCGCTTTTCGACCATACCGCCGGCGCCCTTGTCTCAGCGAGGGGCCTCGAGGTGGTGAAGGACATCCCTCTGTCCGATCTGTTGATCCTGGGAGCCATCGTGTGGCTTGCGGCGCAGGTGCTCTTCCGAATACTCCAACTCGGACAGACGGGGACGTGGATCCAACGCCTTCAGGCTGGATGGATCGTCGTGTGGGCTGCCCTGCTGGCCCTGGTGGCGGCCGAGCTCAGCTGGATCGCGATCCTGGCTCTTCCGATCGTGCTCTTCATCCTGGCACTGGTGGCGGTCAAGGTCTTCAAGATGCGCGGGCCCCGCACGGACGCGGCGGGCGAGGGCTTCTCGGTGATCGGATCGATGGAGGAAGCGATCTTCGAGACCGTTGCGGACCGCGCGTATCGAACTGTGGATGTGATCGGGCACAGCCTCGGGGCTGTGGTCGCCTTCGACAGCCTGCAGAGACTCCAGTCGCGGAAGCCGAATCTCCTGCCCCGCATCGGGTCCATCGTCACGTTGGGGGCCGCGTTGGAGAAGGTCCGGTACTTCTTCAGCCAGGAGTCTCGGGACGAGCGATCGGGTGGAACAACTCGAAGGTCGACTGAGGTGAGCGTCCGGCTTCAGGATCTCCAGGATGCAGTCGCGCTGGCTCGTGACAAGACCTGGCTGAACCTCTGGTATTGGAACGACGTCGTGGCGGACCCGATCCAATGGTTCAGCGAGGACAGATCCGACATGCCCAGGTACCGGTGGCGGCGGGTCGGACTGCCGGGCTTCCCACCAGTGCTCAATGAGGCGCGACAGAGGCTGGTCGCGAACATCAGCTTCGGCTGGAGATGGCGTGACCGAGTGATACCGATCTGGCCCCACAGCGACTACTGGATCGACGTTCGCGTCCTCACCGTGATTCGGGAGGCGGTGTTCGAGCCGACGGTAGCGCGACTTGGGGCCGGCATCAGTCAGCGGGTTGCCAGGGTGGGTTCGTGAGCCAGACGCAGGTTCGGGAGGAGGGTCATGATCCCCTGGACGGCGGGCCGGGTGAACGATCGCGAGTCGTCTGGCCGTTCGTCTTGGCTGCCGCCCTGGTCCTTCTGGTGGGCTCGTCGCTCGTCTGGTTCGGGGCCCCTGCCCTCGCGGGAGAGACCCGGACGCGGCGCCATGCGCTGGACATCGCGGCGTCCTTCATCCTCCTCACCGCCTCGGTCGGCCTCGGCAGCATGATCCTGATCCAGACGGCGAAGCACCTGTTCAGGCTGCGGGGCCGGTTCAACTGGGTGCAGCTGCAACGGCGCTTCTCCCCGGAGGGCATGCAGGAGCTGCTGCGAGGCCTTGCCGGTGGACGAGAAGAGGCGCTGAGGTGGCCGCCCGGCCTGAGGCTCCCCGGAGGAGGAGTGGGGCGGTTGCTCGATCTTCCCGTCGAGCAGCTGGCGGGTCAGATCGCGGCCGTGGCAGACGACGCCCAGACCTTACCCGACCGGTATCGGCGGCTGCTCGCAGACCTGACGGGCGCGACCGACACGGGGGATGGGCTGATCGACCGCTTCGTCCGGGCGCGGCCTCGATTGATGGCAGCGGACGGATCGGATGAGGATCGCCAGACTGAGGATCGCGAGGCGGTCGCGGAGGTGCACCAGCGAGTGCAGCGCGCTCTGGATGTGCTTCAGGCATCGCTTTCCGACACGTGGAAGCGGGCCGTCAGGTCGACGGCAAGCGTCCTGAGCGGCGTGCTGGCGCTGCTCTTCGCGCTGTTGTCCGGCGCCCCTGGCGGCCTGCGCACCTCGTTGATGCTGGCCGGCTTGGGCTTCGGTGGATTCTTCGCTTGGTTCGCGCGGGATATCGCGGCGGCGGTCGAGCGACTGCGGCGCTGAGTGGTGATCATCCGCGCCGGCTATCTCACCCTCCGGGCGGATCAGCGCGGAGGAGACCTTCTCGATGCGGTGCGAGCTGATGGGGCGCCGGCCGGGACCTTCAACGCCAAGCTCGAGGCCTTGCCGCGTCTCGTGATCCTCGTGCACGGCTACAACACGCCGCAGCACAAGGCGATCGCGCGCTACGACCAGATCACGACGAAGCTGCGCGATATCGGTGTCCCAGACCACCGGCTCGCCTCGGTGTGGTGGCTGTACTGGCCGGGCGATATGCGATGGCGAGCGACCTCCACAGCGAGCTTCCCCTGGCAGATCGAGCGTTCCTTGGCGGCCGCGGAACGCCTCGGGGCCTTCCTGGATCGCCTGTCTCCTGACAAGGAAGTGGTCCTCGTCGCTCACTCGTTGGGCTCCCGCCTCGTGCTCGAAGCCGCCGAGCAGGTGGCCCACAACAGGCGGGGAGGGGAGTTGACGGCGATCTGCCTCATGGCGGCGGCAGTCCCGGTCGCGTTGTGCGAGGGATCTGGTGCCTACCGGGCCCGCCGCGCCCAGGTCGAATACGTTCTCCATTCTCGACACGACACGGTCCTATCCCGGGTGTTCAGAATCGGGAGCTGGCTAGGAGGCGACCCCTGGTCGGAGGCAGTCGGCCGGAACGGATTCCCAGACGAGCGCTGGGGCTATCGTGTCCGCACCGAGCTTGGCCACAATGACTATTACGGGGACCTGTCCTCAGTGACCGCCGTTGCCCGGCTCCTCGGCATTGCGACGACGCGAATCGGGACGCCCTCGGTGATGCTGCCTGAGGCATCCCTCGTCGAATGGGAGGAGATCGAACCACTGGGGCTTCCTGAACGATGGCTTGGGATGGCGGACATCTCCTGAGCATCTGGCGACGCCGCCGCCGCAGCGCGAAGGCCAGAAGTTGACACTAATGCACTCAACCTTTATCTTTTGCTCTAGCTAAGGAACTCCGAGTCAGGAGGGTTATTTCATGGCCAGAGCAGTGGGAATCGACCTGGGCACGACCAACTCGGTGGTGGCCGTGCTGGAGGGCGGGGAGCCGACCGTCATCCCCAACGCGGAGGGCTCCCGCACGACCCCGTCCGTGGTGGGCTTCTCCAAGGGCGGGGAGGTGCTGGCGGGCGAGGTGGCCAAGCGCCAGGCCATCACGAACCCCGACCGCACCGTCCGTTCCATCAAGCGCGAGATGGGGCGCAAGGACTGGACCGTCGAGATCGACGGCAAGAAGTGGACCCCGCAGGAGATCTCCGCGCAGATCCTGGGGAAGCTGAAGCGTGACGCCGAGGGGTATCTGGGCGACAAGGTCATCCAGGCCGTCGTCACCGTCCCGGCGTACTTCGACGACGCGCAGCGCCAGGCCACCAAGGAGGCCGGCCAGATCGCGGGCCTCGAGGTCCTGCGGATCATCAACGAGCCCACCGCGGCCGCGCTCGCGTACGGGCTCGACAAGCAGCACGACCAGACCATCCTGGTGTTCGACCTGGGCGGGGGGACCTTCGACGTCTCGCTGCTCGAGATCGGCGAGGGCGTGTTCGAGGTCAAGGCCACCCATGGCGACACGCACCTGGGCGGCGACGACTGGGACCAGCGGATCATCGACTGGATGGTCAAGACGTTCAAGGAGCGCGAGAACGTCGACCTGTCGAAGGACCGGATGGCCCAGCAGCGGCTGAAGGAGGCCGCGGAGAAGGCCAAGATCGAGCTGTCCCAGACCACCGAGACCACCATCAACCTGCCGTTCGTCACCGCGGCGCCACAGCCGGACGGCACGATGAGCCCTCTGCACCTGGAGATGAAGCTCACCCGCGCCGAGTTCGAGCGGATGACCGAGGACCTCCTCGAGCGGACCAAGGGCCCCTTCAAGCAGGCAGTGGCGGACTGGGGCAAGGACGTCTCCCAGATCGACCACGTGATCCTGGTGGGCGGGGCGACGCGTATGCCCATGATCCAGGAGCTCGTCCGCTCGCTGACCGGCGGCAAGGAGCCCCACAAGGGCGTGAACCCGGACGAGGTCGTGGCGGTCGGCGCGGCCATCCAGGCCGGCGTGCTGAAGGGCGAGGTGAAGGACATCCTGCTGCTGGACGTCACGCCGCTGTCCCTCGGCGTGCAGACGCTCGGCGGCATCTTCACCAAGCTCATCGAGCGCAACACCACCATCCCCACCAAGAAGAGCGAGGTCTTCACCACGGCCGAGGACGGCCAGACCACGGTGGAGATCGACGTGCTCCAGGGCGAGGGCGAGACCGTCTACTCGCCCGGGGTGCGCTCGCTCGGGAAGTTCCACCTCATGGGAATCCCGCCGGCGCCACGCGGCATGCCGCAGATCGAGGTGGCGTTCGACATCGATGCGAACGGCATCGTGAACGTCTCGGCCAAGGACCTCGCCACCGGCAAGGAGCAGGCCATGACCATCACCGGCGGCACGGCCCTGTCCAAGGAGGACATCGACCGGATGATGGTCGACGCGGAGAAGTTCGCCGAGGAGGACCACCGGCGGCGTGAGGCCGCCGAGGCCCGCAACCGCGGCGACCAGCTCACCTACCAGGTGGACAAGGCCCTCACCGAGTACGGGGACAAGGTGCCGGCCGAGGACCGGGAGGCCCTGGTGAAGGCGAACGACGAGGCCAAGGAGGCCCTGAAGGGCGACGACATCGACGCGATCAAGGCCGCCACCGACGCGCTGATGGAGGCCTTCCAGAAGGTCGGGCAGGCCATGTACCAGGCCCAGCAGGCCTCGGAAGCCCAGCAGCAGGCCGCCGCGGGCGGCTCGGGCGGCTCCACGGCCACCGGCTCCACCGGCGGGGAGGGCTCGACCGGCGAGGGCGAGGTCGTCGAGGGCGAGATCGTGGACGAGGGAGGTGCGTCGTGACGGGCGAGCACGAGCGTCACGACGAGCGCCCGGAGCGGCCGCGGGTCAAGGTGACCGACAAGCGCCGGGTCCGAGCCGACGAGGCCGGATCGGCGCCGGCGGGCCACGGTCCCAGTCCGCCGGTCGTCGAGCAGGGCGGCGAGCCCGTGCTCGGCGTGGGCGAGGGCGTGGACCGGGCGGAGCGCGAGCTCGAGGACACCCGGCGCCAGGCCGCCGAGTACCTCGAGCACCTCCAGCGGATCAAGGCCGAGTTCGACAACTACCGCAAGCGCGTGCTGAAGGAGCAGACCCGGGCCGTCGACATGGCCTCGGAGCCGCTGGTGCGCCGGCTGCTCGAGGTGCTGGACGAGTTCGACCTCGCGCTCATGGCGGCCGAGCAGAAGCCGGACTTCGACCGGTTCCTGCACGGCGTCGAGCTCGTGTACGCGAAGCTCCAGGAGATCCTGCGCGCCGAGGGGCTCCAGCGCATCGATGCCGACGGCGAGCCGTTCGACCCGGAGCGCCACGAGGCCCTCATGCAGTCGGGCGAGCACGACGGCGAGCCAGTCGTCTCCGACGTCCTCCGCCAGGGCTACACGCTGAAGGGCCGGGTCATCCGTCCGGCCGGCGTGAAGGTGACTCGGCGGTAGGGGGAGCGGCGTGAACGGGGACATCCGACGGGAGTGGCTGGAGAAGGACTACTACAGGGTCCTCGGCGTCCCCACGAACGCGTCCCAGGCCGACGTGAAGAAGGCCTACCGGAAGCTCGCGCAGAAGAACCACCCCGACGCGAACCCGGGGAACAAGGAGGCGGAGGAGCGGTTCAAGGAGATCTCCGTCGCCTACGACGTGCTCGGCGACGAGGCCAAGCGCAAGCAGTACGACCAGGTCCGCCAGATGGCAACGTCCGGCTTCGGCCCCGGCCGGGGCGGGTTCGGCGGCGCCGGCTTCGGTGGGCCCGTCGGCGGCCGCGTGCACGTCGAGGGGTTCCCGTTCGACGCGGAGGGGTTCGGCGACCTCGGAGACCTGTTCAGCGTGTTCACGGGCGGGGGCCGGCGCGGTCGCGGGCGGCAGACCGACACGGGAGCCGACCTCGAGACGGAGGTCCGGATCTCGTTCGAGGACGCCATGCAGGGCACCACGGTCCCCGTGAAGATCCGGGGCCCGGCGCCGTGCTCGACGTGCGGGGGCTCGGGGGCCGAACTGGGCACCCAGGTCATCACCTGTCCGGACTGCGGCGGGTCGGGACAGGTCGCCGTGAACCAGGGTTTCTTCCAGATGGCCCGGACGTGCCCCCGGTGCGGCGGCTCGGGCCGGATCGTCGAGCACCCCTGCCACACGTGCCGGGGCTCGGGCGTGGAGCAGAAGACCCGCCAGTTCAAGGTGCGGATCCCGGCCGGCGTCCAGGACGGCGCCCGCATCAAGCTGGCCGGGCGCGGCGAGGCCGGGCGCACGGGCGGGCCGGCGGGCGACCTGTACGTCGTCGTTCGCGTGTCGCCGCACCGGCTGTTCGGCCGTCGGGGCGCCGATCTCACGATCGATCTGCCGGTCTCGTATCCGGAGGCGGCGCTCGGGGCGAACGTCCAGGTCCCCACGTTGAACGGGCCGGTGACCCTGAAGATCCCGTCGGGCACGACGACCGGCAAGACGTTCCGCATCCGGGGGAAGGGCGCGCCGAAGCGCGGCGGGCACGGGGACCTGCTCGTGACGGTGCGCGTGGACGTTCCCCAGAAGTTGTCCCGTGAGGAGAAGGACCTGCTGCGGCAGCTCCAGGAAGCCCAGAAGGAGTCGCCCCGTTCGAAGCTGGGGGTGGAGCAATGAGCGAGCGCTCGGGAGGACGTGACATGCCGAACCGGAGAGACCAGGCCATGCGCGAGGACCTCGGCGTCTACATCATCAGCGTCGCTGCCGAGCTGGCCGGCGTGCATCCGCAAACGCTGCGCATCTACGAGCGCCGCGGGCTGCTCCGCCCGGCGCGGACCGCGGGCAACACGCGACGGTATTCCGAGCGCGACATCGCCCGCCTTCGCGCGATCCAGCGGCTGACGCAGGAGGAGGGGGTCAACCTGGCCGGGGTCAGGATGATCGTGGAGCTCGAGAACGAGCTGGACCGGATGCGTTCGCAGATGGAGGCGATGGCTCGGGAGCTGGAACGGGCCCGCCGCCGGATGACCGAGGAGGCCGAGCGCGCGCGGCGAGAGACCCGCGTCGCGATCGTGCCGCTCCGAAGCGTCCCCCACATGCCGTGGGAGGTGAGTTCGTGAGCGCGAACCCGGCCGGCCTGGTGGAGCTCCGCGGACAGCGGGTGTCGGTCCGTCCGATCCGCGAGGAGGAGACGGAACGGTACCTGGCCCTGTTCGACCGGTCAGGAGACGAGACGCTGCAACGGTTCACGTCCTCGGCCTGGGGCCCATCCCGTGAGGCGTTGCTGAAGCGGGCCGAAACGTCGGGACGGTTCGTGGACGGCCATCTGGAACTGGCCATCGAGGCAGACGGCCAGCTGGCGGGCGTGGTCCAGGGCCACAACCCGGCGCGCTGCTTTCCGCCGGGGTCGTTCCTGATCGGCATCGTTCTGGCAGCCGAGCACCGCGGGAAGGGCGTCGGTCGGGAAGCCGTGGGGCTCATGGCGTCGTACCTGTTCGAGCACGAGGGGGCGGAGCGCGTGGAGACGCCGACCGACGTCGAGAACGTCGCCATGCGGACGGTCAACGAGCGGTTGGGCTTCGTGATGGAGGGTGTGATGCGCTCGTACATGCCGGTGGGCGACGAGCGCCGGGATTACTGCATGTACGCGATGACGAGAGACGACTGGGAGAGAAACAGAGGGACATGGACCTTTCGAAGCTGACGCTGAAGTCGCAGGCGGCGCTGGAGGCTGCCAGGGAGCAGGCCTCGGCGCGCAACCAGCAGAGCATCGAGCCCGAGCACGTCCTGTTCGCGCTGCTGTCGGACCCGGAGGGAGTGATCTATCCGCTCCTGCACAGCCTGGGAACTTCGCCCCGCGTCCTGCGGGACCAGGTGGAGGAGGCCCTGGCCCGGATGCCGAAGGTGTACGCGCAGGGCGCCACGGGCGGCGGCGAGATCTACCTCTCCGCCGCCACCCGGCATGGAGGGCGCCTCGAACGTCGCCCGGCTCCTCGAGGAAGCGGGCCTCACGCGGGAGTCGGTGCTGTCGGGCCTGGCGGAGGTGCGCGGACGGCAGCGGGTCACCGATCCCAACCCCGAGGAGAAGTACCAGGCGCTCGAGCGATACGGCCGGGACCTCACCGAGCTGGCGCGGGCCGGGAAGCTCGATCCCGTCATCGGACGGGACGACGAGATCCGCCGGGTCATCCAGGTGCTGTCGCGGCGAACGAAGAACAACCCAGTGCTGATCGGCGAGCCGGGCGTGGGCAAGACTGCCATCGTGGAGGGCCTGGCCCAGCGCATCGTCTCCGGCGACGTGCCCGAGGGGCTGCGCGAGCGGCGCGTGATCGCCCTGGACATCGGTGCGCTGGTCGCCGGGGCCAAGTACCGCGGCGAGTTCGAGGACCGGCTCAAGGCCGTCCTCAAGGAGATCGCCGAGGCCCAGGGC
>WNGA01018625.1_pt1 | contig 11790 bp, 16 predicted proteins | sample 5400061 | NCBI WGS metagenome assembly WNGA01 (sample SAMN13153366, study PRJNA577476) | soil metagenome | isolation source: 100 cm soil or saprolite under grassland replicate 2 | place: USA:California | collected 2016-06-15
ACCTCGTCGAGGGCTCGGCGAGCTTGATCCACGCGTTCCTTGGCCTTCCCCACGGTCAGCCATTCGTCCCCGATCACCCGGGCCCCGGGGTGCCGCTCGACCAGCGCGGTCGCTTCATCGAGCGTGTCGAACGCCTCGTGGATGGCGCCATCCCACACGACGAAATAGGTCATCTCGCCCTCCCGGATCTCGCGTGAGGATGACGCGTGTTTCGCCGACTCTACTCCGGACCGGATGATGAGCCGGTTCCGCCCTCCACGACACGCGTGCTCGACCCTATCGTTCGCTCGAAGGTCAACGCGTAGACCTCCTGCCCCCTGGGGTATTCCTTCGTCGGCCGGCTCTCCCGGGTGGCCGTCATGCCCAGCGCCTCGTAGATCCCGTCCTCCTCGTCGTGGAGGTGCTCGCCCAGGTAGACGTTCGCCACGATGTCCTGAGGCCCCGCCGCGGCCGTGACCATCCGGACGGCACCGACCACCGGGGGACCGACCACCGTGAGCTCCCCCGCGATCTGCACGAGGAAGCCCGGCCCCGCGTCGAGCCCGATCGAGAGTCCAACACCGTCGGACAGGTTCCGCGAGTTCCGCCGGAAGTCCTCCAGGACCTTGCTGTGGAAGAGCTCGATGAGCTCGTGCGCCGTGTGCGCCAGATTGCCGGCGGCCTCCACGAACCGCCGCTGATACTCCTCCCGGGGACCTGGCGGCACGATCCAGTAGGCCAGGAAGCCATCACCGGTGAACTTGTCGAACCATCCGCCCGGGGTCCCGATGCCACGCCGCACCGCGCTCACGAACTTGTCCATCGTGCGAGCGAAGAGCTCGAACCGAACGGCCTCCTTCATCAGCGTCGTGGATTCGCGGATGTCCGCGGCCATGACGAACAGCTGGAGGGGCTCCCCGTCCACGATCCGGTCGAGAAGCTCGTCTCTGCGGAACCGCTCCTCCCAGTCGGGTGGCGCGTGGGCTGCCAGCAGATCGGCGATCCGCAGGCGCTCCCGGTCCCGATCTACGGGAGCGGACGCGCTCTCATCGACCTTCACCACGGCCGGCCAGTCTAGCGGCGTCACGCGGTGAAGAACTCGGTCAACACAGGCGCGAGGACGCCTGGATCGACGTCGTGGCCCTGGCCCTCGAGGATCCGGACCTGTCCATCGGGGAGAGCGGCCGCGAGCGCTTGCGCCGTCTGACGCATCCACGGAATGTCGGCCCCGCCGGCGATCACGAGCGTCGGGACCTTGACCGAGGAGGCCCGGTCCGTCGGGATCGTGTAGTCGCCCATGATCCGCGCGTCGTAGGCGAGGGTGTGGGCCAGCGCCTCCGTCGCCCCCCACCACGGCTGGCTCCGCGCCCCCGCGACGACCTCGGCGGGCATGCCGACGACCTTCGACATGAAGTACTCGACGGCGTCGCCTCGCCGACCTTCGGCGATCATCGTCTCGTACTGCGATACCTGGTCTTCAGGCGGACGGGGAAATCCTTCGGGAATATAAGGGGGTTCCCACAGCGCGAGCTTGGTGGCCGAAACGCCGCTCTCGGCGGCGATCAGGGCGAGTACGGCACCAGAGGATGAGCCCCACAGACATCCCGAGGCGTCCGCCGCCTCGACCACGGCCTCGATGTCCTCGACCTCACGCTCGATGGCATAGGGCAGCGTGTCGCCACTGTCCCCCCGCCCCCGACGGTCGTAGTTGAACACCGTGAAGTCGGAAGCCAGCTCCTGGGCGAGCGCCGCGTCGGCCGTCCGATCCACCGACCCGCCGCAGACCAGGACCACGGGCGGTCCCGAGCCCAGCCGGTCGAACGCGATCGTCGTGCCGTCCTTCGATGTGACCGTTTCCATGTCGCCCTCCTCCCTCGTGCCGCGGACCCTAGGCGAACAGGCCGTTCAGCCACGACCCCCAGGCGCGCTCCGTCTCGGCCTGGTCGAGGCCGTCGACGAAGATGTGATGGCCGACGCCGGTCGGACCGCCGAACACGCTGATGTGCATGAACCGGTAGATCCCGTCGTCCGTGCGGACACCCAAGAAGTCCCGGGAGAGCCAGTCCACTTCGCCGTCCAGCTGCGGGAGCCCTTCGGGCGTGAGACGCACGGGGTCGCCGACCTTCACCGGCCCGGAGAGGCCCAGACCAGCGTGGAAGATCTCCCAGGCCTTGTCGCGATCGGGGACGATGGGCCCGAAGACGCTCACCGGCGTGGCCGTCCGGCCCCGGAAGTACGTGAGGTACACGCGGAGCTTGTCGAAGTACATCGGGTCGCCTTCCGAGAGACCCTCGTACTCGGCCTCCCAATTCTCGCCGAGGAAGCCGCTGTGCACCCAGCGGACGACCGTGCTGCCCTTCTCGCGTCCCTCGACGAGGTACTCGAACGCGTGGAAGGCGCCGTCGGCACCCTCCGGCGTCCGGTAGGCGAACCGCGTGGGCGGCTCCCACGCCGTCACAGTCCCCTCCTCCGTAGAGCCGAACACCGTGGTGCGGGTCGTGCCGCCCTCCCGCGGCTCGACCTCGTTGCGGCCCATGAACCACGCGTCGACCCCAGGTCCCGTGGCGATGGCCTCCCACACGTCCTCGGGCGTCGCGTCGACCTGGCTCTCGTGAGTGAGCTCGAACGGGTGCGCCATCTCAGGACTCCTTCCTGTCGGTCTCGTTCCGTGGTTTGAGGCTGGGATGTACCGCGACGAACACACGATGCTCCCGCCCCCCGTCCGCGGACTCGTCATGGTATTTGCCGATCAGCGCGGTGACCGCGGTCGCGAGCTCCTCGGCGAACGCGGCACGGTCGGCCGCCGAGGCGAATCGCACCTCGCCGTCCATGGCGAAGGTCGCGAGCCGCTTGCGGGCCCTGGTCGCGCCGGCGAGGAGCTGCCCCACCTCGCGGACCAGGCGGGCGGCGAGTGCGATCAGCCAGCGCGCCGAGAGCCGGTCCGGCGATCGGGTGGGGTCGGGCTGGACCGCGGCGAGCGCCACCGGGGAGATCACGTAGGACAGCGCCGTGGCCTGGAGGAGTCGCTCGGTGACGTTTCCCTTGCGGCGCTCCTCCCTGAGCTCCACGAGCCCGTGACGCTCCAGGGCCTTGAGGTGGTAGTTCACGTTCTGCCTGGGCAGGCCAAGCCTCGTGGCGAGCATGGTGGCCGTGCCGGGTTCGGCCAGCTCCGCCAGGAGCCGAACCCGGACGGGGTCTAGGGACACCTCCGCCGCCATAGGATCCTCGATCACCGCCAGGTCGAGCACCTCGCCATCGTAGGCACCGACGACTATTTTTGTCAAGACAAGGAATCCCGTCGGGTGACATCCGTCGGGGGCTTCTTCCCTCGTCGCTTGATCCGCCGAGCAACCGGGCGATCTTGGAGCGGGCCTGCACTCAGATGAACCGACGGACATCCTCGGTCGATGGCACGAAGTAGTAGGCGCCGGTGGTCGGCCGGGTGTACCGGGTGAGGGCGTCGCGGGCGCCACCGGCGAGCCCAGCCATGCTCTCGAGCATCTCCGAAAGACGATGCTGCTCGGCGCTGAAGCCTACGAACACGGTGCCATGGTTCGTGACGGTGCCGAAGGGCATGTTGCGCCTGAAGATCTTGCCGAACCGCTCCTGATCGGTGCTCGCGACGTGGGAGTCCGATGCCTTGTTCTCGAGCTCGACGCTGTCGAGCTTCGCTCGCAGCACCGTCGGGGATGAGAGCGACCTCTGGGGCATCGATCAGGCTGGGGTTCTCTGTCCCGTCGATGAAGCCGGTGAGGTCGCGATCGTGCCGGTAGGGCCAGCTCGACGTCTCGTCGCCCAGCGAAGCCAGACCACCGAGCTCGCCGATCGCCTGGCGGGCTATGTCGAAGACGACGTCGTACGCGCTCCCCGAGAGCCACAGCACGGCGTCGTGTTGAGTGGCCGGCATCACGAAGCCGTCGATACCTATGAGGTCCTCATTGAACCCCTCGATCTCGGGTGGCGCGTCGTCCGGCGCGACCTCTCGCCAGAGCTCGGGCCGGAACCCGGTGACCAGGTTCACCCCGCCCATCGTCGTCCTCGGCTCACGCAGAGCCGAGATGGCCACGACGAGAGCGTGCCCGCCACGCGCAGCCGACGCGTCGAACTCGAGGTAGGCGTGCGATGCGGTTCCCAGGGCGAAGATCCCGCCTTGAGGCGTGCTCACTCGGCCGATGATGAACGGGCCGGCGCGGGGCGTCCACTCGTCTCCTGGAGGCCCGAGTGCGCCGAAACGTGGTCGGGCGTACGATCGGTCGACCTTCGCAGGTCGGGCTGGGGGTGGAATGGCTCACGTCTCGCGTGGATTCCGGGGCAAGCGCGCGGAGGAGCGGGAAGCCGCCCGGCTCCCACCAGGCCAGTACCTGGTCGACGGCTTCCCGGTCCTGTCGGCCGGCCCCACGCCCCACACCCCGCTCGAGGAGTGGTCCTTCTCCATCGTCGGACAGGTGGCGGAACCGAAGACGTGGAGCTGGGAGGCGTTCGGGGCCCTCCCCCGCGAGGAGGTTCGGACCGACATCCACTGCGTGACGAAGTGGTCGAAGCTCGATACGAGGTGGGAGGGCGTCTCGATCGATACGCTCCTCGAAGGCATCGAGCACCACGCGACCCACGTGCTCGCCTTCTCCGACGGCGACTACACGACGAACCTCCCCCTGGAGGACCTGGTCGATGGCAAGGCGTGGGTGGCCACCGTCTACGATGGTCGGCCGCTCGAGCCCGAACACGGCGGCCCGGCCCGCCTCCTGGTCCCGCACTTGTATCTCTGGAAGAGCGCGAAGTGGGTCCGGGGACTTCAGCTGAGGGACCACGACGAGCCGGGCTTCTGGGAGTCCTATGGCTACCACATCTACGGAGACCCATGGCGCGAGCAGCGGTACGCGGGCGATTGAATTGGATGCTCGGCGAGGTCGTCGACCTCATCGACGAGACCCCGCGAGTTCGAAGCGTTGTCATGGACATCCCGGCCTGGCCGGGCCACCTGGCCGGCCAGCACGTGGACGTCCGCCTGACCGCGGCAGACGGATACCAAGCCCAGCGCAGCTACTCGATCGCGTCTGCGCCCGAGGAGCGTCGTCTCGTGCTCACTGTGGAGCGACTCCCCGATGGCGAGGTGTCCTCATACCTGGTCGGTGAGCTGCGCCCCGGTGACGCCCTGGAGCTCCGCGGTCCGATCGGTGGGTACTTCGTCTGGGACACGCGGATGGGTGGGCCCCTCATGCTCGTCGCGGGGGGCTCGGGGATCGTCCCCCTGATGGCCATGCTGCGCCACAGAGAAGCGTCCCGGGCGATGGTGGGCGCCAGACTCCTCTACTCGTCTCGATCCTGGGAGGAGATCATCTACCGGGAGGAGCTGGAGCGGCTGATCTCGGGCCCCGACGGCCCCCGGGTCACCCACACGCTCACCCGCAGCCAGCCACCCAGATGGACGGGGTATGCGCGCCGGGTCGACGGCGCGATGCTCGCTGAGGTCGCGTGGCCTCCCTCCGACATGCCGACGGCGTTCATCTGCGGACCGACGCCGTTCGTCGAAGCCGTCGCGAGCGCGCTCGTGCTCCTGGGGTATCCGGCGACGAGGGTCAAGACGGAGCGGTTCGGGCCGACGGGAGGCTAGGGAGAGGAAGCGATGATGCGGCTGGACGGCAACGCGATGGGGGGAACGCTGAGTGAGGTGTTCGCCCGCGAGGTGACCTCGGCCCGGATGGCCTGCGACGGATGCGGCCAGGTGGAGCCACTCGGAGCCGAACACGCGTACCTACAGGCTCCGGGCATGGTGCTGCGCTGCTGCCACTGCGAGCAGGTTCTTCTCGTGGTGACGCGAGCGAACGGAACCTACCTCCTCTCGTTCCGCGGAGTGCGGTGGTTCGAGCTCCCCGAGCCCTGAGCTGGGGAAGGTATCCGCCCCTACTGCATGCGGAGAACGATGAGCCCGTTCTCGTCGGGTTGTCATATCGTCGGGGGCCACCTACGGTGGATCGTGAGGTCTCCGGGCGAACGGGTTTCCCGCAGCCACACTCCCGAGCGGCGGCGTGGGAGGGGGACGACATGAGATCGGTGCACAGTTCCGACGATCGTTCAGACGCACGGTCCCACGCCGTGAAGGGCGCATGACCACCCCGTTGCCTCTGGGCACGCCGGGGCCCGACTTCGCCCTCCCTTCCACGCTGAAGCGGCCCGTGGGTCCAGTGGACTTCCGCGGAAGGCCCCTGATCCTGGTGTTCTACCCGGCCGACTGGAGCCCGGTGTGCACCGACCAGTTGGGCCTGTACCAGGAGGTCATGCCGGAATTCCAGAGGCATGGCGCCGAACTGCTCGGCATCTCGGTCGACGCGGTGTGGTCCCATCTTGCGTTCGCCAAGGATCGGAACCTGCACTTTCCTCTGCTGGCCGATTTCGAGCCGAAGGGAGAGGTGTCGCGTGCCTACGGGGTGTATCGAGCCCAGGATGGGACGAGCGAGCGAGCGCTCTTCGTGCTCGATCCGGCGGGGGTGGTGAGCTGGAGCTACGTCTCGCCGATCGAGGTGAACCCGGGGGCGGACGGGATCCTGCGGGCGCTCGAGGACCTGGCGATGAAGGGGGTCGCGCCTTGAAAGCCACGCAGTGGGAGTCCAGGCTGACCCTGCCGGTGTCCGAGGATCGGGATCACGTCCAGGGCTCCGTCGACGCTCCGGTGACCCTCGTTCAGTATGGCGATTACGAGTGCCCCTACTGCGGGGAGGCGAACCCGATCGTCAAGGACATCCAGGGGCGCATGGGAGAGCAGCTCCGATTCGTCTTCCGCAACTTCCCCATCACCACCTCGCATCCTCACGCCGAGCTCGCGGCCGAGGCGGCCGAAGCCGCGGGAGCGCAAGGCAAGTTCTGGGAGATGCACGATCATCTCTACGAGAACCAGCGACACCTCGCGGACGAGGATCTCCGCTCCTACGCTCTGGCTCTCGATCTCGATCTCGACCTGTTCGACAAGGAGCTCGCCGAGCACATCCATGCCGATCGGGTGCACGAGGACTTCATGAGTGGCGTTCGCAGCGGCGTGAACGGGACGCCCACGTTCTTCATCAACGGATCACGCCATGACGACTCGTACGAGTTCGAGACGTTGCTCGGGGCCCTGCAGCGCGCGGCCCAGATCGGTGGGAGTGCTTGAGATGGAAGATCAGGAGCCGCGGGATGCGGACGATGGTGACGAGCTCGAGGCCGAGATCATGCAGGCCGATCATGCCTTCGGAGCCGAATCGGTCGGCACGACCGTCGAGGAGGAGCTGGCAGGTGAATCCCTGGATCAGCACCTGGCCGAGGAGCGGCCGGACCGACCAGGGGTCGACAGCACCCTCTCCGTGGTCGACGAGGGGCCGGCAGACGACGAAGAAGAGCTCGTCGGCGAGGCGGTGGTCGAGCGGGACGAGTTCGCCTCGCCCGAGGAGACGGCATTGACGGTACGGGACACGGCGCCTGGCGCTACAGACCACGACGATCCCCATCCGCCCGACGCGGACTGAGCGAAGGAAGCGTGACAGGGCGTCTCATCATCCGCTGACGCCGTTCGTCGACCGGCTCGCGATCCCGCCTCGGCACATGGTCACCGAGCCTGCTCGGCTGGTCGTGACGCTCCAGACGGCGACGCACAGGTTCCATCGTGACCTTCCTCCCTCGCGGGTCTGGGCCTACGACGGATCGCTCCCCGGCCCGACGATCGAAGTCACCCGAGGCGTGGCTGTCGAAGTGCTCTGGGAGAACCACCTTTCCGGCCCGCTGCCGGTGATCGTCACCGCCGCCCCGGAGTACGCCGTCGAGGGAGTGCCGGTGCAGTGCGTCCCGGGCCGCAGTGGCGGGCAGCCCGACCCGGCGGCCGCCGCGTTGTCAGGCTTCTCGGTTGTTCACCTCCACGGCGGGATGACGCGCGCCGACAGCGATGGCTGGGCGGAGAACATGGCCGCCCCCCACCAGCCGTCGCTCGACACCTACCCCAACGACCAACGCGCAACGATGCTCTGGTACCACGACCACGTCATGGGCGTGACTCGCTTCAGCGTCTACGCCGGCCTCGCGGGCCTCTGGATCGTGCGCGACGAGCGCGAACGGGAGCTCGAGCTGCCATTGGGGCCGCCGTACGAGCTCCCGCTCCTCCTGACCGACCGCAACTTCGACACCAACGAGCACGGCAGCCTTACCGGCGACCTCCTGCACAAGACCGATCCGAAGGTGATGGAGTGCTTCGGTCCCTTCACCACGGTCAACGGCACGGTCTGGCCGTACCTCGACGTCGAGCCGACGACGTACCGCTTCCGTGTGCTGAACGGCTCGAACGCCCGAACCTACCGTCTCGTGCTCACCCGCGACGGTGAGCCCGATCACGAGCGGATCACCCAGATCGGCACCGAGGGCGGGCTTCTTCCCGCGCCGGTGTCGGTCCCGGCCCAGGGCCTTGTGCTCGCATCGGCCGAACGCGCCGATCTCCTGGTCGACTTCTCCGACCTGGCGCCTGGAACCGAGCTCACCCTCTGGAACACCGCCACCGCGCCCTTCGACGGCACATTCGTCGACCCAGCTACCGCCGGCCGCGCCGACCTGGACGGCCTGCTGCCCTATCCGGAGGTGCTCAAGATCCGGGTCACGGAGGGAGGCCGCTCCCGAGGCCGCGTGCCGCGTGTGCTTGCCACCGACTTTCGACGGACCGGCCGAGACGAGCTCACCGGCGCCGTCGTCCGCGCGATCGCGCTCGTCGAGCAGGAGGCCGAGGTCGAAGGCGCACCGGCGTTGCTGACCATGCGCGAGCTGGCCGCCGACCCAGCCGCGGGCGAGCCTTCCATCACGCTCGTGGAACCGCACGGCGACGCTGAGGAGCGCGTCACGCACTGGCGCACGGTCGCCACGCGCTTCGAGGACACCACCACGTTCTTCCTGACGCTCCATCGATCGGAGATCTGGCGCCTCATCAACCTCACCGAGGACACCCACCCGATCCACGTCCACCTCGACGCGTTCCAGGTTCTCGATCGACGGGGGGCCACCGTTGAGATCGCCGACGGCGGGATAACCGCGACCGGCACGAGTGCAACGGTTCGCATCGGCCGCGACCTAGACGACGGCATCCCGCACGGGCTCGACCACAACGAGCGCGGACTCAAGGACACCGTCCGGGTCAATCCGAAGGAAGTGGTCGATATCGTCGTCCGCTTCCAGGTGTTCTGCGGCCGCTACATGTACCACTGTCACATCCTCGAGCACGAAGACCACGACATGATGCGGCCCTTCGTCGTCATGCCCGCCGAGCTGATGCCGTTCATGGACATGCACATGGGCCGTGGCCACATGGGAGACATGAAGCACGAGGCTTGACCGGATCTCATGACCGGCCGAATCCAGGAACGCACGTGGGTCGTCCGCACCTTGGCGGAAGGTGGCTGCGTCGCTCCCGACGCGGAGGCCACGGCGCTGCTCCGGGCGTCGAGCGAGGGCGTGGGACCGATCGAGGAGCTGATCGTTCGCCGGCTACGCGGGGAGCCGCTCGCCTGGATCACCGGATGGGTGCGGTTCTGCGGGATCCGCATCCGCGTCGATCCCGGCGTGTTCGTGCCCAGGCCGCACACGGAGACGCTGGCCCGCCGGGCCGCCTCCCTACTGCCGGTCGAGGGGATCGCCGTTGACCTCTGCACCGGAAGCGGGGCGGTGGCCGCCGTCCTCGGCTCGGGCCGTCCGAGGGCTACGGTCGTGGCCACGGACGTCGACCCGGTGGCCGTCGCGTGTGCGCGCCGGAACGGCGTCGGTGCTCTGGTGGGCAATCTCGACGAGCCGCTGCCGCCGTCGATCCGGGGACGAGTCGACGTGATGACGGCCGTCGTTCCCTACGTGCCAATGGAGGAGCTCCACCTCCTGCCGAGGGACGTCCTCGACAACGAGCCTCGTCGCGCGCTGGACGGCGGACCGCGCGGAACGACGGTGCTCGTGCAGGCCGCGGAGGTCGCCGCGCGCTGGCTCCGCCCCGGCGGCAGCGTGCTCTTGGAGATCGGCGGCAACCAGGCCGGCGAGTTGGCGACGACCCTGACGGACAGCGGCCTCTCGGAGATCCGTGTCCACCGCGACGATGAGGGACACGATCGCGCGATCGAAGCGCGCCGTCCCGAGTAGTTGCTCGGCGACGGCCACCACCGATGCGAGGCACGGAGGATCCTCCACTTGACGGAGCCCCAAGCCTGCGCTAGTTTACCAAACGGTTACTTAACGGAGGGGTTGAATGCCCACGATGGCCACCGACCGTCTGGACCGCACCTTCGCCGCCCTGGCGGATCCCACGCGGCGGGCGATCCTGGCCCGTCTCGCAGCTGGTGAGGCTTCAGTCACCACGTTGGCGGAGCCGTTCGAGATGAGCCTGCCGGCGGTCTCGAAGCACCTGAAGGTCTTGGAGCGAGCCGGGCTGATCACTCGGGGCCGAGAACGGCAGTGGCGGCCGGCCCGGCTCGAGGCGGGACCGCTCAGGGAAGTCGCGGAGTGGGCCGAGCGGTACCGGCAATTCTGGGAGGAGAGCTACGACCGGCTGGACGAGTACCTGGACGAGCTCCAGGGACGAGGAAAGGAGAAGGGCGATGGGCGGAAGCGGTAACAAGCTCATGGTGACCACCCCGTCGGACAGGGAGATCGTGATGACCCGGGTCTTCGACGCGCCGCGCGACCTGGTCTTCGAGGCTCACAGCTCGTGCGAGCACATGTCGAACTGGTGGGGACCGAGGAAGTACGAGGTCGTAAGCTGCGAGATCGATTTCCGCCCGGGCGGCAAGTGGCGGATCGTGCACCGGGGCCCGGACGGCGATCGGATCACGTTCTTCGGCGAGTACCTGGAGATCGTCCGTCCGGAACGCATCGTCTGGACGTTCGGGTTCAATGACACGCCAGGTGGGCCGGAAACCTACGTCTTCGAGGAGGAGGACGGCAAGACGATCCTGACGAGCTCGGCCGTCTTCAGCACGCCAGAGGAACGCGACGCGCTGCTCGAGTCCGGGATGGAGTCCGGCGCTGCCGAGACCTACGACCGGCTAGACGAGTACCTCGAAGTCCTCAGGGGGCGCACGGTCGGCTGACGCTACCCCGTGTTGGCGCCGGGCCGATCCGGCTGGGCACTTCTGGCTCGGAGCGCCGCGTCGACGTCGTCGAGGTGCTCGCCCCGGTGAGATGCGCGGAGGGCGTAGAGGGGGCTGTCCGGGTCGCGTGGCGACAGGCGGTCGACCGGCAGGCTCGCCACTCGGGCGTCGGTTTCTTCGGCGATGCGAACAGCCAGCCGGGCCACCTCGCGTGGTGGGATGGCGTGGAACAGCGGGCGGGACGCGTCGTTGATCCAATCGACGTCTTCCGGTTCGGTGTCGGAGGGGGAGAACGGCACGCCTCGCTCCAGCTTGTCGGCGAGCGCGAGCACCCTCGCATCCCAGAAGGCGATATGGCCGAACACGCCGGCGACCGTCCAGTACTCGTTCACCGGGGTACGGAGCTCGTCCTCATCCAGGCGCTCGACCAGGGCGCGAAGGCGCTCGCGCTCTCGCGTGTTCTGCTCGACGTACGAGCGATCCTCCGACATCCTCCCTGACGATACCGCTTGCAGCCGGAGGGTCGTCAACCGGCCAGGATGAGGTGTCGCTCGGGTTCGGCAACGACCTCGGGCGTTGCCACGCCCTCGATGTGAACCTCCGGCAGCCATTCGAGCCAGGACGGCAGATACCAGTTGCGATTGCCGAGGAGCTTCATCGTGGCGGGAACCAGAACGGTTCGGACGATGGTGGCGTCGAGCGCCACGGCGACGGCCAACCCGAAGCCCATCTGCTGCAA
>WNGA01021682.1_pt1 | contig 11788 bp, 11 predicted proteins | sample 5400061 | NCBI WGS metagenome assembly WNGA01 (sample SAMN13153366, study PRJNA577476) | soil metagenome | isolation source: 100 cm soil or saprolite under grassland replicate 2 | place: USA:California | collected 2016-06-15
TTCCTGCATCGCGGCCGCCATGATGCGGGCGATGATGTCGGAAGGCCCGCCCGGCGTGTTGGCCACCAGTATCTTCACCGGGCGCTCGGGATAGGCCGCGAACGCCACGCCGGTGCGCAGCACGGTCGGCGCCGCGAGCGACGCTGAGAGCACACCGGCTGCCTGGATGACGCGGCGACGCGATGGCCCGGCCGTGACGAATTTGGCCATGGAAATCCTCCCTGCAGCAGAACGTAGCCCGCATGGAGCGAAGCGAAATGCGGCAGAAGGCTCCGTCGCCGTGACCCCCGGATTGCGCTTCGCTCCTTCCGGGCTACGGCGTCGCGGTTGTGCTAAGTCGACCGCGCGCAACGGTCAATGCTTATGGGCGTCCTTTTCGAACGCCGCCTTCTGCGCGGGCGAAGCTTCCTTCTGGTACTTCGCCCGCCATTCGTCGTACGGCATGCCGTAGACCGCCTCGCGGCTCTCGTCCTTGCTCATCGCCACCCCTTTGGCGTCGGCCGCCTCCTTCATCCAGTTGGACAGGCAGTTGCGGCAGAAGCCGGCGAGATTCATGAGATCGATGTTCTGCACGTCGGTGTGCGCGCGCAGGTGCTCGACCAGGCGCCGGTACACGGCGGCCTCGAGCTCGGTGCGGGTCTTGTCGTCGATGGTCATGCTGAACTCCACGTATCGCGCATGAGATAATCCCTCGTAACCAGAGACGCCATGGTTGCTGGTGGCCTCGAGGATTGCGGTCAAGCGGACTTGCGCGGTCGTCCCCTCCGCCGCGGGCGGTAATGCGCATACAGCAAGATCGGATCGCGGCGCACGGCGCGACACAGCATGCCGATCGTCTCGGGAATCCGCGCTCCGGCTTTGTAGGCAGCCCACGTGCTTGCCGAGATGCCGAGCAGATCGGCCGCCTCGCTGTTTGAAAGTGCCATGTCGCGCTGCCACTTAGCGGCATCGCGGGCCCCGAAGGGCTGCTGTTCGATGGCAATCAACTCAAGATGGGCAGCGTCGATCATCAGGTCGTCGTCGTCGCCCCAAGCAACCGCGGTGCCGTATTCGACGACGCGAGGACGCGCGAAGACGGAGTGATCCTTGAGCGGGGCAAGAACGGCGCTGCCTGTCGCAATCCATCCTGCCAAATCAATGCGGTCCTTCGACCCATCTCTCCAATGGACGTTCAGGACAGTTGCCCCTCCGGCTGTCGCACTTCTGATGCGTGGAACGCTCTTGGACGGCATCCCATTTTCCTACTTGATGGGGAAACGTGGATTGACCCGGTTCCATTCCCCTATGATCGCCGTTCCAGAGGTCGCCTAAGTCAATAATCTATCCGGAAACTATACATGTTTTTTACGAGTATCGCTCATCTGCAGCACCGGGTAGACATCAGTCAGGGTTGGCATCACCCGCGCTGCGGCAAGAGCGGCAAAGTGGGCCCCGTGCCACGCCGAGAATCCATACCAGGATCATCGCCACCGACAATCCACCGAACGGTATCGGCGAGCTCAGGGTCGTTACGGTGGCCCTCTCGCAATTGATGGGCAACGCCTTGCAACAGCAAACCCTTGCGCCTGCGATCTCCGCAACCGCTGGCCAACGGCGCGTCGCCGCGGCGTTCATCTGTCTCGTTCTCGCCGCGGTGGCCATGGGGATTTCACCGATCTTCGTGCGGCTCGCGGACGTCGGGCCCTACGCCAGCGCGTTCTGGCGCACCTTCCTGGCGCTTCCGCTCGTATGGGCGTGGGCGCACATCGAGGAACGCCGGGGACGGGTGCCGACCGGGTTCGAGCGCTCGGCACTGATTGCCGGCCTGTTGTTCGCGGCCGATCTGTTTTTCTGGCACTTGGCGATCGTGAACACCACGGTCGCGAACGCGACGTTCCTCGCCACGATGGCCCCGATCTGGGTTGCGCTCGCGGCCTGGATGCTCGCAGCCGAGACGGTCGGCGCTCGCTCGCTCGCCGGCCTTGCGCTGTGCCTGGTCGGCGGGGCGGCGCTGCTCGGGCAAAGTTACGGGTTTGCTCCGCAACGTGTATGGGGCGATGTGCTGGGCATCGTGACGTCCGTCTTCTTCGGGACCTACATGCTGGCCGTGCGAGTCGCGCGCCGGCGCCATGGCGCCGGCCGGCTGCTCTTCTTCACGACCGCAGTCACGGCGCCCTGCCTGTTCGTCGTCGCCTTTCTGCTCGAGCCGCGATTGCTGCCGCAATCCATGGGCGGCTGGGCGGCCCTTGTCGCACTCGCGGTCATCGCGCACGTCGGAGGCCAGGGCCTCGCGACCGTGGCGCTCGGTACGCTGCCCGCAACCTTCTCCTCGCTCGTGATTTTCATCGAGGCGATTGCGGCGGCGGTGGCCGGCTGGGTCATCCTCGGCGAGGCGCTCGGTGTCATGCAGGCGCTCGGCGGCGTGCTGATTCTTTTCGGCATTTGGGTGGCGCGACCGCGCTCGGGCGCGCCCGCGACCGGAGCGGCGGGGCCATGAGCTTTGCGCCGCGCGAGTTTCTCGAAGGCCTGTGCCGGACCGCCATCGCGGCAGCGCACCCGGCAACTTGCCTGCCCGACCATCTACCGTCGGCGCCGGGGGAAGGCCGCCTGATCATCTTGGCCGCCGGCAAGGCCGCCGGCTCGATGACCGAGGTCGCGGAGCGCCACTACCTCGAAAGCGAACGGCTGCCGGAAAACCGGCTCGCCGGACTGGCGGTGACCCGCCACGGCTACGGCCGGCCGACCCGTTGCATACCGGTGATCGAGGCTGGGCATCCCATGCCGGACGAGGCCGGCCTTGCCGCCACGGATCAGGTGCTCGCGCTGGCGGATGGCGCGACCGCCGAAGATCTCGTTCTCGTGCTCGTCTCGGGCGGCGCTTCGGCGAACTGGATCGCCCCGGCGGCAGGCCTCGATCTCGCCGAGAAACGGACGGTGACGCAGGCGCTGCTGCGCTCCGGCGCTTCGATCGGCGAGATCAACGCGGTGCGCAAGCATCTCTCGCGCATCAAGGGCGGACGGCTCGCCGCGCGCGCACACCCGGCACGCCTCGTCACGCTTGCCATCTCCGACGTCCCGGGCGACGACCCGGCCGTCATCGGTTCCGGCCCGACCGTGCCGGACCCGACCACGCTCGCCGAGGCGCGGGCGATCGTCATGCATCATCGCCTCGATCTGCCCGACGCGGTCGCGTGCGCGCTGGCCGATCCGGCAAACGAGACTCCCAAACCGGATGACCCGCTGTTCGCCACGACCGAGTTCCGGCTCATCGCGCGCCCTGCCGATGCGTTCGCTGCCGCGGAAAAGGCGGTCCGGGCGGCCGGTTATGATTGCGTGCTGCTCGGCGACCGTGTCGAGGGGGAGGCGCGCGAGATTGCGGCGGCGCATGCCCGCCTCGCGCTCGACCTCGCGGCGCACCATCGCCGGGTTGTGATCCTGTCGGGCGGCGAGCTGACGGTGACGATCCGGGGCCAAGGGCGCGGTGGCCCCAATCAGGAATATGCCCTCGCGCTCGCCCTGGCGCTCGCGGGCACAAGCGGGATCGCCGGCCTTGCCTGCGACACCGACGGCACCGACGGCGGCAGCGGCCGTGCCGACGACCCGGCGGGCGCCTATATCGATTCCGCCACGGTGCCCCGCGCGGGCGCGCTCGGCCTCGATCCTGCCGCCTTTCTCGCCAACAACGATTCGACCGGTTTTTTCGCTCGGCTGGGCGACCTCCTGGCGCCCGGCCCGACCTTCACGAACGTCAACGACTTCCGTGCCATTCTCGTTGACACTCGATGACGGCTTGGGCGAAGTCGGGCGCCTTCGGCGGGAAATGATCGCGCGATTTGCGGATATTCTTCCTGGCATGATTGTCCGATGCTGGTTGCTCGCTGGAACCTTGCTTGCCGCGCTCGCCGAGCCCGCGGCCGCCGATTTTCGTCTGTGCAACAACACCGGCAGCCGGGTCGGGATCGCCGTCGGCTACAAGGACGCCGACGGGTGGACCACGGAGGGCTGGTGGAACCTGTCCGCCCGCAGCTGCGAGACGCTGCTGCGCGGGGGGCTGGTCGCCCGCTTCTACTACATCTATGCGGTGGACTACGACCGCGGCGGCGAATGGTCGGGCCGCGCCTTCATGTGCACGCGGGACAAGGAGTTCACCATCCGCGGCATCGAGGACTGCCTCGCCCGCGGGTTCGAACGCGCCGGCTTCTTCGAGGTTGATACGGGAGAGCAGCGGTCGTGGACCGTACAGCTCACCGATTCGAGCGAGCAGGCCCCGACGCGTCCGCTCCAGCAGTACACGCCATTGATCCCGACACCGCCGGCGGCCGGCCGGCAAACACCTCCGCCTCCGGCGGCGGTCCAACCCGGTGGTCAAGGCCGATGAGGCGCCTGCGCCGGACCAAGATTGTGGCAACGCTCGGTCCGGCGTCCTCGGAGCGGCCGATCATCGCTCGGCTGTTCGAGGTGGGCGCCGACGTGTTCCGGATCAACATGAGCCACACGTCGCATGACCGCATGCGCGAGCTCGTCGCTCATGTCCGTGCGGTCGAGCGCGAGCATGGCCGTCCGATCGGTATCCTGGTCGATCTGCAGGGCCCGAAGCTGCGCATCGGCGGCTTCCAGGACGACGCGGTGACGCTTGTTCCCGGCGCCGACTTCGTTCTCGATTCCAACCCCTCGCCTGGCGATATTCACCGCGTTCAGCTGCCGCACCCCGAGATCCTCGGTGCGCTCGAGCCCGGCCACACGCTTCTGCTCGACGACGGCAAGATCCGCCTCCGCGCGGTGGAGACCGCGGCCGATCACGCGACGACCCGCGTCGAGGTCGGCGGCCGCCTGTCGGCCCGCAAGGGCGTCAGCCTGCCCGACACCACGATCCCGTTCTCCGCGATGACTCCCAAGGATCGTTCCGATCTCGACGCCGCGCTCGATGCGGGAATCGACTGGGTCGGGCTGTCCTTCATCCAGCGGCCGGACGACATTGCGGAGGCGAAGAAGATCGCGCGCGGACGCGCCGGCGTGCTCTCCAAGATCGAGAAGCCGCAGGCGGTGACCCGCATCGACGAGATCATGGATTTTACCGACTCGCTGATGGTCGCGCGCGGCGATCTCGGCGTCGAGATGCCGCTGGAAAAGGTGCCGGGAATCCAGAAACAGCTCACGCGCGCCGCGCGCCGCGCCGGAAAGCCGGTGGTGGTCGCGACCCAGATGCTGGAATCGATGATCACCAACCCGGTGCCGACCCGCGCCGAGGTCTCGGACGTGGCCACGGCCGTGTTCGAAGGCGCCGATGCGGTCATGCTGTCGGCGGAGTCGGCGGCCGGGAAATATCCGGCCGAGGCGGTCGCCACCATGAACCGCATCGTCGAGGAGGTGGAGCACGATCCGACCTACCGCACGATCATCCAGGCGCAGCGCGCCGAGCCCGAGGCGACCGGGGCGGATGCGATCGCCGCGGCCGCGCGGCAGATCGCCGAGACCCTCGACCTGTCGGCCGTCGTATGCTGGACCAGCTCGGGCTCGACGGCTTTACGGGTCGCGCGCGAGCGCCCGAAGCCACCGATCGTGGCGATCTCGCCGAACCTTGCGACCGGGCGCAGACTGTCGCTCGTGTGGGGCGTGCATTGCGTGGTCGCGCAGGATGCGCGCGACCAGGACGACATGGTCGAGCGCGCCTGCCGCATCGCCTTCAAGGACGGATTCGCCAAGTCCGGTCAGCGCATCATCGTCGTCGCCGGCGTGCCGCTCGGTACGCCCGGCGCGACCAACATGGTGCGGATCGCCTTCGTCGGCAGCGAAGCCGCAGGCGACGTTTGAGCCCGCAGTCTTTGACCTCGACCTATCCGCGTCATGGCCGGGCTTGTCCCGGCCATCCGCGTCTTTGAATCGACTCGCATTATTAAGACGTGGATGCCCGGCACAAGGCCGGGCATGACGACGCCGCTCATTCGCGGACCACATCCCCCGCCGCAATGTCGCCGCCTGCGACCACCTCCCCGTAGACGCCGCAGTCGCCGTGGCCGAAGGTCTGCACCAGCGTGCGCGGAATGGTCAGGTCGCGGATGCCGGTGTCGGGCTCGACGTTGGTCGCAGCGCAGCGCTCGATGCGCTTGACGATCTTCAGCCGCGCCGAGGCGCCGACCGCGATGTCCCGCCCGACCAGGGCGAACTCGTGCCAGGCCGGCCAGCCTTCGATGTAGAGGTTGCCGCGAAAGCGCAAGGGATGAACGGGCGCCCCGGCCGCGTTCTCGATCGCCGCGACCGAGGCGAGATTGACGATCGAGACGACCTTGCGCGCGACGTCCGAGAAGCTGTGGTCGCCCGCCTGCAGCACCTTGGGCGGCCCGCGCAGCTCGTCGGTACAGAATTCGGCGAAGAACCGCTCGATGACGGCCCGGCCTTCCGCGGTCGATAGGTCGCCGCAAGCGACGTCGCGGCCGCCCTCGCGGATCGCGAGGACATGGGTCGCCTCGTCGTAGCGCGTGTCGAGCCGCGCCAGGCGCTCGTTCCGCATCAGCATCAGGAAGCGGATTTTCGGCAAATAGGCGGGCGCCGCAGGGTCGAAGCCCGCCGGCCCGTTCTCGATCGCGTAGCGGCGGTCGGCCGCGATGGTTTTCCCCGGCGCGAGCCGGGTGCGCGACAGCGGCTCGGCCGAGAGCCCCTTCACCGGGTAACGGTAGATGGCCTTGATCGTGGCGGTCATTGGTTCCCCGAAATCGCTGTCCGAAGTCCTGGTCGACGGCCGTTCCGCCGCGTTAACCGCCGCGGGCCGCCTCGGCCAAAATACTGACGGAAATCAAGGCAGCGCCTCTTCCCGGATTCTATCCTTCTTCCTACATCAGGAACGCCCCATTGAGGATGTTTCGGCCGCGCCGACCGGGCGTTCGAAGCAGGCTTTAGGGAGTTGTGAAATGAATATCGAGAAATATACCGACCGCGCCCGCGGATTCATCCAGTCCGCCCAGTCGCTCGCGTTGCGCGAAGGGCACCAGCAGTTCACGCCCGAACATGTTCTCAAAGTCCTGCTCGACGACCCGGAGGGGCTTGCCGCCGGGCTGATCGACCGCGCCGGCGGCAATTCGCGCCAGGCATACCAGGCAGTCGAGGCGGCGCTGGCAAAGCTGCCGAAGGTTTCGGGCGGCGGCGCCGGCGGCCAGCTCTACCTGGCGCCGGCCACGGCGCGGTTGTTCGACAACGCCGAGAAGGTCGCCGAGAAGGCGGGCGACAGCTACGTCACGGTCGAGCGGCTGCTGCTCGCGGTCGCTCTGGAGAAGGACAGCGAGGCGGGGAAGATTCTCGCCCAGGCGGGCGTCACGCCGCAGAACCTCAACGCGGCGATCGAGGCCTTGCGCAAGGGGCGCACCGCCGACTCGACCTCGGCGGAAAGCGCCTACGATGCGCTGAAGAAATACGCCCGCGACCTGACGCAGCAGGCGCGCGACGGCAAGCTCGATCCGGTGATCGGCCGCGACGAGGAAATCCGCCGCACCATCCAGGTGCTCTCCCGGCGCACGAAGAACAACCCGGTGCTGATCGGCGAGCCCGGCGTCGGCAAGACCGCCATCGGGCCTTGCCTTGCGCATCGTCAACGGCGACGTGCCGGAAAGCCTCGAAGACAAGAAAGTGGTTGCGCTCGACATGGGCGCGCTCATCGCCGGCGCAAAATACCGCGGCGAGTTCGAGGAGCGGCTCAAGGCCGTGCTGCAGGAGGTGGTCGCGTCCGAAGGCGGGATCATCCTGTTCATCGACGAGATGCATACGATCGTCGGCGCCGGCAAGGCGGAAGGGGCGATGGACGCCTCCAACCTGCTCAAGCCGGCGCTGGCGCGCGGCGAATTGCACTGCATCGGGGCGACGACGCTCGACGAGTACCGCAAGCACGTGGAGAAGGACGCGGCGCTCGCGCGGCGGTTCCAGCCGATCTTCGTCAACGAGCCGAGCGTCGAGGACACGGTTTCGATCCTGCGCGGCCTGAAGGACAAGTACGAGCAGCACCACGGCGTGCGCATCACCGACTCGGCGCTGGTCGCCGCCGCGACGCTGTCGCACCGCTACATCACCGACCGTTTCCTCCCCGACAAGGCGATCGACCTGGTCGACGAGGCGGCGGCGCGGTTGAAGATGCAGATCGATTCCAAGCCGGAGGAGCTCGACAATCTCGACCGCGAGATCGTGCGGTTGAAGATCGAGCAGGAGGCGCTGAAGAAGGAGAGCGATCCCGCCTCCAAGGAACGGCTCAAGCGGTTGGAGAAGGAGCTTGCCGAGCTCGAGGAGCAGGCCGCCGCGCTCACCGCCAAGTGGCAGGCCGAGCGGAGCAAGCTGTCGGAAGCGCAGAAGCTCAAGAGCGAGCTGGAACAGGTGCGGAACGAGCTCGCCATCGCGCAGCGCAACGGGGATTATCAACGCGCCGGCGAGCTCGCCTACGGCCGCATTCCCGAGCTCGAGAAGAGGCTGAAGGAGATCGAAGAGAAGACCGGCGGCGGGCCGGTCGAAGAGGCGGTGACCGCCAATCACGTGGCGCAGGTGGTCTCGCGCTGGACCGGCATTCCGGTCGACCGCATGCTGGAAGGCGAGCGCGAGAAGCTCCTGCGCATGGAGGAGCAGCTGACAAAGCGCGTGGTCGGCCAGGCCGAGGCCGTGAAGGCGGTGTCGACCGCGGTGCGCCGCGCGCGCGCCGGCCTGCAAGACCCCAACCGGCCGATCGGCTCGTTCATGTTCTTAGGCCCCACCGGCGTCGGCAAGACCGAGCTCACCAAGGCCCTGGCCGAGTTCCTGTTCGACGACGAGCACGCGCTGATCCGCATCGACATGTCCGAGTACATGGAGAAGCACTCGGTCGCGCGGCTGATCGGCGCGCCGCCCGGCTATGTCGGCTACGAGGAAGGCGGCGCGCTCACCGAGGCGGTGCGGCGGCGGCCCTATCAGGTGGTGCTGTTCGACGAGATCGAGAAGGCGCACCCGGACGTGTTCAACGTGCTGCTCCAGGTGCTCGACGACGGCCGGCTCACCGACGGCCAGGGCCGCACCGTCGACTTCCGCAACACGCTGATCGTCATGACCTCCAATCTCGGCTCCGAGTTTCTGGTGGCGCAGGCGGAAGGCCATGATACCGAGGAGGTGAAGGAGCTGGTGATGGCGGAGGTGCGCTCGCGCTTCCGTCCGGAATTCCTCAACCGCGTGGACGAGATCATTCTGTTCCATCGCTTGCGGCGCGAGCACATGGGCCGGATCGTCGACATCCAGATGACGCGGCTCGCCAGGCTGCTGGAGGAGCGCAAGATCACGGTCGTGCTCGAGCCGAAGGCGCGCGACTGGCTGGCGCAGAAGGGCTACGACCCCGCCTACGGCGCGCGGCCGCTCAAGCGCGCGATCCAGAAGGCGGTGCAGGACCCGCTCGCCGAGCTGATCCTCGCCGGCCGCATCAAGGACGGCGAGACGGTCAAGATCTCGGCCGGCGCCCGCGGCCTCGTGTTCAACGGCGAAGAGGTGGCCGAGGCGGCGTAGGCGGCGCTGCAGCCTGCATTTTGCCGGCCTGCATCGGCGGGCTGTTGCAGATTTAGCACGCGTTCTCGGCGCGTGGATGTTCTCCACAAGCATTCATTGAATCACTCACGTGGCTTGATTGCACAACCCACACGTTGACGCCACAGTTCCTCGAACAGGGCCTGAGGAGGCGGCAATGCGGTCGGCGCGAGCTGTTGCTGCGTGCATCGGGTTGGGTTGCGATCTGCCTGACAGGCGCGATTTCCGCGAACGCATTGGTACCGAGCTTTATACGCCGGAACTCCCAGAGCAAACACGTCTGCAGGACTTCTACGTCGGCTACATTTGTCAACAAGCAGGTGTCCCCGTCGTGCCGAGCGGTGAGCCCTTCCCGCTATGCGATGATCCGAGCGTGGGTCCTGGCGGTTGGTCGCTGTTCGTGCAAGCCGGAATGAACGACATCGACCAGCGTTGCGACGCCGATCTCACGCGGCTCGACTACAGGAAGCAGCCAGGACACAGGGACTGCTACCAACCTCATCCCGAACGCGTCCAATGTGCATCCGGGGGGCTGCAATGATCAGAAAGTATGGGTACGCATTATTGCTGCCGCTTTTGGCATTCGGTTTGAGTGGCTGCTATGGTTTGGATAAGCGATACGGCCTCGACCCGGTGCTCGATGCTGCAGCCGTTGCGAGTGCAGCCGCCAACCATCAGCAAATCCTCGCTGCCCTCGCGGCTGACGCCAGCATCTCGCCAGCTTCCCCTTCGTTCTATTATTACGTTGCCGAAGCAGGCTTCAACTACATCGACGACGAATGCAGGACTTACTTCCAGCAACTGTTCTTCCTCGACCGCGACCGGGACCGAATCAAAAGCGGGTTGGGGGCTGCCAGCGCCACGACGGCGGCCATCCTCGGCGTCACCGGCGCGTCGGTTATGAGCATGGCGATTGTGGCGCAAGCCTTCGGACTCGGTCTGGCCGCCACCGACATAGTCGCGAACGCCTATTTGTTCCAGCTCCCGCCGTCCACGACCCAGGGCTTCGTCAAGGAAATGCAGCTGGCCTATCGCGAGGGTGCTGCGGTTCGCGCCGGTCTCATCGTGACGCCGACCGCCGCGTATCATGCCGTCCAGGAGTATCTATCGCTCTGCCTGCCGCCGACGATCGAATCCAAGCTTGCCGAGCATATCAAGGCCGCCCGGGCCACGCCCGACCCGGCAAGCGGATCGCGGAGCACCTCGTTCGGCATCAATCTGGTTGCCGCGCCGTCTGTCTCGCGCGAGCAGATTCGCACGATGTCCGGGGCTACCGCTCCGCCAACTCTCGGACCGGTGGTAAGCCGCAGTACCACTATCACCACCGGAGCACGCAGTACCACTATCACCACCGGAGCACCAAGCCAGGTTCAGACTCGCGGCGAACCGACGCGGCGACAAGTCACTACACGCGAAGTCACTACACGCGATCAAGGCGTCAGGAGGACCGAGGACGCGCGACCGAAGCTGCCTACCAATAGGGATTATGCCTTATTCATCAAGGATTATAATGAAGCCGTCCACAATACGATCAGCGTACAGTTTGTTCTGCGCAGGCTTTGCGTGCCGGAGAACGAGTTGGACAGGATCAGTAGCAAGACCAAAGCTCTGGTCAAAGTATATCAGCAGACGATTTATCAAGGCACCAACCGTGCCAAATCGGGCGTGACTGGAATGCTTACTCAGCCAGAAATAGCCCAATTGAATAATCAGGCAACTTGCCCACTCGACCGAGCCCTCAATTACTACGAAGCGCACGAAGCAGTCGACGGCGTGAACTCCCCTGACCTGATCGGCCTCTTGAACAAGGCGCTGCCGAATGGCCGAAAGCTGACGACGACAGCGAACGTGAAGGATGTGAGGTTGCGGATTCCAGAAGCTCGAAAAGCGGTAAGTGCAAACTTGCAGCTGCTGGATGCTGAAATCGCCGAGCAGCTCACGTTGGACCTCACGACGGCACTGATCAACTTGCCATAGGAGGAGAGCGACCATGGCTTACAGGGTTGTTCAGCCGACCCAGCTGCGTCAGGAGCCAACCGACACGGGGGAACCCGTGCGCGCGTTGCTTTCCAAGGCGGTACTGACGTTTTTGGGAAAGAAGCAGGGGGACGGGGATGATGTCTGGATAAACGTCGAATTCAAGCCGCCCGGGGGGAGTACCTCTGTGAAAGGTTGGGTGCGGTTGAAGCACTGCGAGGAAATCGCAGACGCACCGCGAGAGGAGGTGAATCCCGAGGGATTTGTGCGGACGTGCCTTACAGCGGAGCGTAGCTTCAATGACCTGGGCTCTACG
>WNGA01011127.1_pt1 | contig 11785 bp, 10 predicted proteins | sample 5400061 | NCBI WGS metagenome assembly WNGA01 (sample SAMN13153366, study PRJNA577476) | soil metagenome | isolation source: 100 cm soil or saprolite under grassland replicate 2 | place: USA:California | collected 2016-06-15
GTCTGGGAGAGGGCAATGGACAAGAGCGGGCTCGCCACGGGGATAGGCGCGGTCTGCGCCAACGTCGAGCGCGTGATCTTCGGCAAGCACCATGAGGTCGAGCTTGCGCTCGTCGCCCTCGTCTGCCGCGGCCACATCCTGGTGGAGGACGTCCCCGGCACCGGCAAGACGATGCTCGCCAAGGCCATCGCGCGGTCGCTCGGCTGCTCTTTCAAGCGCATCCAGTTCACGCCGGACCTGCTGCCCTCCGACGTGACCGGGGTCTCGATCTTCAACCAGCGGACCAGCCAGTTCGAGTTCCGGCCGGGTCCGGTCATGACGCAGATCGTCCTCGCCGACGAGATCAACCGCGCCACGCCGAAGACGCAGTCGGCCCTCCTCGAGGCGATGGAGGAGCACCAGGTCACCGTCGACGGTGTGACCTACCAGCTCCCCGATCCGTTCCTCGTCATGGCGACGCAGAACCCGATCGAGTACGAAGGGACGTTCCCGCTTCCCGAAGCGCAGCTCGACCGCTTCTTCATTCGCCTGCAGCTCGGCTACCCGAAGGAGCGCGAGGAGATCGCGATCCTCGACGCGCAGCGCATCATCCACCCGCTCGAGACGATCGAGCAGGTCATGGGCGCGGAGGAGCTGCTGAAGGCGATGAGCGCGGTGAAGGACGTGCACATCGCGGAGCAGGTGAAGTCGTACGTCGTCGGCGTCGTGAACGCCACGCGCTCGCACCCCGATGTGTATCTCGGCGCGTCGCCGCGCGGCTCGCTCGCGCTCGCGCGCGCGTCCCAGGCCTACGCGCTCATCCAGGGTCGTGACTTCGTCCTGCCCGACGACGTGAAGGCGCTCGCCGGACCGACGCTCTCGCACCGGCTGATCCTGCAGCCGCAGGCTCGCCTGAAGGACCTCGCGGCGACGACGGTCATCGCGGAGGTGTTGGCGAGCGTTCCGGTCGAGCTCTCGCAGACCGCGGCACGGGCTTAGCGGCATGAAGCCCTGGCACTTCGCGGTCCTGTGGTTCGCGCTCTTCATCGTCGCCGCGTCGACGGGGCTCGAGCTGCTCAGCTATCTCAGCTACCTGCTCCTGTTCGTGGCCGTGATCGCGTGGGTGCAGGCGCGGATGACGCTCGACGGCCTCTCGATCAAGCGCGCGCTCTCGCAGTCGTACGCGCACCTCGGCGACACGATCGAGCTCGTGTACGAGCTCCGCAACGACAGCTCGTTCGGCAAGCTGTGGCTCGAGATCTCGGAGGAGTCCAACTGGCCTGAGCCGCTGCCGGGCCGCGTCCTCTCCATCGGCGGCAAGGGCAAGACGCGCAAGTGGAAGGTCCTCGCGAAAGCGATCCGCCGCGGCCGTTACAAGCTCGGCCCGATCGTCCTGCGCAGCGGCGATCCGTTCGGGCTCTTCCCCAAGGAAGCGCGCGTCGCAACCGAAGCGCTCCTCCTGGTGTATCCGCGTGTGATGCCGCTTCCGCACTGGCAGCTGCCCGGCTCCGTCCTCGAAGGCGGCGTGCTCACCGGGCAGCGCTCGCTCCAGTCGACCTCGATGGTCATGGGCATCCGCCCCTACCGCCCCGGCGACGCGATGAATCGCATCCACTGGCCGTCGTCCGTGCGCCACCGCGGCCTGCAGGTGAAGGAGTTCGAGCTCGACAAGACCGCCGACCTCTGGATCTACGTCGACCTCGAGCGCCACTGGCGCCGCGGCGACGGCGAGGACTCGACCGAGGAGCGCGCAGTCACCGTCGCGGCGTCGATCGTCGCGAAGGCGCTCCGCGAGCATCGCAACGTCGGCATGATCACCAGTGGCACGCGGGCCGAGGTCCTTCAGCCCGACCGCGGCACCAAGCAGTACGGGAAGCTCATGCAGTACCTTGCGGAGATCACCGCTGGCGGCTCGCGCTCGATGGCCGAGACGCTGGTGGAGACACTGCCGCGTCTCCGCCGCGGCTCCGCGTGCGTCCTCATCACGCCCTCGCTCGACCGCGGCTGGGTCCGGCCCGCGAGCACGCTGCGCGAGGCGGCGATCGCGACGCAGGCCGTCATCGTCGGTCCGTCGGTCCCGACCGACGAGCGCGACCGCGCGCGCCGGCACGCGCTGCTCGGCGAGCTCGCGATCGCCGGCGTGACCGCGACGTATCTCGCGCCGGGAGCGTCCATCTCCGATCTTTTCCGTGAGGCGGCCGGAAATGCTGCGTAACCCTCAGGCCTCCGGCCCTTCGGGTCTGCTTGGCGTGTGGGCTTCGCCCCACGCCGCAGTAAGCCGCCTCAGCACGTGGCTCGGACGATCGCTGCGCTCGCTGTTCCCGCCCATCGCCTGGCGGAAGCTGCGCTTCCGCGGCGGTTGGTTCGCGCTGCCGATCTACCTGCTGCTCATGAGCGTCTATCCACTCTCGCTGCAGCAGGCCGACTGGGTCGTCACGCAGGAGCACTTCACATGGCTCGTCTTCAGTGCGATCGCGCTCGCGATCGTCGTCGGCAACGGCACGATGGCGACGCGTCGCGCGATGATCCTCGGTGGGCTCGTCGGCACGGTCGCGATCGTGCTCTCGACGGCGTTCGCCTCGGACGAAGGGCCGTTCCGCGAACGCGTCGTGCACCTCGCGGCGAGCGTGAACAACTGGATCACCCAGGTGCTCGCCGGAGAGGCGGCGACCGACCCGACGGTGTTCGTCCTGTTCCTCGGCTCGACGGTGTGGACCTCGGCCTACGTCGGCACCTTCGCCCTGTCGCGCTCGCTGCGGCCGTGGGACGCGATCCTCTTCATGGGCTTCTGTCTCGTCGTGAACGTGTCGATGGCGCTCACGAACCTCATCGCCGATCTCGTTGTCTTCTCGCTGTCGGCGCTCGTGCTGCTCGTGCGGCTGCACATCGTCCTCCTGCAGGAGCGCTGGACTCGCAACAACATCGTGCCGTCCGGCGAGATGGACTGGCGGCTGCTGCGCGGCGGCATGACCTGGACGATGGTCCTCGTGATCATGGCGCTCGTCACACCGCGTGTCGGTGCGGCCGAGGTGCTGAACCGCGCGTACAGCGTGTTCGAGACGCCCTATCGCTCCGTCGAGGCCGAATGGCAGCGCTTCTTCGCCGGCGTGTCGGGGCCCAGTCGCCTCCGCGGCGTCTCCTTCACCGATGCGATCCGCCTCGGGCAATCGCCGAATCTCGCGGACCGCGTCGTCATGACCGTCGACGCGTCGCAGGGACGGTTCTGGCGCGCCATCGCGTACGACTTCTACACCGGGAACGGTTGGCGCACGACGGAGACGGACAAGGTCGACAAGATCAGCCCGACCGTGCTCGGACGCGAGAAGTTCGAAGCGACCTTCGAGATGCTCGTGCCGCAGCAGGCGCTGCTCTTCGGCGCGAACGAGCCGGTGAGGGTCACGGTGCCATACCAGTTCCAGACCGGCGCGGACAAGAGCTATTCCAGCGCGCTGCGCGCTGTCCGCAGCGGACAGGCCTCTGACAAGTACACGGTCACGTCGTACGTCTCGGTCGCGGACAAAGCCGCGCTGCGCCGCGCCTCGAACACCTATCCCGACTACATCAAACAGAAGTACCTGCAGCTGCCCTCGACCCTGCCGCAGCGCGTGCGCGACCTCGCGCATAAGGTCGCCGGCGAGCAGACCGACCCGTACGACAGGGCCGAGGTCATCGAGTCGTTCCTGCGCACGACATACCGCTATGCGCCGAGCGTTCGCGCACCCCCGCCGGGCCGCGACCCGGTCGACTACTTCCTGTTCGACCTCAAGGAAGACTTCTGTGAGTACTTCGCGTCGTCGATGGTCGTGATGCTCCGCGAGCTCGGCGTGCCGGCGCGGATGGTCGAGGGCTACACCGCCGGAACGCTCGACCCGTCGAGCGGCAAGTTCGTCGTGAAGGAGCTCGATGCGCACGCGTGGGTCGAGGTGTACTTCCCGCTCTACGGCTGGATCGAGTTCGAGCCCACGCCGTCGCAGGCGCCGATCTTCCGCGTCGACAGCGAGGCGATCGGTGGTGGCTCCCCGGGCGGCGGCGAGGACAACCCCGACGAGAGGGGCGCGATCGACCGCGGCGAGCGCGACCTGCTGGCGGACAATGCTCCGGATGAGGGCCAGGGCTTCGGCGAAGGCGTCGTCCAGGCGGTGCAGAACTTCGACCCGCGTCCGGTCGCCGCACTGATCGGCGCGCTCATGCTCCTGTTGCTCCTCGCGTTCGCGCGCTTCCAGCTGCGCTTTCGCGGGCAACCATCGGTGGACTCCGCCTGGGGCAAGGCGCGTCTGCTGGCTTCCTATGCGGGCTTCCCCGCCGATCCGTCGCAGACGACCTACGAGTACGCGACGATGCTCGGCGAAGCTGTGCCCGACGCGAAGTCGCCGATCCAGGACATCGCCGAGGCGCGCGTGCACGATCGCTACACGCCGGCGGGCGCGACGGATGAGGATGTCGAGCGCGCCGTCTCGGGGTGGCGCAAGCTCGCACGCACGCTCGTCGGTCTGCTCCCGGCGCGCGTCGTCTCCGGTATCGCGCGCATCTGGAGGTAGCTTCGGTTACGCGCGGCTGAGTCGCGGCGGCGGGCGTCTTTCTCGCTCAAACTCGCCCGCTCCATCCACCTCTAAGTCGTCCCCTCGTATCGCGGGCTCAACTTCGCTCGAAAGACGCCCGCCACCGCGCCTCCGCCGTTCGCGTCCTCGCCACGGGATTTCGCGCGACACTACCGACGTGGCCGTCGCTGAGCATCCCAACGTCGCGCGTGTGCGCGCTTACGCCGCGGAGCGCGGCCTGTCGATCGAGATACGTCGGTTTCCCGCAAGCACGCGCACGGCGCAGGATGCGGCGCGCGAGATCGGTGTGAGCGTCGGGGAGATCGTGAAGTCGCTCGTCTTCCTCGCCGGTGATCGCCCGCTCGTCGTGCTGTGCTCTGGCGACCGTCGCGTGAGCGAGGACCGCCTGCGCGAGGTGTTCGGCGCGAGCGCCGTGCGGCGGACGACCGCGGATGAGGCGAAGCGCTTCACCGGTTACGCCATCGGCGGCGTGCCGCCGTTCGCGTACGAGACGCCGTGCGAGACCGTGATCGACGAGGGTATGTCGCGCTTCGAGAAGGTCTGGGCGGCGGCAGGGCTGCCGGACGCCGTCTTCGAGATCGCCGTCGTGGATCTGCGCCGCCTGGCCGACGCGAAGTCGGCGCGCATCGCCGAATGAAGGTCTTCGTCACCGGCGCCACGGGCTTCGTCACCGGCACCGTCACGATGCAGCTGCTCGCTCGCGGCGACGAGGTGCGCGCGCTGGTCCGTGACGCCGCACGCGGCCAGACGCTCGCGCGCGCCGGCGTCGATCTCGTCACGGGCGATCTCGCCGACGGCGCCGCGCTGCACCGCGGGATGGACGGCGTCGACGCCGTCGTGCACGGCGCGGCGATGTACTCAGTCGGTATCCCGCCGTCGCGCCGTCCCGCGATGTTCGCGGCGAACGTGACCGGGACCGAGCGTGCGCTCGAGGCGGCGCTCGACGCGGGCGTGCGACGCGTCGCGTACATCTCGACCTGCGCGATCTTCGGGAACACGCACGGCCAGGTCGTCGATGAGACCTACACGCGGACCGGTCCGTACACCTCCTACTACGAGGAGACGAAGGTGCAGGCGCACGAGGTCGCGCTGCGCCTCGCCGCGCGCGGGCTCCCCGTTTCGATCGCACAGCCGGGAGGTGTCTACGGACCGGGCGACACGTCGGGCATGGGCGGTCTGATGCGCGACTTCGTGCGCGGTCGGTTGCCGATCGTGCCATTCGCGGACACGGGCCTCAACTTCGTGCACGTCGAGGACGTGGCGCGCGGCATCGTGCTCGTGCTCGACCGCGGCCAGGTCGGGCAGAGCTACGTCCTGGGCGGCGAGAATGCGCGCGTCGCGGAGGCGTTCGCAGCGCTCGCACGGATCACCGGTCGCGATCTTCCGCGACTGCGTCTGCCTTACGCGCTGCTCCAGCTCGGCGCGCTGGTGCGACCCGGCTTGCGCGAGGTCGTGACCTCGACGAAGGGCGTGACCTTCTGGACGAACGACGCCCGCGCGAAGAGTGAGCTCGGTTACTCGTCGCGCGCCCTCGAGGCTGGACTGCGCGATACGTACGGCGGCGCTATCGCCTGAGGCTCGCGCATGAGTCTCGCGCATGAGCCTACAACGATGGCTAGACGAGAATCCCGGCGCGCCGCGCGAACCTGGTGCGCTTGACGTCGATCATTCGATTCCTCAGAAGTACGAACGGAACATGGCCTAGGTGGGTACCAATATCCATTCGACCGAGTACCTTAGGGGCGTCGACCCGACAACCCATCAGGCCATTAGTCGTTTGTGGAATCGATTCGATCGATTATTTGCTGGTAGTCCGAGCGTTGAGGACATCAGAGCCTTTGCGCAGGAAGTCGAAGGCGAATTCGGCGGTAGTTGGTGGAAGCCATGACAGACAAGACGCGGGAATTTCTGGAAGCGATTGCTCGCGCCTTCGACGAAGCCGTAGACAATTCGGTGAGCCTCGCGACCGGTCGTCGTCAGGAGAAGCTGTCTGACGCGGGTTCGCCCGTCGGCTCGTGCGCCGCGCTCGCCCGTCCACTGCGTGACGAGGGACAACGTGCAGATTTTGAGCGAGTGGTCAGAAATGGAATGACCAACCTCCTCCACAACGTGATGGTTCTGCTCGACGGGGGCACGGCCTTCACGGATAGTCACTCTCTCGTGTTTACTGTCGATGGCGAGCAGCTCGATCCCGGGCTCCATGAGCTCCTGATTGACTATTTCGACGAGACCGGCAGAGCGACCGTGTACTAGCGACTGCGACTAGGGCTCTTCGTCCTCGTCGTCTGACTCGAACTCGTCGCTGTAGAAGCCCAGCTCCTCAGACTTGAAGACGGTCACGAGGAAGTCCTCGCGCTCCGGGTCGTGCGTTTGGACCAGCTCCTCGTCGAGCTGATCGATGAGCTGCTGCAGCTCGTCATCGGTGAGATCCACCTCGAGCAGCAGCGTGCCGTGCACCTCGAAGCGTCCGTAGTGGATGTCCACGCGACCGACGCGGCGGGCGCCGCCGTAGATCGTGAAGATCTCGCTCGATTCGGTGCGGACATTGCGTTCGAAGCGTGCTGCTTCCATGGGAGGAGGACTGTACTAGGTCGGCACGGACGACAGCTGATCGTGGACCCAAGCTGCGAGCGCGGGCGGCTCCATGTCCTCCGCGACCGCGGCGATCGCACGCGGCCAGGTCTCGATGAAGAGATTCACGCATGCGATGGCCGCGGCGTGCGTCGAGGTGAGGTCGAGGCTGGCGACCGTCCGCTCGATCTTCGCGGGCATCGGCCGTCGCGGGTCGTCGAGCACGGCGGTCAGTCCGTATTGCGCATCCGCAACACGGGAGGCGGCGGCCCACAGTCTCCACAGCTCAGCGCGGGCTTCTTCGAGCTGGAGGTGAGCTTCCCACGCTGATCCGCGCGCGAGGTACTTCGCGCAACCGCTGAGATGGACGAGCCCGTTGTACATCCACTGCCGCACCTGCTCTTCGGTCGCGGTCGTCGCCCTCGGCTCTGCGCTCACGGTTCCGTCCGGATCGTGCAAGACGATCCAGTCAGGCCCCGGCGTCTGTCGATCGCGTGCCCGCGCCACGACGAGGTCGAGCTGAACGCCCGACGCGTACAGCGCGAACGTGTGTTGGAACGTGCGCGCGTCCAGCGCGGATGGCTGGATGACCTGCTGCCAGAGATCGACGATCTCGCCTGCGCGCCGCACGATCGCCTCGCTCTGGGTTATCAGATCCGACCATGCGTCTTCGCGCACCCCGAGCAGGGCGTCCACATCGGAGAGGCGATCAGCAGCGCCCCGTCCGATGCTGCATCCCACAACGAACAGCCGGATCCGTGGGTCGTTCCTCGCGTCGCGCAGTAGACCGTCGATCAGGTCACGCTGTTGCCCGAGCTCGGCTGGCAGGTCGCGAAGCCATCGCTCGGCGTCGACGAGCACGCTGAGATGCTAGTGACGCTAGGCTCGCGTGTCGTGACACAGCCGCTCCGCATCGGGCTGAAGCTCTCACAGCAGGTCCATCCCATCGAGGCGCAGCGCGAGGCGTGGCGCACGGCGGACGAGGCCGGCTTCGATCACATCTGGCCCTTCGACCACCTCATCGCGCTCGGGAACGACCCGACGAAGCTGATCTTCGATGGCTGGACGATCCTCGGCGCGGTCGCGGAGAACACCAAGCGCACGCGCATCGGCCTTAACGTGACCGGGAATCTCTACCGCCATCCCGGCCTGCTTGCGAAGATCGCCGTGACGGTCGACCACCTCTCGGGCGGGCGACTGGAGATGGGCATGGGTGCGGCATGGAACGAGCCCGAGTTCAAGATGTACGGCCTGCCGTTCCCGAGCGCCGCGGATCGCATCCGTATGCTCGACGAGGCCTGTCGCATGCTCAAGGCCTTGTGGACCGAGGAGCGCGCGACGTTCAAAGGGCGGTTCTATCAGCTCGACGCGGCGATCGCAGAGCCGAAGCCGATACAGAAGCCGTACCCGCCGATTTGGATCGGCGGCTCGGGACCGAAGCGCACGCTGCGGGTCGTCGCGAAGCATGCCGACGTGTGGGACGCGAGCGCCCCGACGCCCGACCAGAGGCACGCGCTGGTGAAGATCCTCGACGAGCACTGTGCCAAGGTCGGCCGCGACCCCGCGACGATCCGCCGATCGCATCAGATCCGCGTTGACGAGGAAGACGACGCGCTGCGCATCGGGGAGTCGGCGCTCCGCGCTGGGTTCACCGAGCTGCTCGTCTTCCCCTTCGCCGGCGGGGACCTGCGCTCCGGCGTTGAGCGCGCGGCTCGTCTCCTGCCACGGCTGCGCGCGCTCGCAGGCTAGCTGCCCGAGACCCCTAGCCGGGCGGTGCGTACACGATCGACATCGGCGAATGCGCCGATGCGCGCGCGAACCTCGTCGGGGACCGGATCGTCGAGCGTCAGGATCATCAGCGCCTCACCGCGGGGGTGGAGTCGTCCGACCTGCATCGACGAGATGTTCACGTCGTGTTCGCCGAGCAGCGTCCCCACGCGGCCGACCAGCCCGGGCTTGTCCTGGTGCTTTGTGAGAAGGAGATGTCCCTCGACCGGGATGTCCACCCAGAACCCGTCGATGAGCACGATGCGTGGCTCGCCCTGTACCAGCGTCCCCGCGACCTCGGTGTTGCCCACGCGCACCGTGAGGAGCGCGGCGTAGCGCGGCGCCTCGGTGTCCCGCCGCTCTTCGATCACCAATCCGCGCGTGCGCGCGATCGCGAGCGCGTTCACGAGATTCACACGTTCCGCGCTGAATGTTTCGAGCAGCCCCTTCACCACGGTCGCGCGTAACGGCTCGGCGTCGAGCTCGAGAAGCTTGCCGGCGTATGCAAGCTGCAGCTTCGCCGGCCGCTCGTCGAGCAGCTGCGCCACCAGCGCGCCGATGCGCTCGCCGCAGCGGAGCCACGCGCTACCGCCGGCCTCGTCCGACGGAGGTCGTGGCGCGTTCACCGCGTAGCGGGCGGGATGACCGTCGAGCACGTCGAGGATCTGCTTCACGACGTCGACCGCCACGTTCACCTGCGCCTCGGCGGTCGAGCCTGCGAGGTGCGGCGTGAGCACCGTGCGCGGCGCGCCGCGGATGGGGGAGTCGGCCGGCAGCGGCTCGTTCGGGTAGACGTCGAGCGCGGCGCCGGCGATCGTGCCGGCCTGGAGCGCCGCCGCGAGCGCGGCCAGATCGACGACCTCACCGCGCGCACAGTTCACGAGGACGGCACTCGGCTTCATCTTCGCCAGCGCCTCGGCGTTGATGAGGTTGCGCGTCTTCTCGGTGAGCGGCGTGTGCAGCGAGATGACGTCCGCACCGCGAAGGAGCTCGTCGAGCTCGACGAGCTGCGCACCCGCCGCGCGCGCGCTCGCCTCCGTCGCGAACGGGTCGTGCGCGATGACACGCATCTCGAACGCGGCCGCCCGGCGCGCGACCTCGGATCCGACGCGCCCGATGCCGATGAGGCCCAGCGTCTTGCCGCGCAGCTCGCGCCCGATGAACTTCGAGCGCGTCCACTCGCCGGCGCGCACGCTGCGGTCCGCATCGGTGATGCGTCGGAGCAGCGTCAGCGCGAGGGCCATCGTGTGCTCCGCCGCGGCGACGATGTTGCCGAGCGGCGCGTTCACGACGTACACGCCGCGCGCGGTCGCCGCGGGAACGTCGATGTTGTCCACGCCGACGCCGGCGCGGCCGACCACCGCGAGGCGCGGCGCCGCGTCGAGGATCTTCGCCGTCACCTTCGTCTCGCTGCGGACGATGAGCGCGTCGACGTCCGCGAGGCGCGAGGCGAGGTCGGTCTCGGCGAGCCCGGTCGTCGTGCGGACCTCGCAGCGCTCGCGGAGCAGGACAAGGCCGTCCTCGGCGAGAGGGTCGGCCACGTGAACGATCGGTCGGGTTTGGCCTATCGGCGCGTGCCGACGGTGTCCGCGCGCGCGCCGGATCGTGTGCCGGCTCGCGTCGTCTGCGGCGCGCTCTCCGCGTACGCGCGGAGCGCCGCGGCGATCGCCTGACCCGGCTCGACCGGCTGGTTGAAGTCCCGCAGCGCGAGCTCCAGGGCGCTGAAGAAGTTCAGGATGTCCTGCAGCGTCACGAACCCAAGATGACCAACGCGGATCAGCTGCCCCTCGAGCTTGCCCTGGCCGCCCGCGACGATCGTGTCGTAGTCGTCGCGCAGCACGCGGATGAGATTGCGCGCGTCAACGCGCGTCGGCGGACGGAACGCGGTGACGGCTGGTGATGCGTGCGCCTCATCGGCGAACAGCGTGAGGTTCAGTGCCTGCAGTCCGCGGCGGGTCGCGCGCGCGAGATTCTGGTGACGGCGGAGGATCGCCTCGAGCCCTTCCTCGGCCATGAGGCGGAGCGCCTCCTGCAGCGCGATGTACACGGTGACCGCCGGCGTCGCCGGCGTCGCGCCCTTCTCGAGCGCGGCCTTCGCCGCGGCGAGATCGAAGTACGCCTTGGGTAGATCGGATTTCTCGTAGAACTTCCACGCGCGCTCGCTCATCGTGACGATGGACACACCGGGTGGCGCGCCCCACGCCTTCTGCGAGCCGGTGACGCACACGTCGATGCCCCACTCGTCGATCTCGAGCTCGGCCGCCCCAGCGCCGGAGACGCTGTCGACGATGAGCAGCTTGCCCGACTCGCGGACGACCTCGCTGATCTCCTTGAGCGGGTTGAGGACACCGGTCGAGGTCTCGTTGTGCTGGAGCATGACGGCCTTCGCGCCGTCCTTGCCCTTCTCTTTCGCGAGCTCTTCGCGAACGACCTCGGGGTCGATCGCGCGGCCGAGCGTGATGTCGACGCGACGGGCATCAACGCCGTAGGCCTTGCAGATCGAATAGAAGCGCTCGCCGAACGCGCCGTTGATGAAGACGAGCGCTCGGTCGCCACGCGACAGCGTGTTCGCGACCGCGGCCTCCATCGCGCCCGAGCCGGACGCCGTCAGGGTGAGCACGTCACCCTGGGTGCGCAGGAAGTCCTGCAGCGCGCGCGTGAGCGCGGCCAGCAGCGCGGCGAACTCGGGGCCGCGGTGATTGATCATCGGTCGGGCCGACGCGGCGAGCACGCTCTGCGGCACCACGGTCGGTCCTGGGATTCGGAGGTTCTGGGGGCGGTACATGTTCTCTCCCTCTAACCTGAACGGGCGGAGGTGGGACCCCTCGAATGATGCCAGCCCACCGAGCTTGTAACAAGGAGAGAAGCGAGCATTCCTGAACCGAAATTCGCTCCCTCCATCCTCAACG
>WNGA01013021.1_pt1 | contig 11785 bp, 15 predicted proteins | sample 5400061 | NCBI WGS metagenome assembly WNGA01 (sample SAMN13153366, study PRJNA577476) | soil metagenome | isolation source: 100 cm soil or saprolite under grassland replicate 2 | place: USA:California | collected 2016-06-15
GGACACGCAGCCGCCGGCCATCTCAGGCGTCGCCGCCTCGTCGATCACCTCGGCCGGCGCCACGATCACGTGGACCACCGACGAGGCCAGTGATTCGGTCGTGCAGTACGGCCCGACGACCGCCTACGGCTCGGCGTCGTCGAGCACGGCCATGGTCACCTCCCACGCGCGGACCCTCACCGGCCTTGTCCCGGGCACGCCGTACCACTACCGGGTGAGATCGACGGACGCCGCGACGAACGCAGCCGTGTCGGGCGACTTCACCTTCACCACGACCGCCCCGCCCGCGGTCTCCGTCTCGATCACGACGCCGAGCCGTAGGCCGTCGTCGGGCCGTACTCCACGACCGAATCGCTGGCCTCGTCGGTGATCCACGTGATCGTGGCGCCGGCCGAGGTGATCGACAAGGCGGCGACGCCGGAGATGGCCGGCGGCTGCGTGTCCGCGCTCGCCACGGTGATCCTGACGGCGGCGCCGGCAGGGTTGCCGGCGGCGTCGCGGGCCACGGCCCTCAGCGTGTGCGGGCCCTGGGTGGCGCTCGTCGTGTCCCAGACGACGGCGTAGGGCGCGGCGGTGAGCTCGGGGCCGAGGTCGGCGCCGTCGAGGGTGAAGCGGACGCTGGGATCGCGCCGCCCACCACGCCGGCGGTGGCGGAATCCAGGGCGTCGGTGGCGCCCAGGTCCGCGCCGTCGGTGCCCGCGTTCCGGTACGCGCTCGAGTCGGCCAGGTGGTAGTCCCCGCCGGCGAGGTCCACGAAGCCCACCTCCCCGAGCGAGGACGGGAAGAAGTTGTCGGGCGGGTAATTCGAGGGGTCGCCACCGGCGAGGACGTTCCTCGCGAAGATGGCGCCCGGGAAGTAGGTGGTGAGCGTGAGCAGCGGGTCGCCCTTGGTCCCGAGGCCGACCACACCGTACTGGTTGTGGGGCGCGATGTTGTTCCGGAAGACGAACCCCGTGTGCGGGGCCCCCGGCACCGTCGCATACGTGGTATCGCCGATGATCTCGCCGGTCTGCAATCCCGTGTTGTGGTCGATGACGACATCGACGGTGCCGTCGTACAGCTGGAAGAGCCGACCGATGCCGCCCCACTTGGCGCCGTCGATGTCCTCGAACAGGTTGTTCGCGATCAGGATGCGCTTCGTCCGCTGGCTCGGATGGTTGTTGTCGGTGCCGAGGAAATTGACGGCCGATCCGCTGTGGCGCAGGACGTTGTTGGTGAAGGTCACGTCCTGCACGACCGACCACGGGGACTGCCCGTCCTGGTTGCGCGGCGTGAAGATGACCCCGAAGCCGTCCTGGGCGTCGTACCAGCTGTGCTCGAGCACGTTGCCGTCGACGAGGACGCGTTGCGCGTTCTTGAACTCGAGCAAGTTCTTGACGGCCCAGTGGATGCCGCCATAACTCGGGTCGCCCACCCGCCAGGTCAGCGGCTTGAAGAAGCGGTTGTGGCGGATCTCGATGTCGGAGGGCACCAGGTTCGGGATCCCCGGGTCGGCGCCGCCGAACATCAGGTTCTCGCCCGACCCCTCGAGGTGGTTGTTGACGATCTTGAAGGGGCCGGGCCCGTTCCAGCTGCCGATCGCCTGGGCATCGTAGAGCTGGTGGTGCGCCTCCGCGATGTAGGAATCGATGATGGCCGTGGAGGCGCTGTTCAGGGCGATGCAGCGGCGAAGCGGGACGGTGGAGCGCCCGTGGACGTACAGGCGATCCAGGATGATGTCGTGGGGCACCTGGGCGAGGGTGGTCTGCGTCAGCCACTCGCCGAGCTGGACGAGGCCGCCGACGGCGGTGTGGCTGGAGAGGCCGGTCGCGATCGTGACCTCGAGCCCGATCAGCCGGTAGTGATGGGCGCCGGCCGCGGCCGCGATCGCCGGGGCCGAGATCGGGCTGACCACCTTGGGGAGCACGGTGGCGTAGGCCGGGGTGATGCGGGTGCCCGGGGGCGGCAGGCTGGCGTCGGGGGCGGATGTGCGGACGATGATCCAGCCCGTCCCGCTCTTGTTCGGCAGGGTGTAGTTCCCCGTGAAGGTCGCCCCCGCTTGCAGCGTGATCGTGTCGCCGGGCTGGGCCGCATCGAGGGCCGCCTGGACGTCGCCCCCGGCCGCCACCGCGATGGTTCTCCCCGACGGCGCCGTGAGGCTCGTGTCCAGCCAGACGCGCGGCAGCTCCGGCGTCGTCGCGCCTAGACCGGAGACGGGGGGAGAGAGGAGCGAGAGGGCGACGAGAACCGGCCCGAGAGACAGGCGACCGGCGCGCGCGAGTGCGGTCGGAACAACCATCACGGCCTCCGCTTCCGCAGACGAAGTCCCGTGGCCCTGTTCCTTCCATCGGGCACGGGAAAGGCCTGCCGACCTGATCGTCTACGAAGAAAGGCCGAGGAGATTCCTCTTCCTCTGAGGGACTCCCCTTAACGAGATCGGAGGTCCATGAGACGGGCGGGGGCCCGGCGCGTCGCGAGGCCTCTCCCCTACTTCAGCCAGCCCTTCTCGCGATAGTAGCGCTCGGCGCCAGGGTGCAGCGCGACGCCGAGATGGAGGTGGCCCTTGGATGGATCGTAGTCGGCCATGCTCCCGTGGATCTTCCTCACCCGGTCGACGTTGTCGTTGATTGCCTTGGTGATGGTGTAGGCGAGGTCGTTGGCCATCCGGCTCGAGACGGTGATGGTCGTGCCCATCGTCGCCGAGACCACGGCCTCGTTGCCGTTCGCGGCCTTGGGATAGGTGCCGGCCGGGATCACCCCCTCGCCCAGCCCGAACTTGCCCAGGTGCTCGAGCAGCGGCTTGGGAAAGGCGACAAGCTTGAGCTCCCGCCCCACCGAGGCCTCGGTGATCGAGGCGCCCGGCAGCGCCAGGAACGTGAAGGTGCCGTCCACGTTCCGGTCCTTGAAGGCGCCGGCCTGCTCGGAGTACGAGCCGCGGAAGAACCTGGCGCCGGCGGCCTCCCACGTGCGGTAGCAGTCCGCCGCCTTCCCCGGCTGGCAGAAGCCGTAGTGCTCCATGACCTTCTCGAAGACCCACACGTCCGAGGAGCCCGGCTTGGAGATGGCCAGGCGGATGGGTTTCTTGCCGCGGAAGATCTCGTCCATGCTCATCTTGGCGAAGGGCGAGTCGGCCGCCGCGTAGAAGTGGAAGGTGTTGAGACTCATGTTGCCGGCCAGCGCCCGCAGCTGCTCCATCTTCTGTCCCGGATAGGGGTCCTCGCCCCGCGTCGCCGCGCCCAGGAGCGGCGGCAGGCCCATGCCGATGTCGGCGTCGCCCTTCTCCACGAGCAGCGGGTTCTGGGTGCCGCCGCCCGGGATCACCTTGATGTTGAGCCCCGCCTTCTCGCGGATCAGCTCGGCCATGCCGCCCGAGATGGCGTACCACCCGCCGCCCACGGCGCCGGCCGTCCACGTCAGCGACTGCTGGGCCGCGGCCCCACCCACCGCCAGGCCCGGCAGAGTCAGGGCGACCAAGAGCACGCACAAGCGCTTCATACCGGTAAGCCTCCTTTGACCGCGTCGTGGACCATCCTGACGAGGGTCGTGATGTCGAAGACCGGCAGCCCGGTGGCCGCCTCGACGTCGACCCGGTACGGCGGCATGTTGGTGCACTCGAGGACGATGGCGCCGACCTCGGGGTGCGCGGCGAGCATCCGCCGCGCCACCGTCACGTGCTCCGCGCGCGCGGCCTCCACGTCGAGCGTGAGAAGGTCGTCGAGGAGCACGCGCGTGAACTCCTTCTCCGTCTCCAGTCCCGCCACGACCACGCGCATCTCCGGGGTGATGCCCGCTCCCGCCAGGTGCTCGGCGCCCAGGGCAGAGGCGTCGACGGTCATGATCCCCACCGCGCGGTCCGGCGCCAGCATGCGATGGACGAGCGGCGCCAGCATGAGGCTGGACGTGAACACCGGGATGCGCACGGCCGCCGCCATCTCCCGCTGGAACCTGGCGAGAAAGCCGCAGCTCGTGGTGATCGCCCGAACCCCGTCGCGCTCCAGCACGCGCGCGCCCTCGATGAAGAGGGGGAGCAGCTCACGCGCGTCCCCGCGCACCACGCGATCGGACGAGGCGCCGGCCACGCGGTGATAGCGGACCGGGAAATCGAAGGTGGCCGCATTGCCGATGTCGCCGGGGATCCGCGGGAAGCGTGTGTCGAGCAACAGAACGCCCACGGCGAACCCGTTGCGGCCCATGCGTCAGCCCGCGCGCCCCTTTCGCTCTAGTTGAGCCGGGCGAGCTTCTGGCGAACCCGCCGGAACTGCGTCTTGACCTTCTCGTGGTCGAGCGCGTTCGGGAAGTCCGTGAGGTAGCGCTCCCAGTCGGCCAGGCCTCGGTGGAAGTCACCCAGGCTGCTCCAGGCGACCCCGCGATCGCGCCACTCGCCTCCCGCCTCCGGGGTCAGCACGAGGATCCGGTCGATGACGGCCACGACCTTGCGCCACTCCTCGCGACGCCAGTAGATCCCCTTGAGGTTGGCGAGGATGCGGATCAGGAACTGGCGCTTCGTCACGGGGACGAACTGCCGCGCGGTGAGCTCGACGGGGCGGCCGAGCGCGCGTCCCACCAGCTCGCCGCAGGCCTCACCGGTCAGGATGGTGCCGCCGTTGAAGGGATCGAGCAGCACGTGCTCGCCGGCGACCCGCGCGCCCGTGATGAAGTGCCCGGGCAGTCCGATACCCTCCATCTGGAGCCCGAGGCGGCGCCCGACCTCGACCAGGACCAGCGAGAGCGTGATGGGGATGCCCAGGCGGCGATCGAGCACCTCGTTGAGGTAGCTGTTCCGGGGATCGTAGTACTCCTGCGAGTTGCCCGCGAAGCCCTGCTCCTCGAAGAGATACTCTCGCAGCCGGTGGAGCCGCTCGAGCGGATCCGCCGTCCGGCGCACCGGCGCCGCGCCCTCGGCGAGGGCGGCGAGGCGGCCGAGATAGGCGTCGATGTCGAGATCGGGGTACTCACTCCGGGCGATGACGAGAGCGGCGCGCGCGAGATCGATGTCGGCATCGGGCGCGGAGGCTTCCCGCGCGAGCTCTCGCAGTGACGGGTCCGAGTCCATCAGCAGCCGGGCGCGTGATGAATGCCGGCGCTCTTGAGGGCGGCCGCCTGCAGCTCCTCGGCCAGCTCGAGGGTTCGCGCGGCAGCGCGCCGGGCGCGGGCCTGCGCCTCGGGCGTGGTCGCGCAGCGCAGGAGCAGCGAGCGGCCGAGCTGGTGATGGAAGCGCTCGTCGGGTTCGATGACGTCACGGTAGAGCGTCGCCGTGACCCGGTCTCCGGCCCGCTCGCAGAACTCGATGAACTGCCGGTTCTTGACCACGGCGATCGCCTCGCGGGTGAACTGTCCGGCCGCCACCCGCTCCACCGTCGTCCGGAGCGTGTCCAGGTAGTTGAAGAGCGGGCCGTACCCCTTGGCGATCGGATCGAAACCGTCCGCGTCGAAGCCCAGCTCGCGCAGCCGCTCGGCGATCATCCGGTAGTGCTTGGCCTCGTCCCCCGCCTGGCGGGCCAGCGCCATCTTCACCGCGACCTCGTCCGTGCCGACGAGCCAGCGGGCCGCGATCTCGGTCGCCTCGATCTCGTTCTTCAGCGCGACCTTGAGGAGATTGAGGACGTTGAGGTCGCCCGAGACCTCGGGCGCGAGCGTCGCCTCGGGCTCGAGTCGCCTGAGCACGGCCTGGTTCTGCTCGTCCAGCTCCCTCACGAATTCCTCTGCCGTCATGCCGCGATCCCTTCTTTCAGTATCGTGCCGAGCTCCTGCGTGAGCGTCTCCCGCGTCACGACGCGCGCGCAGCGGGAGTGCAGGGGCTGGGTCTGGCGGGCCAGCGCATGGGTCGTGAAGCCGAGGGTCGGCGGGCGGGGCGCCTGGCCGTCGAGCTTCGCGAAGAACGCGTCGTAGTCCCATCCGGGAGTGGTCAGGTCGAGGAGGACGAGGTCGGCCGCCTCACCCAGCGCCGCCGCCAGCTCCTCCGGGGTGCGGGCGAAGGCGACGGTGGCGCCGGCGAGGCGCGCGGTCTCACGGATCCGGGCGACGAAGAAGAGGTCCTTGACGGCGGCGACGGCCCTAATCGTCCTGCTCCGCATTGCCGAGCCAGTGCTTGCTCCACTCGGCCAGGTGGGTCAGGGTGGAGAGGTCCTTCATGCGGTCCAGGTACACGATGCCGTTGAGGTGGTCCGTCTCGTGCTGGACGACCCGGGCGAAGAACTCCTTGGCGACCGCGCTCAGCTTCTCCCCCGTCCGATCATAGGCCTCGAGGCGTACGGCCGTGTAGCGCGGGACCACGCCCCGCATGTCCGGGATGGACAGGCACCCTTCCCAGCCCTCTTCCAGCTCGGCGGCGAGCGGCGTGACCACCGGGTTGATCAGGACCGTGAGCGGGATGGTCGGCGCATCGGGGGAGCGCGGGTTCCCGTTGACCTCGATCACGCAGATCTGCTTCGGGACGTGCACCTGGTTGGCGGCGAGCCCGGCGCCGTTGTACTCGCGCATGGTCTCGACCATGTCGTCGATCAGCCGCTGGACCTCGGGCGACCGGATCTCGGTGACCGGCACCGGCGCCGCCACCGCTCGCAGGACCGGGTGCCCGAGCCGCGCGACCTTCAGGATGGCCATGTCCTTCTTCGTCCTCCGCGGCTGAATTGTAACACACGGGCCGCGTGGCCCCCCTCGCCGGCATGGCCGCCAGCGGGCGTCAGCGAGGGGCCACGAAGAAGGCGGGGCCGTCCGTCAGCGCGTGCCGGATCCGCAGCCGGTGGTCAGGCCGGAGCTCCGGTAGCTCGTCCAGGCCGAAGTAACGCACTTCCAGCGACTCGTCATCGTGCACGTGCGGCGTGCCCGACAGGGGCCGGCAGCGGAACGCCGTGATCACGTACTGCGCGCGGTCCCCGTTGGCATACGTCACGACGGGCGTGATGTAGACGCCCGTGATGCGCTGCGGTTCCACGCGGACGCCGGTTTCCTCGAGCACCTCGCGCACCAGGGCGTCGGCCGGCTCCTCGCCCGGATCGAGCATGCCGCCGATGATCCCCCATCGCCCGTTGTCCGACCGCCGCTGCAGCAGGATCTCGCCCGCGTCATTGAACACCAGCCCGGAGACCCCGGGCAGCAGCAGAAGCTGGTGGCCCATCTGCTCGCGCAGCTGCCTCATGTACGGGGACATCGCCATGGTGTGCGCTCCCTTGCCGAACCTGATCCAAGCGTATCAGTAGCCCGAAGGATGACCCCGGAGGCATTCTCTGAGTGGGCGAAGAACCGGCTCACGAGGGGAACCCAGTAGAGAACGCGTCTGTCACGGGAACTCCATCTCGCGCAGGCGCAGGACGATGCTGTGCCCCTTCATCTTCTTGACCAGTTCTTCATCCGCCGTGAGGAGCGGAAAGCCCACGCGCTCCGCCAGGGCGACGTAGATCGCGTCGTACACTGAGGTGCCGTATGCCCATGCGATGGCGGTCGCCTTGCGCAGCAGATCCCAGTCCGCTGGCGTGATGTCGAGCTGGAGGTCATTGAGCACCGCGAGTGCTGCTGACGTGTCGGCCTCCACCGCCCGCCGGCTGAAGCGGATGGCGTTCATCACCTCGATCAGACCGAGCTCCGGGAGGATCAACCGACAATGCCGGCGCCGGTGGCGGTCGCGCAGGGCCAGGGCCTTCTCACGGTCGGGCTCCTCGTGGCGGGTGAACCACTTTGCTGCCACCGACGCGTCCAGGACGTACTGCGCGTGGGTGGCGGGGATCATCGGCGGCTTCGCATCTTAGCCCGTCGGGCGGTCTGCCGGGGTCGGCCATAACGGCTATCCCGGGCCTCCCGGATGACGCCGACCGGATCCCAGTCGCCCAGCTTCTCCGCGAGGGCATCCATCCTTCGGCAGGCATCGTCCATCCGGTGCTGGGCCTCGGCCTCTTCGCGAACTCGGCGCTGCGCCTCCAGGTGGCGTTCGAGGGCGCCCTGGATGAGCGCGCTACGCTTGGTGCCTGTCAGCCTAGCCTCGGCGTCGACGGCCTTGAGGAGATCATCCTTGAGGAACACATTGACCCGGGCCATTCTGGCCTCCCTGCTGTGTGCCAGGTTGACGCCTGAAAGTGTTCCTGTCAAGCCTCATTTGAGGTGTGTGGTAGACGTCGTCGACACACGGTGTGTCTTCTGAGGCAGCTGCCGAAGCAACGTTGAGGCTGAAGAAACCGTGTCTGCGCGGAGTGAGCGCCGTCAATCGCGGTTGACGCGCCTATGGGCAGGCACCCGTGCCAGAAGGCCGTGACAAGCCGTTGAAGTTGAAGCGTGGGACGCCGCGCTTATCCTCACTCCCCCCGGCTCCATTTGGGCCCGTAGCGGTGGGGCTCGTAAGCCTCGAGGTAGCGCAGCAGCGCGTCCACGTCGGCCGCCGGGTAGCAGAGGTCCAGGAACTCGGGCTTGATGAAGCCCTCATCGATGCCGCGCTGGATTTGCGTCCAGAGCGGCTCGTAGAACCCGTCGAGGTCGAGGACCACCACCGGCTTCGTGTGGTAGCCGAGCTGCTTCAGCGTCAGGACCTCGAGCACCTCCTCCAGCGTCCCGAGCCCTCCCGGCAGCGCGACGAAGGCGTCGCCGCGCTCGTCCATGATGGCCTTCCGGTCGCGCAGCCCGTCGGTCACGATCAGCTCGGACACGCCGCCCTCGCCCACGCCGAGGTCGAGCAGCGCCTTGGGAATCACGCCGGTCACGTGACCGCCTCCCGCGAGGACGGCGCGGGACAGCACCCCCATGAGGCCGACGCTCCCGCCGCCGTAGACGAGCCGCCAGCCGCGCCGGGCCAGCTTCTCACCCAGCTCGCGCGCGGCGGTGAAGTACTTCTGCTCGACGGCGTTGCTCGAGCCGCAGAAGACCGTGACCGCGGCGATCATCGCGCCACGCTCCCGAGCCATCCCGCGGCGCCGGCGGCCAGCACCAGCCACACGCTATCGACCTTGAAACGCCAGAGCGCAACCAGGCTCGCGACGCCGATGGCGGCGGTGAACGGCGAGACGATGGCCCCGCGGGCCAGCGGCATGGTGGCGGCGACGATGGCGCCCACGACGGCGGCGTTGACGCCCTGCAGGAAGAGCCTGACTCCGGCCCACGCGCGGAGCCGGCGCATGAGCGGCGCCGCCGCCAGCACGAGCGCGAACGCCGGCGCGAACACGGCGAGAGCCGCCACCACCGACCCGACCACCCCGCCGGCCTGATAGCCCACGAAGACGGACAGGTTGACGATGGGCCCGGGCGTCACCTGCCCCAGCGCGAGCCCGTCGAGGAAGACGCGATCCGAGAGCCAGCCGAACCGCTGGACGGCCTCACCGCGGACCACGGGAATGATCACGTAGCCCCCGCCGTAGACGAGCGCGCCCATCTTGAGCCAGAGCCAGGCCAGGCGCGCATAGACCTCGGGGCCGGCCGTCATCAGGAGCGGGAGCGTCCAGGCCCGCAGGGTCACCTCCCGGTCCGCCGCCCGGCGGTACGCCGCCCAGAACCCGCCGCAGAGGAGCAGCACGATCACCGTGTCGAGATTGAGGAGCGCCGTGAGGAGGAAGCCCGCCAGCGCGAGCAGCCCCAGCCCGAGTCCTGTACAGGCGGCGCGCCCCAGCCGCCAGGCGGAGAATCCGATCACGGCGATCACCGCGGGGCCGATGCCGAGGAAGATGCCCTGCAGCCCGGGCAGGGCGCCGTAGCGGGCGTAGAGCAGCGTCAGCGCGAGCATCACGCTGAAGCCGGGCAGCACGAAGGCCGCGCCGCCGACCACGCCGCCCAGCAGGCCGCCGCGCAGGTAGCAGATCAGCACGCCGAGCTGGGTCGAGGCGGGACCGGGGAGCATCTGACAGAGCGAGAGGCCTTCGAGGAACTGCTCCTTGCTGAGCCACTTGCGGCGCTCGACGACCTCGGTCTCCATCAGGGCGATGTGCACCAGGGGCCCGCCGAAGCCCGAGAAGCCGAGGCGCAGGAAGAGTCGGACCAGCGCCCCGAGCGGGGCGCCTTCGGTCACCGGCGCTCCAGAGTCATCACGTCGACGCTCACGAGCGCGTCTCGCGCCGGGTCAATCATCGAGGACCTCCTCCGCCCGCCGAGCGTTCTCGAGGGCGATGCCGGCGTTTCGCCTCATCCCCGCCGCCTTGGGCCGGAGGAGCGCGGTGCCCGCGAAGCGGCGGCGAAACTCCTCGTCGTTCATCTCGACCACCGCCTCCGCCCCCGGATAGGGAGCGGCCGGGAAGAAGTCTCCTTCCCGCGTCACCGGCGCCTTGCGGTTCCAGGGGCAGACGCTCTGGCACAGGTCGCAGCCGAACTGCCAGTGCCCCATGCCGTCCTGCCGCTCCGGCTCTATCGGCCCGCGATGCTCGATGGTCAGGTAGGAGATGCAGCGGCGGGCGTCGAGGAGGTAGGGCGCGACGAACGCCTGGGTCGGACAGACGTCGAGGCAGGCGCGGCACGAGCCGCACCGGTCGGGCAACGGGACGTCGTGAGCCAGCTCCGCCGTCGTCACGAGCACGCCGATGAAGAACCAGGAGCCGAGCGCGGGATGGAGCAGCATCGTGTTCTTGCCGATCCAGCCGAGCCCGGCCCGCGCCGCGAGGTCGCGCTCGAGCACGGGGCCCGTGTCGACATACGCGCGGCTGCGCGCGCCGCCGGCCCCACGCAGGTGGGCGCCGAGGCGCTCGAGCCGTGGCGCCATGACGTCGTGATAATCGCGCCCCCAGGCATAGCGCGCCACCGCCTCCCACGTCGGATCGACTGCATCGCCCTGATAGTAGTTGAGCGCCACGCAGACGATGGACGCCGCGCCCGGGAGCACGCGGCCCGGATCCAGCCGCTCCCCGAGCCGCCGCTCGAGATAGGCCATGGTGCCGGCATAGCCGACCTCGACCCAGCGGCGGAATTCCGGACCGTGGTCGGGAGGGGCGGCAGGTCCAATGGCGACGCGGTCGAAACCCAGCTCCAGCGCCAGGGCCTTCACCGACTCGGTGAGCGTGGCTTGCGTCAGCACCTTCACCACCTACTTGAGGAGCAGGAAGGAGGACAGTGGAAGAACCACGATGCGGGGATCATTGATCTCGACGTCGTCCGTCTGAGTCACCAGGACCCCGAACGGTGCGTTGTAGACCGTACGCTCCAGGAAGGCTCGAAGCCCCCAGGTGTGTTCAAAGTCCACCAGCCGACGATACTTCACCTCGAGTGGAATCCGTTGCTGGCCCATCGTGAGCACATAATCCGTCGAGCCCGACGATCGAACGGAGAAAATACCCGACGATGCTGTCGGCGATTCGGCCGGCCAGGTCCGCAAGGTGCGGCGCCGCCTCGAGCCCGTCGGGATCGATTGGCACGACTTCTTGCAACCACGCCGCCCGCAGGGCATGGTCGCACAGGACGAGCTTCGGAGCGCCACGCCGGCGCTTGAGACGCAGCTCCAGCGGGTCGATCAATCGAATCAGCAGCGTGCCGTCGAGGAATCGCAGGTAGGCCAGGATTCGCTGCCATCCGATATTGGCGCTCAGCGACCGGCGGATCTCGTCCAGGTAAAGAGCCTGGCTGGGCGACTGGCCGGTGTAGCGACACGCGAGGCGGAAGACCTCTTCAAGCAGACGCTCGTCTCGGCGACGACCCCGCTCCCCCCCTCGGAGGTCGTGCTGGATGGCCCGGCGAACGACCGTCTCGTTGAGCTGGTCGGCAACTTCTTCCCATGGACGGTCGGTCCGTACCTGCGCCACCGGATAGCCACCGCGCTCCGAGAAGGCCTGGAACGCCCCGTCCCTGACACGCTGATGCTGCTGCCCCAGCGCCCGCAGCGAACGCCAGAACTCCTTGTCCTTGAGCG
>WNGA01011946.1_pt1 | contig 11783 bp, 9 predicted proteins | sample 5400061 | NCBI WGS metagenome assembly WNGA01 (sample SAMN13153366, study PRJNA577476) | soil metagenome | isolation source: 100 cm soil or saprolite under grassland replicate 2 | place: USA:California | collected 2016-06-15
AAGCGATGACCGACCGGTTAGAAACGCTGCCGCCAGACACGAAAATTAAAGACTTGCTGGATGTATTTGACCGCGGGCGGGTCGCTATTGTCATGGAGGACGACAAATTTCTGGGGCTGATTACGCGCACCGATTTGCTGTCTTATCTCCGGCTTCACATGCCGAAATCGGCCACGCCACCGGAACGAGAGTTCGTCTAGCGCATCCGAGAATGAAAAAAGAACAGGGCTTCGCGACGCGCGCCATTCACGCCGGTCAGAAACCTGATCCCACGACCGGCGCGGTCATGACGCCGATTTACGCCACGTCGACGTACGTCCAGGAAAGCCCGGGAAAACACAAAGGCTACGATTACGCGCGCTCAATCAATCCAACCCGGCTCGCCTACGAAAAATGTATCGCCGATTTGGAAAGCGGGACGCGCGGCTTCGCCTTTGCATCCGGCTTGGCTGGGATGGCGACCGTGCTGGAGCTGCTCGACAGCGGCTCGCATGTCGTCGCGAGCGACGATCTTTACGGCGGCACCTTTCGATTGTTCGATCGAGTGCGGCGCCGCTCTGCGAACCTCGATTTTACCTACGTCGATCTGACCGATCCGGAAGATCTCGAGCGCGCAATCAAACCAAACACGCGCATGGTTTGGATCGAAACGCCGAGCAATCCGCTGCTGAAGCTGATCGATCTTGAGGCGATCGCCAAAATCGCGCGCAAGCGAAAAATCATTTCCGTGTCCGACAACACATTTGCCACTCCCTGGATCCAACGCCCAATCGAGACGGGCTTCGACATCGTCGTGCATTCCGCGACAAAATATTTAAACGGGCATTCCGATCTTGTAGGCGGCGTTGTTGTCGTTGGCGAAAACAAGGAACTCGGTGATCAAATTGGATTTTTACAAAATTCGGTCGGTGCAATCGCTGGCGCGTTCGATAGTTTTCTTGTCTTACGCAGTTTGAAAACGCTGGCGCTTCGCATGGAGCGGCACTGCGCCAACGCGCTGGAAATTGCGCGCTGGCTTGAGGAACAGAGCGAGATCAAATCAGTCCATTATCCCGGCCTCAAATCGCATCCGCAACATGATCTGGCCCGTCAGCAGATGCGCGGTTTCGGCGGCATGGTCACGATCGTTTTCAAGACGGACCTCGCCGGAACACGGCATTTCCTTGAGAACACGCATTTGTTCGCGCTGGCGGAAAGCCTCGGCGGCGTGGAAAGCCTGATCAATCATCCCGCGCTCATGACGCATGCCTCTGTGCCGAAAGAAAAGCGTGAAGCACTCGGAATTAGCGATTCACTGGTCCGGTTGTCGGTTGGGATCGAGGACGTGCGCGATCTAATTGATGATCTAAAGTTCGCCGTCGAAGCGATTTGAATTGTATGGCGGCTGTGCCAGCCGCCGGCGTTTGACACAAACGCCCTACAAATCTGGCGCATCTCATTTAAGCTTCCATTCAAATGGGCAACACATTCGGCCAGCTATTTCGCGTCACGACGTTTGGTGAATCGCATGGCGGCGGCATCGGCGCGGTTGTCGACGGCTGCCCGCCGGGGATCGACATTTCCGAAGCACACATTCAACGAGAGCTGGATCGCCGTCGTCCGGGTCAAAGCAAACTCACCACGCAGCGAAAAGAGGAAGACCGATGCGAGATTCTCTCTGGCGTTTTCGAAGGCAAAACTCTCGGCACTCCTGTCATGATGATGGTGCGCAACAAAGACGCTCGGCCTGAAGATTACAGAGAGATCGCCGGCAAATTCCGGCCGTCGCACGCCGATTACACTTACGAGGCTAAGTACGGAATTCGAAATTGGCAGGGAGGCGGCCGCGCGTCTGCCCGCGAGACGATTGGCCGGGTCGCAGCGGGTGCTATCGCAAAAACGATCTTGTCAACGCTTTATCCGGATTTCGAGCTCGTCGCCTATGTGACGAAAGTTCACGATGTCGTTGCGAAAATCGATCGTTCCACTGTGAAAATGAGAGATGCGGAGAAGAACATTGTCCGCTGTCCCGACGCCGCGGCAGCTAAAAGAATGATATCGCTGATCGAGCAAGTTCGCGACGAAGGCGACTCGGTCGGCGGTGTAATTGAATGCGTCGCGCGCGGCATTGCACCCGGACTCGGCGAGCCTGTCTTCGACAAGCTCGAAGCAGACATGGCGAAAGCCATGCTGAGCATACCGGCCACCAAAGGCTTCGAGATCGGTTCCGGCTTCGCAGCGACGCGGATGCGCGGCTCGAAGCATAATGACGCATTCGAAATGCGTGACGGGAAAATCCGGACAATGACAAACAACTCCGGCGGCGTACAAGGCGGGATCAGCAACGGCGAAGAGATTTATTTCCGTGTGGCGTTTAAACCGCCCGCCACGATCGCGCTTCAGCAGAAAACCGTCACGACTTCAAAGCAGGAAAGCGAGCTCGCCGCCCGCGGACGTCACGATCCGTGTGTTCTTCCGCGAGCCGTGCCGATCGTGGAAGCAATGGCCGCGCTCGTCCTTTGCGATCACGCGCTTCGGCAGAGCGCGATCGATTCGTGCGCTGATCGGAAAACGTTAAAGCGTTGACGCGCCGTCATTCCGAGCGAAGTCGAGGAATCCCGTGGCGAAACCGCAGACTAATGCACCGGGATCCTTCGACTCCGCTTCGCTCCGCTCAGGATGACATTCGCTTTAACACTTTCACGCTTCAACGCTTCAACGGATATTGCAGGTCGGCATGAACTACATCGCCACCATCGGCTTGGAGGTGCACGTTCAGCTCAAGACGCGCTCGAAAATGTTTTGCGAGTGCCCGGTGACATTTGGAGCCGAACCAAATTCGCATACTTGTCCGATCTGCCTGGGTCTGCCTGGCGCGCTGCCGGCGATGAATCACGAAGCGCTGCGCATGACTGTTCTGACCGGGCTCATGCTGGGATGCGATATTGCGCCAATCTCCAAATTCGACCGCAAGAACTATTTCTATCCCGACATGCCGAAGAATTACCAGATTTCACAATATGACATGCCGCTTTGCACGAATGGCAGCGTGCCCTTGCATGACCTCGCGTATCCAAAAGATGCGCAGAAAAACATCGCAACCCCAGACAAGGAAGTGCATCTCGTCCGGATTCATCTCGAGGAGGACGTGGCGAAAAGTTTTCATTTTGAGAACAGCACAGGGATTGATTTCAATCGCGCTGGTACGCCGTTGATGGAGATCGTGACGCAACCGGAACTCAACTCGCCTGAGGAGGCGTTCGCGTTTTTAACGGCGCTGAAACAGATCCTGATGTACGGCGATGTGAGCGACGCCGATATGGAAAAGGGACAGCTCCGCTGCGATTGCAATGTTTCCGTGCGGCCTGAATCGCAAACGGAATTCGGCGCGAAGATTGAGATCAAAAATCTGAACTCGATTAGCGGCGTGCGGCGCGCCCTCGCTTATGAGATTCAGCGTCAGATCAGTGCGCTTCAGAGCGGCGAACAACTCGAGCAGGAGACGCGTGGCTGGGACGATACCGCTGGCGAGACTTTTCTTATGCGCACGAAGGAATTCGCGCACGATTATCGCTATTTCCCTGATCCCGATCTTGTGCCGGTGAAAACTGAAGTGCTGCTGACAGACGTGCGCGAGCGCGTGCCCGAATTGCCGAAAGCGAAACGGGCCCGTTTCGTCGAGCAATATCAGGTGAGCGCGTACGACGCCGCCGTGCTGGCAAACGATCTGGAGCTGGCAAGATATTTTGAAGCGGCTGCCAAAAGAGCAAAGAAACCCAAGAACGTCGCGAACTGGATCCTGAACGATTTGCAGAACGCCCTCAGCGCTGCTGGCAAGACCATCCACGATTGTCCGATTCCGGCCGAAGCGCTTGATGAATTGGTCAATCTGATCGACAGCGGGAAAATCAGCGGAAAACAAGGCAAGGAAGTTTTCGCAGAGATGTTTGTAACGGGGAGAAGCGCGGCCGCGATTGTGAAAGAAAAGGGTATCGAGCAACTGAGCGATGTCAGTGCGATTGAGGCGCTCTGTGACGAAGTGATTGCGGCAAATCCCAAGCCCGTGGCAGATTACAAGGCGGGTAACGCGGCTTCGTTGAATTTTCTCAAGGGACAGGTGATCAAACGCTCGAAAGGAAAGGCGAACCCCCAATTGGCGGGTGAAATCTTGGAAAAGAAATTGAAAGGGTAGGGACGCCGCGCTGCGGCGTCCGGTCGGTGCAGCGCGCCGACCCTACCAATGAAAATCCTCATCGCGCCCGATAAATTCAAAGGCTCGCTCAGCGCACGCGAGGTTGCGGAGAACATCGCGAAAGGACTGCGGGATGCGCTGCCGGATGCGAAGATCGACATTGTCCCGATGGCAGATGGCGGCGAAGGAACTACCGAAGCGGTTTCGGAGGCCCGCAGTGGTTCTTGGTTGCAATGCAAGGCACACGATCCGCTCGGACGGGAGATCGAGGCACGTTACGCCTGGATCGAAGACAAAAAACTCGCGGTGATGGAGATGAGCGAAGCCGCTGGAATGCGGCGGATTTCCGAGGAGGAACGCGATCCAGCTTGCGCGACCACATTCGGCGTCGGCGAAATGATTTTGGACGCGGCGAAACGGGGCGCGAAGGAAATCATCATCGGCCTTGGCGGCAGCGCAACGAATGATGGCGGCTCCGGTATGGCGTGCGCTCTGGGCTTTCGATTCGATTACCAGCATGAGCACGAGCATGAGAAGATGCGCGTTATAGATTTGGTTGAGCTTAAGGGAATCGAGAAGCCGAAAGACTTGGAATTGCCGAAGATTATTGCGGCGGTCGATGTGAAAAATCCATTGCTCCGCAAGAATGGCGCGACCCAAGTGTTTGGTCCACAGAAAGGCGCGAGCAAGAAAGAGATTGATATTTTGGAACGCGCGCTGAGGCGGCTCGCCGACGTTGTTGCCAAAGAATTTGGTTTTGATCATCGCGATGAGGCGGGCGCCGGCGCGGCAGGCGGACTCGGATTTGGTCTGATGAGTTTTTGCGGTGCAAAAGTTCGTCCGGGTTTCGATGTTGTCGCAGAAGCAGTCGGGCTCGAATCGAAAATCAAAGATGCTGATGTTGTGATTACAGGCGAGGGAAGCCTGGATCGGCAGACGCTCGAAGGAAAAACACCAGCCGGCGTGGCGCGGCTGGCGCAAAAATTTGGCAAAAAAGTTTTTGCAATTGCCGGGTGTACCGATGGAAATCGGCACGTGCTCGAGTTGTTTGATGAAATCTATACATTGGCGCGACGCGGATTGAGCAAGGAGAAACAGATGAAGCGCGCCGCGGAATTGTTGCGCGAAAGAGCGCGTGAAGTCGCGAACGTATTGTAGCGGCGGTCTATGACCGCCGGACGAATGATCTTGGTTGAACCTCAGGATTGTAGGGCGTCTGTGTCAGACGCCAATTCCGTGGTGCGAGGCGTTTCACAGAGCGGAGCGGCGGGGGGAACGCCAGCGACACAGACGGGCAGGCCGCAGGCCGAGTGAGCGGGAGTGAATGAGTCAAACGCCCTGCAAATTCTGTTTGGCTCAGCAAAGTTCTCGGAACTCTCTGGCTGTTTCGACGTAACTCCACGCCCAGCGGGCGATGTCCTTTTGTTCGTCGGCGCTGAGTTGCCGGCGAATTTTCGCAGGTGATCCGAGGACGAGCGAGCCCGGTGGGATTTTCATCCCGATTGTCACCAGCGCGTTTGCGCCGATGATGGACCGCGCGCCTACCTCGACATCGTCGAGAATAATGGCACCCATGCCAACCAGCACTTCATTGTCGATCTTGCACGCGTGGACGACGGCATTATGGCCGACGGTGACCAACTCACCCATGGTTGTCGGGTAGTTCGTATCGACGTGAACAACAGCATTATCCTGAACATTTGAGCGCGGGCCGATAATGATGCGGTTGATGTCGCCGCGGAGCACCGCGCCGTACCACACGCTGGATTCTTCTTCCAGAATCACATCGCCCAGCACAGTGGCGCCTGGCACAACCCATGCGCTCGAATGAATTGTAGGACCTTTTTTCAAACGCGCAGCGATGCCGACGTGTCCAGTCGGCAGTGTATCTGGCTCGATATGCATTTACCGCCCAACGTCTAACATCGAATATCCAACGTCCAATGCTGAAATGATAGAATCGGATTTCATTATTCTTGCGTCTGGGCGATTATAAGCATCGCATGCCTGAGTTTCCTCCGGAAGAAGTCACGCCATTCGTTTTTTCCGATCCCACCGGCAAGCGCTGGCCACGTCTGCGCCTGATCCTGCTTATCGGTGGCGTGCTGTTTTTTCTGGGGACCGTGCTGTTTGTTCAGACGCTTTTTGTCACGCCACACATGAACGTGCCGTTTTCCCTGCGGCAGTTGAAGGGCCAACTCAAAGCGTTGCAAAAGGAAAATCCAGCTGGCCAGTTATCTGCGAGTTCGCTGCTGTGGCAGAAATTTAGCGCAGCGCGACAAGCGGCAAGAAACCTTGCCGGCCCGGCGCCAACTACTTCGCCGCGGCCTCGCAAGAAATCGCCCAACAACGAAGTGCGGCTTGCATTTTACACTAACGGAGATCCGTACAGCTACGCCTCACTTCAGGAACACGCGGCGCAGATTACCCATCTTTGCCCGGAATGGATGACCGTGATCAATGGCATGGGCAATTTGCACATCGATGGGGACACCCGGCTATTGAAGCTGGTCGCGACAAAGGGGATCACTCTCATGCCACTGCTGACCAACCTCGTCGGTGACGCCTGGCAGCCGGAAGCCATCGAGAATCTGGCACACGGGCCAGCGAACCGGCAGGATGGGTTTATTCAGAGTGTGCTTTCGGTCTTGCGCAGCGCGAAAGCTGCCGGCGTGGTGATTGATTGGCAGCAAATCGACCCCGCTTACAAAAAGGATGTCACTAAGTTTATCGACAAGTTCGCCGACGCTTTGCACGACGATAATAAGGACTTGTGGCTGTGCGTTCAGCCCGGCCAGGAGCTGGATTACATCGATCTCGATGCACTCGCTGACAACGTTGATCGGTTCGTGGCGATGCTCTTTGACGAAACCTCCGACACCGATCCGCCGGGACCACTTGCGACGCGGTCGTGGTTTGAAGGCTGGATACGCGTTCTGCTGCAAGATTCCGACACCAGACAATGGATCATTGCAATCGGCAGCTATGGATACGACTGGACGATTGGCGGGAAGAAAGCGGAGCTGATCAGTTTTTCAGAAGCAATGAGCCGCGCCAATGATGCCGAAATCGAGAGTGCGGAAGTGCAGGGGCCGAGTTTCAGCCCGTATTTTTATTTTCAGGATGAAGACAAGGAGCACGCCGTCTGGTTTCTGGATGCCGTGACATTTCTCAACCAACTGCGCGAGGTGCGCGACCAAAAAGCAGGCGGCTTCGCGCTTTACCGGCTCGGTAGCGAAGACCCCGCAATCTGGGATGCGTTGAGCGTTCCGCGGGATTTCAAGTTCGCCACGGCGAATCCGTCCTCTGGCGGATTCGATAATCAAACGCGACAGGCTCTGGAGCTGATAAAATCTACCGACACCATAACCGATGTCGGCGACGGCGAGATCGTAACTGTCGATGAAGATCGCAGAGACGGTACGCGAAAGCTTGCTGTAGACGCCGACGGTTATCTCACAGCGAAATACGTCACGTTCGCGCAATTCCCGACGCTTTATCATCAAGGCGCCGGCGGCGAGCACCAGGTCGCAATCACTTTTGACGACGGCCCTGACCCGCGATGGACGCCGAAGATCCTGGATATTCTCAAAGCCGCGAACGTGAAAGCAGCCTTTTTCCTCGTGGGCGTAAACGCCGAGCGGTACCCGGGGCTTGTTCGTCGCATTGTCAACGAAGGACACGAGATCGGGAACCACACCTATTATCATCCGAACCTTGCGCTCTGCTGGCCGGAGCATATCCGGCTCGAACTAAACGCAACTCAGCTATTGCTCGAAACGATAACAGGTCGTGCGACCACATTGTTTCGCTCACCTTACGCGGCGGATACCGGCCCGACGCAGCTCAGCGAACTGGCGCCATTGAAAATTGCGGAAGACCTCAATTATCTCGTGGTCCTGGAGAATATCGACCCGCAGGATTGGGCAAAGCCCGGGGCGGATATCATCCTTCAGCGGATCAAACAACAGAGACACGATGGCAGCGTAATCTTGCTGCATGATGCGGGCGGCGATCGCTCACAGACCGTGGAAGCGCTTCCGCGCATTTTGGATTGGTTGCACACGCGAGGCGACACCGTGGTGCCTTTGAGCGCGCTGCTGGGCACGACGCGGGATGCAGTAATGCCGCCCTTGCAAGGCAACGCACAATCACTCACCCGTCTGGTAAGCAGCACCGGATTTCGTGTTTACCACAGCATCGAGCAATTTCTCTGGGCATTCATGATCGTGGCGACGGCGCTGGTGGTCATTCGCACGCTGATTGTCGTTTGGCTCGCGTACCGTTTTCGGCGGGGACCGAAAACAGATTTTGCCGAGCCGATCAGTGTGGTGATGGCTGCTTACAACGAAGAAAAAGTAATCGCGGAGACCTTGCGCACACTTCTCGCGACAGACTACAAGGGCGAAATCGAAGTCGTCGTTGTGGACGACGGTTCCCGGGACCACACTACTGCGGAAGTTGAGCGCGTCGCCAATTGTAGGGCGTCTGTGTCAGACGCCAGACGCATTCGCTTATTGCGACAGGAAAATCACGGGAAAGCACGTGCGTTGCAACGCGGTCTCGCGGCCGCGCGCAATGGCATCGTTGTTTTCATTGATGCTGATACGCAATGTCAGCGCGATACACTGCCGCGTTTGCTCGAGCCTTTCGCCGATGCGCGGATCGGCGCGGTGTCAGGCCATGCAAAGGTCGGAAATTTGCGAACGTTCATCGCGCGTTGCCAGGCTCTGGAATACACCTGCGGGTTTAATCTCGACCGGCGCGCTTACAACCGCTGGAAATGCATCACCGTCGTTCCGGGCGCGATCAGCGCCGTCCGCAAGGATGCAATCAATGAAGCGGGCGGGCTGAGTCTGCAAACTCTCGCCGAAGACACCGATCTCACGCTCTCGTTGCATAGACAGCGACAGCGCATCGTTTATGTGCCCGACGCAATCGCGTGGACGGAAGCGCCTGAAACCGTGCGCACATTAGCCCGACAACGTTCTCGCTGGGCTTACGGCACGCTGCAATGTTTGTGGAAACATCGCGACATGGTGTTCAACTGGAACTATCGCGCGCTCGGCTGGTTCAGTTTGCCGAGCATTTGGTTTTTCCAAATCATTCTCGTGGCCGTCACGCCGATGGTAGATTTGTTCCTGCTCGGGTCCCTGCCGTTTGGTGCGTGGCGCGCGGTGCTGCCGTTTATCATCACGTTCCTGTCGATGGATGTGCTCCTCGCCACGCTCGCCTGCATTTTGGAACGCGAACCGATCCTGCGCGCCTGGCGCATTTTGCCGATGCGCCTGATTTACCGTCCCATGCTCAGTTACTGCATCTGGAAAGCCATCCTGCGCGCCATCAAAGGCGCCTGGGTAAGCTGGGGCAAACTAGAGCGCACAGCCAGCGTGCCCGTGCGGGCGTGAGAGAAATGACCCGCCTTCGCCAAGGCTACGGCGTGGCGGGCGAATGACGAATGACGACCTTTGAAACGTTTGGCTTCTGACCGCCGTCATACGTGGTGCGATTGTATATTCTGGTGATTCAAGCTGTCTTGATTCTTGCCCTCATCTGCTTCAAGTCGTAGAGCATATTTAATACGCTTCTGTCCATGTTTCCCGTAACGTATGGCTTCTCAGCCAGTTTTACTGTTGAATTTTGGATTGAGAAGCTTGAATACAAAAACCCATTGATGCAACTTGCGATAACGACCGTCGACGACGCGTTTGCTGAACTTGGTTGGCCTCATTCGTCAAGTGTCGAGTTGAAGTTAGTATGCGGAGCAGGTGAGTTAATTCAGGAGTCGAAGCTAGAACAATTCTGCCGGTATAAGCTAAATCCCTTTCTCAGGCCTGGTATGCTAAGCACTATGCAAATGGTTCATGATTCGATCCATTGGACATTTGAAGAATCCGAATCGAAAGTCATCGCCAACGTAGCGTTCTACATTCGCAAAACAACGTTCTTTAACAAACCCGGACAAGAAAAACTGTCGTCCATTATCAAGCGTCTTTTTGAGAAGGTATTCCAACATTCTAAGAAGTATTCACTAGGGGTAGCCTTTAAGCGCAATGACCGCAACGCCTAACCATGCTATGGAGCTAACCAGCGTGTGCTCTCACCACCTTCGCCCTCACCACCTTCGCCCTCGCCACCTTTCCACACAGGCTGCCGGTAGCTCATCTTCTTCTCGTTAGGGAACCGGCCGCTTATCTTCAGAACATGACAGCACAACAGAAGTGGACTGCCGGAGTTGTAGTAGCCATCATCGTCCTGATGCTTGCCACCAATCCAGACCAAGCAAGTCATCTCCGCGCGATCAAGGACACCTCAGACCTGAAGCCGCAACAGCCGTACGCCTCCGTCACGATTTCCATCAGCGACTTCATGCCGCAGCTTTCCTACAAAAACTATTTCTTGTTCTCGACCACTACGCTTTTCGGCGGCGTTGTCTCGTGGGGCGTTTTCGGCAAGGTTTTCACGACCAACCGCATTTCCGATCCATTCGGCACCAACGGCGCCAAGTGAGCACCACCGACACCACCGACACCGCCGCATCGAAGCGCGCCTACATTCTCGCCCGTCAGTTAGAGGCGATGCACAAGTCCATCGAATCAGCTCCTGAGGACGTGAGCGGTTACGCTGCGCACGCCGGGTCATACAACCGCTTCCTCGCCCAAGCCAAAGAGCTTTTCGACACCGATTCTGCATTCAAGGCGTCTATCAGCCACCTCAGCGATCTTCCTACGCACATGTCCGACGACATTGTTGAGCATTTCGGTCGGCTTCGAGCAGACATTGCTGTGCTACAGGCTTCCGTGTTTTCATTCTTTGATTTTTACAGCCCGCAAGAAGAGAAGAGACAGATTGGATTCACTCCCAAGTAACCCTAAGTCGCCTAACCATACGGTGGAGCTTCTACCTTCTTTAAAGCGGACCTGATTTGGTGCAACAGTCAGCAGCGTTTGCCACGTAGCCGCGCCGTGGTAGAAGTTGCGAGAGCCATGGAGCAAAAATTCGACAGCATTCTCGACGCCGCGGAGCAGCAGGAGGCGAGCGACGTCTTCCTTCAAGAGGACGAGGTACCGCGGCTTAAGATCAATGTCGGCGACGAACCGCTGTCGCTCGCGGACATCACCGCCTTCTGGCAGGCGTGCGGCGCGAACGCGCAAGGCGACGGCGACCGGGATCGCGACACCGGCTTCGTCTCGCGCACGCATACGCGCTACCGCGTGAGCCTGCACCGCACCATGGGCCGCCTCGCTGCGGTCCTGCGCCGCATCAAGACCAAAGTGCCTGCCTTGAAAGCGCTCGGAGTGCCCGAATGGCTCCTGACCCGATGGGGCGCTCGCGAGCACGGCCTGATTCTTATAACGGGACCAACCGGCTCAGGCAAATCCACCACCATCGCGTCCCTGCTTCAATGGATGAACGAGAATCTGGTGCGACATATAGTGACGATCGAGGATCCCGTCGAGTATCAGTTCACCAGCAAGCGCTGTCATTTCACCCAGCGACAGGTGGGACGCGACACCGGCACTTTTGCGATCGGATTGCGGAGCGCCCTTCGTCAGGCGCCGGATGTCATTTTTGTCGGTGAGATCCGGGATTACGAGACGGCGTTGACGGC
>WNGA01014100.1_pt1 | contig 11783 bp, 11 predicted proteins | sample 5400061 | NCBI WGS metagenome assembly WNGA01 (sample SAMN13153366, study PRJNA577476) | soil metagenome | isolation source: 100 cm soil or saprolite under grassland replicate 2 | place: USA:California | collected 2016-06-15
ATCTTCCCGAGCTCCAGCTCGACGTTGCACCGCTCGGCGACCTCGAGCGTGCGCGCGAGCGCCTGCGGGTAGGCGGCGAAGTCGGCAGCCATCTCGGCCGGGGTCTTGAAGAAGAACTGGTCGGTGTCGAACTTCCAGTGGTCCGGGTTCTTGAGCGTGTCCCCAGACTGGATGCAGAGCAGCGCCTCGTGCGCGCGCGCGTCCTCGTGCCGGAGGTAGTGGACGTCGCCGGTCGCGACAAGCGGCAGGCCCGTTCCTTCCGCGAGCTTCGCCAGCAGGGGGTTGATCCGCGCCTGCGGCTCGAGCCCCGCGTTCTGGATCTCGACGTACGTCGAGCCCTGGCCGAAGATCTGGACGAGCCGGTCGAGGTCGGCGGCCGCGTCGTCGGGCCTGTTCTCCTCGAGCGCCTTCGAGACGCGTCCCGAAAGGCAGCCCGAGAGCGCGACGAGTCCCGGCGCGTGCTGCTCGAGCAGTTCCCAGTCGACGCGCGGCCGGTAGTAGTAACCCTCGAGGTAGCCCGCCGAGGCGAGCTTGATCAGGTTGCCGTAGCCCTCGTTCGACTCGGCCAGGAGCGTCAGGTGCGCGTAGCCCTTCGCCTGCGTCCGCCGGTCGTCGCAGACGTAGACCTCGCAGCCGATGATCGGCTTGACGCCTTGCTTTCCGGCTTCCTGGTAGAGCTGGACGGCCCCGGCGAGCGAGCCGTGGTCGGTGAGCGCGACCGCCGGCATTTCCAGCTCGGCCGCCCGCGCGGCTCGCGGCCAGGTCGGGGATGCGGCACGCCCCGTCGAGGATCGAGTACTCGGAGTGAACGTGGAGGTGGACGAACACGGGAGGTCGATTCTACGATGGGCGGAGGACCGCAACGAATCGCCGGTTTAAGGTAGCTCGGTGGGCAACCCCATGAGAGCGCTCGGCCGACTGTCGGTGCGGTTCCGATATCTCGTCGTGGCCGTCTGGATCGAACACGGTCCCCGCCATGAGGAAGGACGTGACGCGGATCGAGGCCGAGGCCGGCGCGGTCGAGAGCGGCATCGCGGGCATCGCACCGCTCTCCTACGACATCAACAAGATCGCCGACGACGACCTGCTCACGATCCTCCCGATCGTGCTCGGGGTGATCGCGATCCTGCTGGCCCTGCTCGTGCGCAGCCTCGTCGCTCCGCTCTACCTGATCCTCAGCGTGCTGCTCTCGTACGGCGCCGCTCTCGGGCTCGCTGCGATCATCTTCGTCCACATCGCCGGCGCCTCGGGGATCAACTTCGTCTTGCCTTTCCTCTTATTCGTGTTCCTGATGGCGCTCGGCGAGGACTACAACATCGTGATGATGGCCCGCATCCGCGAGGAGGCGGCCACGGTCCCGCTCAGGGAGGCAATCCAGCGGGCCCTCCATGCGACGGGGACCACGATCACGTCGGCCGGCATCATCCTCGCCGGCACGTTTGCGGTCAGCGGCATCCTCGGCTCGACGAGCCAGTTGCGGCAGATCGGCTGGGCGATCGCGCTCGGTGTACTCATGGACACCTTCCTCGTGCGGACGCTGCTCGTGCCTTCGACCGCGCTTCTGCTCGGCCGCTGGAACTGGTGGCCGTCGAAGCTCGGGCGAGAGCCCGGCTAGACTGGCGGCGGGCGATGGGGCTCGCCCGGGGCACTACACCGCCTTTCCGGCTGATGGCTCCTGGTGAGAAAGGAGCCGCCGCATGCCCATACCTATCGGAATCGCGATCGCCGGAGCGCTCGGCGCGCTGGCCCGCTATGCCCTCGACGGCCTCGTAGCCCGGCGTAGCCCGGGAGTCCCCTGGGGGACCTTCGCGGTCAACGTCTCAGGATCGTTCCTGCTCGGGTTCGCCTTCACGCTGCTGACCGAGCGGCTCGCCGTCGCGCCCTGGCTCCGCTCCGCGCTGACGATCGGCTTCATCGGGAGCTACACCACCTTCTCCACGCTCTCGCTCGAGACCTACCGCCTTGCAGAGGACGGTGCGTGGGCGCTGGCTGCCGCAAACGTCGCCGGCAGCGTCGCCGCCGGGCTCCTCGCGCTGTACGGTGGCATCGTGCTGGGGAGGACGGTCTGATGCGGTGGGAGGGCGAGGGAAAGCTGCTTCGGATCTTCATCGGCGAGTCCGACACGTGGCACGGGAAGCCGCTCTACGAGGCGATCGTCGAGCGCGTCCGGAAGGAGGGTCTTGCCGGAGCGACCGTCATCCGCGGCCTCGAGGGCTTCGGCGCGCACTCGCGCCTCCATACGTCGCGGATCCTGCGGTTGAGCGAAGACCTGCCCGTGGTGATCGAGATCGTCGACACCGTCGAGCAGATCGACCGCATTCTTCCCACACTCGACGAGATGGTCGAGGAGGGCATGGTCACCGTCGAGCGCGTCCAGGTGATCACCTATCGCGCTTAGCTTGTAATCGAACGTATGTTCGACTACCATCGGACGCGTGCAACTTGCGTTCGATGCGGCCGACCGGCTCGTCGAGCTCGTCGAGGAGCGCGGCGGGGCTGTGACCGTCGGCGAGGCGGCCCGGGCCCTCTACGCCCTCCGCTCGGCACCCGATGACCTCGCGCGCGGCCTGCTCGACGACGTGGTTTCGGGCGACGCGCGCCTCGACTGGCTCGGCACTGCGGTCGGGCTCGCGCGCTCGGGCCCGGATCCGCTGCTCGAGGAGGCCGCCTTCGTCGTCTTCGACCTGGAGACGACCGGGCTCGGCGCGACCGCCCGCATCTGCGAGATCGGAGCCGCGCGGGTCGAGCGGCTCGAGCCGGCGGGCACCTTCGAGACGCTCGTCAATCCGTGCTCGCCTCTTCCGGCCGCAATCGCGGCGCTGACGGGACTACGCGAGGCCGAGCTGCGGCGCGCGCCTCACGCGAGCGTCGCCGTTCGCCGCTTCCTCGACTTCGCCGGAGACTCCGTGCTCGTCGCCCACAACGCGCGCTTCGACCGCGGCTTCATCGACCGGGACCTTCAGCGCATGAACGGGCGCCGCCTCGCGAGACCGGTCCTGGACACGGTCACGCTGGCGCGGCGTCTGCTCGCCGGACGCACTCCTCGGATGAGCCTGGCGGCGCTCTCTCACTTCTTCGGCACCTCGACCAGGCCTTGCCATCGCGCCCTTCCGGACGCGGAGGCAACGGCCGAGATCCTGCTCGCCTTGATCGGACTGGCGCAGGAGCGAGGAGCGCGCACCGTCAGGGACCTGCTCGAGCTGGCCACCCCGCGCGAGCGCCGCGTCTACGGAAAGCGGGCGCTCGCCCACGGCGCCCCGCCGCGCCCAGGCGTCTACCTCTTCCAGGGAGCGCGCCGTGAGACCCTCTACGTCGGACGCGCGCGCGACCTGCGCGCCCGGCTGCGCTCGTACTTCCGCTCGGAGCGCCAGCGGCCCGCGGTCGAGGCAGCGCTCGGCGCCGTCGAGTCGATCGAGTGGCGCGTGCTCGGCTCGGAGCTCGAGGCCGCGCTCGAAGAGCTGCGCTTGATCCGTGAGCTACGGCCGCCGGCGAACGCCAGGCAGTCGCGCCCCGACCGCTATGTCTACCTTCGGCGGCGCGGCGACCAGATCGTGGTCTCGAAACAGGTCACCGAGCTGGGACCGATCCGGAGCCGCCGCCGAGCGGAGCTGGCCGCCCGCGCTCTCTCCGGCGCGTCGGAGGCCGAGCTCGACGGCCTGTTCGACCTGCGAGGCCCTCTCCCGCGCCTCCGCCGGCGGCTGCGAGACCTCTCCGACTGCCTGCGCTACGAGGACGCGGCGCGCCTCCGCGACCGCATCGCGGCGCTCGAACAGGTCGTTCGGGAGCTGCGAGAGCTGCGCCGCCTGCGCGCGCTCGAGGCATGCGTGCTCGCACCCGCCGTGGACGACGGCCGGCGCGCCTTCTTCGTCGCAGCGGGCCGGATCTGTGCCATGCGAACGCTCCCGCCGGGAGGCGGAGCACGGCTCGAGCTCGAAGCGGGGCTCTCCGCGGCGCGCGCGGCTCGTGCGGAAGGGGTCTCGCTCGACCCCGAGGCCGCGGACGAGCTGCTGCTGCTCGGCTCGTTCCTGCGCCGCCCTCCGCCAGAGCTCGAGATCGTTCCACTGGATGTGATTCGCCAGGCTGCCTGAGGTACCGTCGGCGCGGTGCGCAAGGGTCTGACAGTACTGGTGGCCGCACTCGTCGTCCCGAGCGGCGCCGACGCGGCACCTCCGCTCGTGACCGCCGTCTTCCCGCAAGGGCGCGCAACCGCGCACGAGTTTCGGCGGATCCGGGCCGCCGGTGCGGCGGCCGTCCGCCTGAGCCTGCCCTGGGCTTTGGTGGCGCCGACGCGCCCGGCGAGCCCCGCGGACCCCTCCGACCCGGCGTATGACTGGACGCAAACCGACCGCGCGGTCGAGCTCGCCCGCGCCAGGGGTCTCAGGTCGCTCCTCACGGTCTTCTCCGCGCCGGCCTGGGCCGGGGGCATAGGACCGAGCCCGAGACAGTTCGGGCTCTTCGCCCGCGCCGCGGCGCGGCGGTACAGCGGCGCCTTCCATGACCTTCCCCGCGTGCGCGAGTGGCTGTGCTGGAACGAGCCGAACCTCTCGAAGTACCTCGCCCCGCAGCGCTCGGGGGGACGGCTCGCCGGGGCGGACCGTTACCGCAGGCTGGTGAAGTTCTTCGGCCGGGCCGTCCACGCGGTGCATCGCGACAACGTCGTCGTCGCGGGCCTCGTCTCGCCCTTCACCTACCGCCACGATCCGGGCCCGCTGGCCTTCATGCGGGCGTTCCTCTCCGTGCCCGTGAAGTTCGACGCCTGGGCGGTCCACCCGTACACCTCCGGCGGCCCGACGCATCACGCCTACAACCGGAACGACGTCTCCCTCGGAGACCTCCCCGAGGTTCGGGCACTCCTGCGCGCGCACCGCGTCCGCGCGAAGCTGTGGGTGACGGAGTTCAGCTGGGACTCGAAGCCGCCGGACCGCGCAGGCGTCCCGGCACGCCTCGAAGGACGCTGGGTCGCGGAGGCCCTCTACCGCGCCCGGCAGGCGGGCGTGAGCCTCTTCACCTGGTTCTCGCTGCGCGACGAGCCCCGGCCGAGCCCCTTCCAGTCCGGCCTCTCCTTCCGCCGCTGGCGGCCGAAGCCCGCGCTGCACGCCTTCCGCTTTCCGTTCGTCGCGTTTCGCCACCTCGGGCGGATCGCCCTGTGGGGGAGGACTCCGGCGAGCGACCGCCGCAACGTAGTGATCGAGCGGTCCGACGGGCTGGGCTGGGATCGCCTGGGCGTTCTCCGCGCCGGTCGCCATGGCATCTTCTCGGGCTCGATCCTAGGCCCGTCCGACCGGTCCTGGCGCGTCCGTGCCCGGCTCGCAGGCATGCCCATCGCCTCGCTTACGTTCGCACTGAAGCGGCCCCGCGACCGCTTTGTCGAGCCGTTCGGAACGTAGGCGCTAGGCTCACGGCTATGGCTGTCCTCGACTCGCAGGTCGAGCGCGACTCGGAGGCCTTCGCCGCCCGGGCGGAGCGGATGGAGTCGCTTGTCGGCGAGCTGCGCGAGCGAACGGCTCAGGTCGCGGCCGGAGGAGGATCGAAGGCGATCGAGAAACACCGCTCCCGCGGAAAGCTGCTCGCGCGCGAGCGGATCGACCGGCTCGTCGATCCCGACTCCGCGTTTCTCGAGCTGAGCACCCTCGCCGCCTGGGACCTGTACGACGGGCAGGCGCCCGGGGCGGGAATCGTGACCGGGATCGGAGTCGTCGAGGGCCAGGAGTGTGTGATCGTCGCCAACGACGCGACCGTCAAGGGCGGCACGTACTTCCCCACCACCGTGAAGAAGCATCTGCGCGCGCAGGAGATCGCGGAGCAGAACCGCCTGCCCTGCATCTACCTCGTCGACTCGGGCGGCGCCTACCTGCCGCTGCAGGCCGAGGTCTTCCCCGACCGGGAGCACTTCGGGCGGATCTTCTTCAACCAGGCCCGCATGTCGGCCAAGGGCATCCCGCAGATCGCGGTCGTGGTCGGCTCTTGCACCGCAGGCGGCGCCTACGTCCCCGCGATGAGCGACGAGACCGTGATCGTGCGGGGGACCGGGACGATCTTCATCGGCGGCCCGCCGCTCGTGAAGGCTGCGACCGGCCAGGAGGTCACCGCGGAGGAGCTCGGCGGTGCCGACGTCCACACCCGGCAATCGGGCGTGGCCGACCACTATGCAACCTCGGACGAGCACGCGCTCGCGATCGCGCGCTCGATCGTCCGCCATCTGAACACGTCCAAGCCGGCGCCTCCCTGGCAGGTCGCCGAGCCCGAGGACCCGGCGCTCGACCCGCGCGAGCTCTACGGCCTCATTCCCGAGGACTTCCGCCGGCAGGTCGATCCCCGCGAGCTGATCGCGCGGATCGTCGACGGCAGCCGCTTCGACGAGTTCAAGACGCTCTATGGGGAGACGCTGGTGTGCGGCTTCGCCCGCATCGAGGGCTACCCGGTGGGGATCCTCGCCTCGAACGGCGTCCTCTTCGCCGAGTCGTCGCAGAAGGGCGCGCATTTCATCGAGCTCGCCTGCAAGCGGAAGATCCCGCTTGTCTTCTTGCAGAACATCACCGGCTTCATGGTTGGCAAGGAGTACGAGGCAGGCGGGATCGCGCGCGACGGCGCCAAGCTCGTCATGGCGGTCGCGTGCGCGGAGGTGCCGAAGTTCACCGTCATCACCGGCGGGTCGTTCGGTGCCGGCAACTACGCCATGTGCGGACGCGCGTACGAGCCGCGGCAGCTGTGGATGTGGCCGAACGCGCGCATCTCGGTCATGGGCGGCGAGCAGGCGGCGACCGTGCTCACGATGGTCGGCGACGCCGATCCGGACGAGATCCGGAGCAAGTACGAGGCCGAGGGCAACCCCTATTACTCGACCGCGCGGCTGTGGGACGACGGGATCATCGACCCGCTGGACACGCGCCGTGTGCTCGCACTCGGCCTCTCGGCTGCGCTGAACGCGCCCATCCCCGAGACGACGTTTGGCATCTTTCGGATGTGAACGGAGACGAAATGCACACCATCGAGCTGACCGACGACGAGCTTCGGATCATCCACTCCGCGCTGAGGGCCTATCTCGAGGACTTCGGCCACGACGAGGCGGACATCCTCCGGGCGGTCAAGGCGCTGCTCGCGAAGCTGCCCAGCGGAGAACGGTTCTTCGAGTCAGAGGACTGACGTCTCCGCGAAGGTCGCCCCGTCGGCGAAGCGGTCGAGGCGATAGGGCTCCAGGTCGAGGCTCGGCTCGAGGCCGAGGATCTCCTCCGCCGCGGCACGGCCCACTGCAGGAGACTGCATGAAGCCGTGGCCCGAGAAGCCGCAGGCCGCATAGACGCCCTCGCCGGCCCAGCCGACTATCGGGTGAGCATCCGGGGTCATGTCGTACAGGCCCGCCCACGCCCGAACGACGGGAGCGCCGGCCGCGGGCGGATAGCGGTGGGCGAGCCGCGCGCGCCAGTCCTCGACCAAAGCGTCGTCAACCTCCTCGGTGGAGCCCCAGCGCGCTTTCGGCTCGCCCATAGCGAGCCGGAGCGTCTCCGCTCGACGGCGGAAGTGGAACCCGGTCTCCTCCTCCAGCGTCATCGGCAGGTCGCGGGGAAGCCCTGCGACGGGACCGATGTCGACGAGCTGGCGGCACAGGGGCCGAACCGGCAGATCCGGACACAGCTCGCGCGACTCGGCGCCGCAAGCAACGACAAGAACCTCGTGCTCCAGTGCACGTGCGTCCGTGCGCTCGCGCACCTCCACCCCGCGCTCGGCGGCACGGCGGACGAGCTCGCGCGTGACCTCGGCCGGCTCGGCCACGCCGTCCTCCCAGCAGCAGACGGCTCCGAAAACATCGTCCGTACGGAGCCCTGCGATGCGGGCAGGATCGACGTCTTCGATCGGCACGCCGAGAGAGCGCTGCACCTCGGCGCGCTCGCCCAGGCGGGCAAGCCCCTCCTCCGTCGTCGCGAGGAAGAGGTAGCCGACCGGCTCGAAGAGCGGCGACCCCAGCTCGCGGAAGAGCGGGAGGCTCTCGCGCACGAGCGCGACGTCCACCGCGGTCGAGAACTGCTGGCGGACACCGCCCATCGCCTTCCCGGTCGCGCCGGAGGCGACCTCCGCGCGATCGGCCAGGACGACGTCACGCGCACCGAGAAGCGCAAGGTGGTAGGCGATGCTCGCGCCGACCGCGCCGGCGCCGGCTACGACAATCCGTCGAGCCATGCGTCCAGCTCTCGCCGCTCGTCCTCGGTGAGCCCGCGAAGCGGCGCGCGCACGTCCTCGCGGATCGGCACGCCGCGACGCCCGAGGATCCGCTTCAGCGCCGCGTGCCGTGGGAACCGCTCGATCGTCTCCCGTATCTCCCCGAGCCGCGGATCGACCGCCGCGACCCTCTCCGGGAAGGCGGTCGCGAGGGCGGAGACGGCTCCGGCCGCCCCACGCTCGAGCCCTTGGGCGATCAGAGCCTCGGGCCCGACGTAGACGTCGAGGCCTTCCAGCAGGTAGGGCTCGAAGGCGGGCCAGGGAGAGTCCGAGACCTTCAGGCCGGCGAGGTTCGGCGCCCGATCGCGAAGCCGCTCGATCAGCTCGGGCGGCACCGCGTAGCCGCTCGCGCGGGCGAACTCGTAGACGTAGAAGGGTGTCGGGTCGCAGGCCGAGGCCGCCGTCTCGAAGTGGGCGAGGAGCGCGGGCTCGTCGAGCTGGAAGTAGGGCGGGGCGATCACCGCGACCCCCTGGGCGCCGAGCTCGGCCGCATGGGCGGCGAGAGCAACCGTGTCGGCGGTCGTCTGGGCGCCGGCGTGGACGATCACGTCCAGCGGGCCTCCAACGAACAGCTCGGCGACGCGGCGGCGCTCATCGACCGAGAGGAGGATTCCCTCGCCCGTCGTCCCGAGCGCGAGCAGCCCGTTCAGTCCTCCGGCTGCGAGGAACTCGACCAGCGGGCCAAATGCGTCCTCGTCGAGCGCGGAGCCGCCGTCTTTCAGCGGCGTTGCGGCCGCTGCGAGAAAGCGCTTCGCCATTGCCCCACCTTAAGCTCTACGCAAATGAGCGGACTTCGTACCGAGAGAGACGGCTCCGTCTATCGCATCACCCTCGACCGGCCCGAGCGCCGGAACGCGTTCGACGCCGCCCTGATCGCCGAGCTGACCGAGGCGTTCGCGCTCGTCGGCGACGCCCGGGTCGTCGTGCTTGCAGGAGAAGGCCCGAGCTTCTGCGCGGGCGCGGACGTCGAGTGGCAGCGCCTCTCCATCTCACTATCTCACGACGAGAACGTCGAGGACGCCATGCGGCTCTACGAGATGTGCGAAGCGATCGACACGTGTCCCGTGCCGGTGATCGCGCGCGTGCAGGGCCACGCCCTCGGCGGAGGCAGCGGGCTGGTCGCCTGCGCAGACGTCGCGGTGGCGACGCCCGACGCCGTCTTCGGTTTCTCAGAGGTACGGCTCGGGATCATTCCCGCCGTGATCTCGCCCTTCGTCCTCCAGAGGATCGGCCCCGGAGCGGCCCGCCGCTACTTCCTCACCGGCGAACGCTTCGACGCAGACATCGCGTTGCGAATCGGCCTCGTCCACGAGATCGCCGCGGACCCGGACGAGGTCGTCGAGCGCCTGATCGCCGCGATCCTCCGCGGAGGCCCCGAGGCGATCCGGGCGGCGAAGCTGCTGATCAGCCAGCGGCCCGCCGGCATGGAGACGGCCCGGATCGCAGCGGAGCGGCGCACGAGCGACGAGGGACAGGAGGGGCTCCGCGCCTTCCTCGAGGGACGGGGCGCCTCCTTCGTCCAGGATTCCTGAGCAGCTCGGCGGCACAGCCGGAGCTCACACGACAAGACAAGGGTCGTCTTGACGAAGGGCGGGCCGACGGGCGCGAGCGGCAAGGTGAGCTGCTCAACGCGAGGCTGCCCGCGGACGTGCCGCGCGCCGGAAGGTCAGGCTCTTCCGCGTTCAGGCGGGGCCGGATCGCTCGTTCGGCTCCACCCGGACAGACTTGGCCGGCGCCTTCAGGATCCCTAGAGCGAGGAAACCCTGATTCCCCGGTGAGGTGGAGCCTCATCTGCCGCGAGGTTACGCTCTCGGCGTGGACATGAGGGAGTTGCTGGCCGCACGGGCGGGTGAGGACCTCGACCTGTACGCGCGCCACGTCAATCCGCAATTCGTCCGGATGCTGCGGACGATCGGGTTCGACCGGACCTGGAGCCGTGCCGATGGCCCCTACATCTTCGACTCGGACGGGCGCCGCTACCTGGACATGAACGGCGGTTTCGGCATGTTCAACGTCGGGCGCAACAACCCGCGCATCCGGGAGGCGCTCGTGCAGCTCCTCGATCTCAACACTCCCGGCTCGGTCCAGCTCGGCGTGAGCTTGCTTCCCGGGCTGCTGGCGGAGGAGCTGGTGCGACGTCTGCCGGCGCGCCTCGAGCGCGTTCTCTTCACAAGCTCGGGGACGGAGGCGGTCGAGGCGGCGCTCAAGCTCGGGCGCGCGGCCGCCGGACGATCGCGCGTCCTGTCGGCCGAGAAGGGCTTCCACGGCCTCACGCTCGGCTCGCTCTCGGCCAACGGAGGGCCGGAGTGGTCGGAGCGGTTCGGGCCGCTGCTGCCCGAGTTCGGCCGCGTCCCCTTCAACGACCTCGGAGCGCTCGAGACCGAGCTGCGTCGCGAGGACGTCGCCCTCTTCCTGGTCGAGCCGGTCCAGGGCAAGGGCGTCAACTTGCCCGACCCCGGCTACCTCGAAGGCGCCCAGGAGCTCTGCCGCCGCTACGGGACCCTCTTCTGCGTGGACGAGGTACAGACGGGATTCGGGCGCACGGGGCGGATGTTCGCGCTCGAGCACTGGGGCCTCGAGCCGGACATCGTCACGGTCTCGAAAGCGCTCTCCGGCGGATACGTCCCCGTCGGCGCCTGCGTGATGAGCAAGACGGTGTACGACGCCGTCTTCGATTCGCTCGAGCACGCGCTCAGCCACGGCTCCACGTTCGCGCCGAACGACCTGGGGATGGCCGCCGGGCTCGCGACTCTGCACGAGCTGGACGAGCAGGACCTGGTCGAGCGTTCAGCCCGCCTCGGCAAGCTGCTGCTCGAGCGCACCCGCCCGCTCGCCGAGCGCTACGAGGTCGTGCGCGAGGTGCGCGGGCTGGGGCTGATGTGGGCGATCGAGTTCCAGGAGCCGGCCGGCGGCAGCAGGTCCTGGCGGCTACTCGAACGGAGGCAGCCGGGGATCTTCAGCCAGCTCGTCGCGGTCCCGCTCTTCTCGGACCACGCGATCCTGATCCAGACCGCGGGGCACAACATGAACGTGCTGAAGGGGATCCCGTCCCTGACCGTCTCCGAGGAGGACGTCGAGCACTTCACCTCGGCGCTCGAGCAAACGCTGCAGCGGGCGCAGAAGATCCCAAGCGCCATGATGCGCTTCGCGCTCAAGGCTGCCCGCGCGGGCCGGCAGCGCGTTCCGGCTTGAGCATCCGGAAGTTGCTGGTCGCCAACCGGGGCGAGATCGCGCTCCGGGTTTTCCGCGCCTGCCGCGAGCTCGGGATCGCGACCGTCGCGGTCGCCGCGCCCGACGACCGAGGATCGCTCCATTCCCGCTCGGCGGACGAGACGGTCGAGGTGGAGAGCTACCTCTCCGTCGAGGAGCAGGTCCGCGCGGCCCGGGAGGCCGGTGCCGACGCGATCCATCCCGGCTATGGCTTCCTGGCCGAGAATCCCGACTTCGCGGCCGCCGTGGAGGAGGCCGGGATCGTCTTCGTCGGACCCGGGCCGGAGGCGCTGCGCGCCGGGGGTGACAAGCTGGAGTCGAAGCGGATCGCGGCCGAGGCCGGCGTGCCCGTTGTCCCC
>WNGA01021117.1_pt1 | contig 11783 bp, 10 predicted proteins | sample 5400061 | NCBI WGS metagenome assembly WNGA01 (sample SAMN13153366, study PRJNA577476) | soil metagenome | isolation source: 100 cm soil or saprolite under grassland replicate 2 | place: USA:California | collected 2016-06-15
CTCGTCGACAGCGCACCTGCTGATCGTTGCTGATCTTCTAGGCTTTCAGGGCAGTATTGGCGGCACGTTCGAGATCTTCATTCAGCTTGGGGCGATCCTCGCGGTTGTGGCCTATTACGCGAGCGACCTGCTCGCGCAGGCGCGGTCGCTGTCGGCCAGTGCTACGACCCGCCGCTTCTGGATCGCGATCGTGCTAGCCTTCCTGCCGGCGGCGGTGGTGGGGATCGCGCTACGTAGCTGGATCAAGCAAGTGCTTTTCGCGTCGCCAAGCGTGATCGCCTGGGCGCTCATTTTTGGTGGTATCGCGCTGATTGCGATCGAGCGCTTGCCCAAGCGCGCCATCACCGCGCAGGATGTGGAACACGTATCTTTCGGCCAGGCGCTTGGCATTGGCGTGGCACAGGTGTTGGCGCTGGTGCCTGGTGTCTCGCGCTCCGGCGCGTCGATGATCGGCGGCATGTTGGGCGGATTGGATCGCCGCACGGCCACGGCCTTCTCTTTCTACCTGGCGATTCCTACGCTGGGCGCGGCGACGGTGGTCGATCTGCTTGGAAGCTTGGGCCAGATCAGCGGAAGTGATGTTGGCCGCTTGTTGTTGGGCACAGCAGTCGCGGGCGTGGTCGCCTGGATGAGTATTGGCTGGTTGCTGCGCTATGTCGCTGGCCACAGTTTTGTAGCGTTTGGAATCTACCGAATAATTGTCGGCGCGCTGGTACTGGCGCTGGTAGCAGCTGGCCGGCTCTGATCCTCCGCTGAGCCCTCGCAAATAATCAGGTATCCCAAATGATAAGATGCGCGGATTCATCGTGTCATATGCCCTGTTTTGGTTGCCGCTCACTCATGCGCATGCTATAATCCTCTGCCATGCGCCAGCCACCGACAGCGGCGCCGGCCAGCTGCGATCCGCTCGGGGCGGCGCGCAAGGAGATCTTTGATGGGCAGGATGGAGAGTGATGTGAGCGTGCGCCGCGACCGGCTGCGTCAGCGCTTGCAGCGGTTGATGGAGCGGAACGCGCCTGGCGCTGCCACGATCGACACACAGATCGAGGAGCTGCTTCACGATATCCTCGAAGAGGATCTTGCCCCACTGCCGGCGCGAGCCTGGGCCGACGACCACGACGAAGATCAGCGGATCGTCGTCACCGGCATGGGCCTGCTGACGCCACTTGGCATTGGTATCGAGGCTTTCTGGGCCGGCTTGATCGAAGGGCGCAGCGGTGTTGGGCCGATCACGATCTGCGATCCAGGCGAATCACCTTCCAGGATTGCCGCCGAGGTGAGCGGCTTCGACCCGCGCGACTATCTGGAGGCGAAGGAAGCCCGGCGCATCTCGCGCGCCAGCCAGTTTGCGGTCGCCGCCGCGCGCATGGCGCTGGCTGACTCAGGCTTGGTGGTGGATGCGAGCAATCGCTACGAGGTTGGCGCGCTGATCGCCAATGGCAGCAGCTCGCCACCGGATACCGAGCTGGCCGCGCGGACGCTGATCGAGCGCGGCTTTGGCAAGGTTAATCCATTCTACATCACCAGCTCGCTGCCGAACATGCCCTCCTGCCAGGTGGCGATCCAGCTTGGGCTGCTAGGCTACAATACCGCGATCGCCACTGCCTGCGCTGCAAGCTCGCAGTCGATCGGCGAGGCGGCCGAGGTGATCCGTCGTGGCGACGCTGATGTGATGCTGGCCGGCGGCACCGAGGCGCCGATCTGTCAGATGACGCTGGCGAGCTTCTGCGCCATCCGCGCGCTCTCGACGCGCAACGATGAGCCGGAGCGCGCCTCGCGGCCATTCGATGCAACCCGCGATGGCTTTGTGCTGGCCGAAGGCGCGGGGGTATTAGTGCTGGAGCGGCTCTCGCACGCCCGGCGCCGCGGCGCGCGAATCTACACCGAGATCACCGGCTATGCCTCGACCTGCGATGCCTACCATGTGACCGCGCCGCACCCCGAGGGCGATGGCGCGGCCCATGCGATTGCACGAGCACTGGCGCGGGCACGTATCAGCCCGCAGCAGGTCGATTATATCAACGCCCACGCTACCAGCACACCGGCCGGCGATGTGGCCGAGACGCTGGCGATCAAGCAGGCCTTTGGCGAATACGCCTACAGCGTCCCGATCAGCTCGACCAAATCCATGACCGGGCATCTGACCAGCGCAGCCGGCGCGGTTGAGGCGGCCGCGGCGATCTTGGCGCTCAAGCATGGCGTTATCCCGCCGACGATCAACTACGAGCACCCCGACCCAGCCTGCGACCTCGACTATGTGCCGAACACGGCGCGTAAGGCGGCGCTGCAAGTTGCGATCTCGAATTCGTTTGGATTTGGGGGCATTAATGCGGTGCTGGTGTTCCGGAAGCCGGCGGGTGTGTGACAGAGTGATAAGGTGACAAGGTGACAAGCTGAATTGTCACCCCCTCACCCAGTCACCTTGTCACCTTGTCAGGTTCTTAGGCGGCCAGCATCGCCTTCGGCGCGCTGGGCAGCAGCAGCAATATCCGGCGTAGCAGATCATCGAGATCGAAGGGCTTATCGACATAATCGGCGCAGCCGAGCGCCTGAGCGCGCGAAGGCGTGAGCAGTGGGTTGTAGACCGATGCGCCCATGATCGGTGTGTCGGCCAGGGCCGGCTGGTCGCGCAGGAGCCGGGCGGTCTCCCAGGCGGGCTGGCCGGGCAGCGACAGCGCGGTGAGAATCAGGTCGGGCCGCTCGCCGCTGGCCTGGTCGAGCGCCGCCTCGCCGGGAATGGCCTCCAGTACGCGATAGCCCACGGCGCGCAGCAGGCGGCCGAGCATGTCGCGGTGGTCGGGCGTGTCGTCGATGATCATGATCGTTTGGAGCGCCATGGCTGCCTCGTTGTCAAGTCGTTATGCATGATGTTACATAAACTGGAACATTATCGGCCATACGTGGGCAGTTGATTTTTTGCGGCGCTCGATCGCCGGCGGGCATGTGGCGCACGCCCACCTGCTCGGCGGTCCGGCCAGCGTCGGTAAAGCGCTGCTGGCGCTGCGGCTGGCGCAGGCGCTGAATTGCGAAACCGGCGGCCCCGACCCATGCCTAAGCTGCCGGGCGTGCAAGCGGATCGAGCGTGGCAACTACACGGATGTGCGCGTAGCCGGCATGGCGAGCCAAGCGGCCGGGCTGAAGCCGGACGAGGCGCAGCGCCAGAAAGAGCTAAAGATCGATACAATCCGCGAATGGCAGGCCGACATCAGCCTGCGCCCATACGAAGGGCGCCGGCGAGTCTTCATTTTGCACGATGCCGAGCGGCTGACCGAGGCGGCCTCGAACGCAATGCTGAAGACGCTGGAGGAGCCGCCGCCCTATGCGACACTGATTCTGGTCGCCAATACCGCCGGCGATCTCATGCCGACGATTGTCTCGCGCTGCCAGCCGCTGAAGCTGCGCCCGATCCCGCGCGCGGTGGTGGCGGCGGCGCTGCGCGAGCGCTACCAGCTGGCCGAATACGATGCCGACCTGATCGCGGCATGGAGCGGCGGGCGGGTTGGCTGGGCGCTACGTATGGTCGATTCGCCCGATGATCTGGCGGCCCGCCAGGCGCAGCTGGATGCGCTGCTGGATCTGCACGGCCAGCCGCACGCCGCCGGCTTTCGCTGGGCCGAGGAGCGCGCCAAAGAGTACCGTGGCGGCGAGCAGGCGGCCGTCTTTGCTGCGCTGGAGCTATGGCAGAGCTGGTGGCGTGATGTGATGCTGGCGGCGGCGGGATGCCCCGAGCAGATCGCCCACATCGACCGCTCCGAGCAGATCGGCCAGGCCGCGCGCCGCTACCGCCTCGCGGATATCCACGCCTTTATCACCCGGCTGAATGCGACGGCCAAGCAGCTGCGCGAGAACGTCAACCCGCAGCTCGCGCTGGAAAACGCGCTGCTGCATCTTCCGAGTGTGGTATAATCCTGGTTACACCTGCCCGAACTGAATTCGGATGCTCACTGCCCGAGCTAGAGCGCTACCTCTGGCTGGAATAGCGATTCCTACGACCGACCATGACCGTCTGTTTTAAGAGCACGCTAGGACGGAGGAAACCCCGTGAAGGATGGCTACGCTATCGAAATGCGCGATGTCGTCAAGCGCTTTGGCGATGTTGCGGCGGTCGATCACGTGAGCATGCAGATTCGCGATGGTGAGTTCTTCTCGATGCTCGGCCCATCCGGCTGCGGGAAGACCACCAGCTTGCGCATGATCGCCGGCTTTGAATACCCCACCTCGGGCGAGATCTGCCTGAACGGCCAGCCGATTGGCAATACCCCGGCGTTTCAGCGCAGCGTCAACACGGTGTTCCAGTCCTATGCGCTTTTCCCACATATGAGCGTGGCCGAGAATGTGGCCTTTGGCCTGGAGATGAAAAAGGTGCCCAAGGCTGAGATCGGCAAGCGGGTTGTTGAGGCGCTCGATATGGTGCGCCTGAGCAGCTATGGCGAGCGCAAGCCGCGCCAGATGTCGGGTGGCCAGCAGCAGCGCGTGGCGCTGGCGCGTGCGCTGGTGAATCGGCCCGATGTGCTGCTGCTGGATGAACCGCTGGGCGCGCTCGATCTCAAGCTGCGCAAGGATATGCAGCTGGAGCTGAAGGGACTACAGGAGCAGGTCGGCATCACCTTCATCTATGTCACGCACGATCAAGAAGAGGCGCTGACAATGAGCGACCGGATCGCGGTGATGAGCGGCGGCAAGGTGCTCCAGATCGGCACGCCGACCGAGATCTACGAGCGGCCCAGCTGTCGCTTCGTGGCCGATTTCATCGGCGAGTCGAACTTTGTCCAGGGCCGCGTCAGCGCGATCGAGCCGAACAGTGTCGCGATTACCACAGCGGATGGTCTGGTGCTGCGTGGGCAGGCAGTGCAGCCACTGCGGCGCGATCAGGAGGCGTTTGTATCGGTGCGGCCCGAGAAGGCGCGCCTATCGGTGCAGCCGCCCAGCGATGCGCCCGCGAATATGTTTCCGGTCCGCGTCGAGCGGGTCTCCTATATCGGCAGCGATACGCGCATTCTGGTTCAGCTGGGCCAGGAGCGCGTATTTAGCATCTGGGAGCAGAACACGCGCTCGACCGTGGATCGCGATGCCTACTGGCAGCGCGGCGAGCAGGGGTATCTGTGGTGGCCGCTCGAGAACGGGCTGGTGCTGACCGAGTGATTGCAGATTGTAGAGACGCAATATATTGCGTCTCTACAATCTGCAATAAGGGGTATGTATGGCGGCGGAAACGCTCCCAAACGTGGAGCGGCGTGAGATTGGGCTGCTGAGCAGATTGCGCCGAAGCGAGCGCTTTCAGCTTGGCGCATTGCTGTTTCCGGGTCTGTTCTGGCTGATTCTTTTCTTCGCCGTGCCGCTGGTTGTGATAGTCGTCTATAGCTTTATGACATCCGGCAAGACCGGCAGCCCTGAACTGCCGTTTACGCTGGTCAGCTACATCACACTGTTCACAAAAGATCTGTATATCAACGCCTATTTGCGCTCGACCTGGATCGCGATTGTCGCAACACTGGTTTGTTTGCTGATCGGCTATCCACTGGCGCTGTTCGTGGTGCAGCGAACGCCGCGCTGGCGCAGCGTGCTGCTGTTCCTGATCTTGATCCCGTTCTGGACGAACTTCCTGGTGCGCACGTACGCATGGATGATTATTCTGAACAATAACGGCTTGCTCAACAGCGCGATCCAGGTGTTTGGGCTGCCGCGCCAATCGCTTTTTCCGACAACAGGCGCGGTGCTGCTGGGCTTGATCTATGGCGAGCTTCCGTTTATGGTGCTGCCGATCTACGCATCGCTGGATCGCTTTGATTTTACGCTGCTGGAGGCGGCTTCTGATCTGGGAGCGAGTCGCACGCGGGCGTTTCTGCGCGTGATGCTGCCGCTGACAATGCCGGGCGTGGCGGCTGGTTCGGTGCTGGTGTTCATCCCAACTGTCGGCCAGTTCGTGGTATCCGACCTGCTGGGCGGCGCAAAAGTCGATATGCTCGGCAATTTGATGGAGCGCTTGTTCCGGCGCCAGAACCCGCCTGACTGGCCGCTTGGCTCAGCGATGGCGCTGGTGTTCATGCTGGTGCTGACGGTGCTCGTGATCTTCTACTTCCGCGTGACGACGGAGGACGATCGATGATTGAGGCAAGCTCCACATCGCAAACACGCACGCAGGCGCCGCCGCGCGTCGAGCAACGGCGCGGCAGCTGGCGCACCGGCCTGCTTGGCTTGCATTCGATCCTGAGCTTTATCTTCCTGTATGCTCCGATTGTGGTATTGGTCGTCTTCTCGTTCACGAACGACTCATTCGGCGTGGTCTGGAAGGGCTTTACGCTGAAGTGGTATGCGCAGCTGCTCCAGAATGAGCGCCTGATTGGCGCGACGATTAATACGCTCAAGGTTGCGCTGGTATCGATGCTGATCTCGACCGTGATTGGGACGCTGATGGCGCTGGCGCTGGAGCGCTATCACTTCCGCGGGCGCACCGGCCTGGATGCGCTGCTGTATCTGCCGATCGTGATCCCCGAGATCGTGATGGCGCTGGCGCTGCTGGCGTTCTTTGCGTTCTCGCTGGGGTTGCTGGAAAATATCACCGGCCAGCAAATGCGATTGAGCATTGTCACGGTGATTATCTCGCATATCGCCTTCAGCATTTCGTTTGTTGTGGTGGTTGTGCGCGCGAGCTTGAAGGGCTTTGATCGACGGCTGGAGGAGGCTGCGCAGGATCTGGGCGCGAACGAGTGGGAAACGTTCTGGCGGATCACATTCCCGCTGATCCTGCCAGGCATTATCGGTGGTGCGCTACTTGCCTTTACGATCTCTTTGGACGATTTCATCATTACGTATTTTACCACTGGCCCTGGCACCTCGCTGCTGCCGATCGAGGTCTATGGTAAGGTCAAGCGCGGCGTCACCCCCGAGATCAACGCGATCTCATCGATCATGCTGGCGTTCTCGGTGGTACTGGTCTTTCTTTCGCAATTCGTTCAGCGCCAGCGGAAGTGACAAGATGACAAGATGAATAGCGTCTGTCATCTTGTCATCTTGTCATCTTGTCATCTTATAGAAGGAATCAGAGTAAGGAGGTCATGATGGTACGTCTCAGACTCATGGCACTGTTGCTGGTGGCATTGCTGGTGGTAACAGCATGCGGCGGTAGTAGCACAGCCCAGCCAACCGCAGCCCCGGCCGGCGGCGCGACAAATGCTCCAGCGGCGGAACAGCCGACCGCCGCGCCGGCCCCCACCGCTGCGCCGGCCGCGGCTGAGCCGCCGACCGCCGCGCCGGCCGCGACAGCGGCTGCCGAACCGCCGACCGCCGCGCCGGCCGCGACAGCGGCTGAGCAGGCCACCGCAGCGCCGGCGGCTGAGCTACAGGTCGACAAGTCGAAGCTTTCCAAGGAGCTGCATTTCTACAACTGGACCGATTATATCGACCCAGACATCCTGACCAACTTCGAGCAGGAGTATGGCGTCAAGGTGATCATGGATCTCTACGATGCCAACGAGGACATGATCGCCAAGGTGCGCCCCGGCAATTCCGGCTATGATATCGTCGTTCCGTCGGATTACGCGGTGGACATTATGGCGCATGATAAGCTGCTGGCGCCGCTCGACAAATCGCTGCTGCCGAATCTCTCGAATATCAAGAAGCAGAATCTCGACCTGTACTACGACAAAGGCAATGCCTACTCAGTGCCGTACTTCTTCGGAATCAGCGGGCTGGCCTACAACAAGAGCAAGTTCACCACTGCGCCGGATAGCTGGGCGTCGCTGTTCGACCCCGCACAGATCGAAAAATACAAGGGTGAGGTTAGCATGCTCGACGACCAGCGTGAGACGCCTGGCGCGGCGCTCAAGTATCTGGGTAAGTCGCTGAACGACACCGATCCAGCCGATCTCAAGCAGGTTCAGGATATTCTGAAGGCACAGAAGCCGTTCCTGGCGGCCTATAACAGCAGCGATGTCAATCGCAAGCTGGCCAGTGGTGAATATGTGATCGCGCACTGCTGGAGCGGCGCGGCGCTGCAGGCGCGCAATGGGCTTGGCAGCGACTTTGCGGGTAACCCCGATATCGTGTTCGTGATGCCCAAAGAGGGCGGGATGATCTGGCAGGATAACCTGGCGATTTTGGCCGATTCGCCGAATAAATATACCGCGCATGTGTTCATCAACTACCTGCTGGGCGCGGATGTCGCGGGCAAAAACGCCGAGTACGTGGGCTACCTGACACCGAATGCCGAGGGCGAAAAGAAGCTTTCGCCTGAGATCCAGGCATTGTATAAAGAGGGCTTCGCACCGGACGAAGAGATGTATAAGCGGCTGGAGTGGGCGGTGCGGAACGACAAGACTACCGCCTTCGATGAGCTGTGGACGGCGTTGAAGGGCGAGTAGTCCAGGCGTCAGGCCTCGCCAATTTGTTCGCGCAGTGCATCGAGCGCTGCCTTGAGCGTGTCGTCAAGTGTCCGTTTCTCAATCGCAGCCAGGTCGGCGCGCGCCAATGCATCCTGATTGACGGTGTGATATGCCGCCGCGCGGGCCAACAGCGCCTCCGGGTAATCCGGTTTCAAGGCCAGCGCCTTCGTATACTCCTCGATCGCGCGGGCCTCGCCGCCGCCGGCGCTATAGGCCAGGCCGCGGGCATAGTAGGCATTGGCGGCACGCGGGCTTAGGCGCAGTGCGGTGTCGAGGTCGGCAAGCGCGGCGCCGCGCTTGCCCTCGGCGAAGCTCAGCAGCCCGCGCGCATACCAGGCGTCAACCTGCTGCGGGTCGGCGGCGATCGCTGCATCGTAGGCCTGGCGCGCGCCTGTGAAATCGCGTAGCCCATAAAGTGCGCTGCCCTCGCGATAGCGATAGCGGGCCGTGTTCTTCGGATCGAGCGCCGCCAGCTGGCGATAGTCAGCCGCCATGCCTGTAAGATCACCGCGCTGCTCTAGCAGGCGCAGACGATTTTCATACGCCCGCAGATAGGCCGGATCCAGCTTGATCGCTGCGGCGTAGTCGGCCAGCGCCTGATCAGGCTTGCCGAGCGCAGCGTAGGCAAGTGCGCGGTTGTTGAACGCGCGCGCGTTGCTGGGATCGAGCGCGATCGCTTTGTCATAGTCGGCGATCGCCGCTTCGTTCGCGCCCGCGTCGAGCTGGACATTGCCGCGCTCGTAGTAGGCCACCGCCTGCACTTTGGCATCGCTGCCTGCCTCGGCCGTGGCGATCGCGGCGTTGTAGGGCGCCAGCGGTGCGGTCGGGGTTGGCGGCGGGCCAGGTGCCGCGCCAGGCAGCGCACAGGCACTCAGCAGCAAGAACCAAGAACTGAGAACCAAGAACCAAAGCGCGGCGCTGGCTTCTTGGTTCTCGGTTCTGGGTTCTCGGTTCTCGGCGATCATGGCTGCACCCCCAGCGCGGCCGCCAGCACCTGGCGCGCGATTGGCAGCGCGCCGCGGCTGCCCTCGCCGCCATGCTCCACGATCACTGCGATCGCAAAGCGCGGCTTTTCCAGCGGCGCGATCGCCACAAACCAGGCGTGCGGCGCGCCGCCGGGCGCCTCGGCTGTCCCAGTTTTCGCGCCGATCGCCACGCCCGGCAGCGCGACGGGCTTGGCATAGCCGATCTCGACCGAGGTCTGCATCACCGAGCGCATCAGCTGCGCCGTCTGTGGCGTGATGGCCTGGCGCAGCACTTCCGGCTGCGCGGTATACAGCGCCCGATCGCCCGCGCGCGCCTCCTGTACCAGATAGGGCCGCAGGAGCTTGCCGTCGTTGGCGATCACCGCGACCATCTGGGCCATGTCCAGTGGTGTGACCAGCGCCTGGCCCTGGCCGAACGAAGTGTCGGCTAGCGCGGCCGGACGACGCAGGAAATCGAGGGCGCCGGCGATGCTGCCGGCGTCGGCGGGGATATCGCGCAGATCGGCCGTGACACTGATCGCGTCGGCGGTGCGCAGCCCGAAGCGCGCCGCATAGTCGGCGAAATGATCGGGGCCGAGCGCCAGCCCGATCTGGGCGAAGGCAGTGTTACACGACCAGGCGTACACTCGTCGGAGATCCGAAGGATTACCGGTACGCGCCGCCAGGTTCTTCACCGCATTGACCACCGGCGGCGCGCCGTTCTCGGTCGGCAGCTGCTCGGGACAGGTCACCTGGCCTTCCGGGCCATTGAGCACCCCGGCGTCGAGCGCGGCTGCCCCGGTCAGCGTTTTGATCACCGAGCCGGGCGGATAACGTCCCTGGGTGGCGCGGTTGAGCAACGGGCTATCCGAGCGAGCGGCCAGCGCCTGGTACGCCGCCTGAGCCTTGTCAACATCGGCCTGCGTGGCTTGATCGGGTAGGACAAGCTGGTTTGGGTCAAAGCGCGGGTAGCTGGCCAGCGCCAAAATCGCGCCGGTCTGCGGGTCGAGCAGCGCCACCGCGCCGGCCTGGTCGCCAAGCGCGGCCTGTGCGACTTGTTGGAGGTTGCTATCGAGCGTCAGGCGCACATCCGCGCCAGCGCCCGCTGGCGGGGTAGAGCCGGCTCTGGAAGCCGACAATCTGGCCGAGATCGGGGTTAGGGTAGACTCGCCGGCCGCTCTGGGTCATCGCCAGCACCACGCCGTTGCGATCCAGAATCGTGCCGCGCGTGATCGCGGCGGTCGCCACCGGCCAGACCCGCCCGTCACCCAGCGCGGTTCGGTCGGCCGGGCGCAGTGTCAGCGCGCTGTCGGGCTGCTGAGCAGCCGCTGGTTGGAGCAGCGCCGCCGCCCGCTCGTGAATCGTGCTGGCCTGGCTGATCTGCTCGCGCGCCAGCTGGAGCGCCACTGCCGTGAAGCCGAGCCCGAACACCAGCGCCAGCCGGCCCATGCCGCGCGCGGCCACTGGCGCACGCTGACTGATCGCCGCGCGCGGGAGCAGCGAGAGCAGCCACAGCCCAACCAGCAGCTGCACGCGCCACTGGGGTATATCGTCAACGAACAACCCATACCCGAGCAAGGCCAGCCCCAGCAGCGCGCCAATCCAGGCGATACTACTGCGTTGGCGCGGCGTCATAGTGCCCTCGGACTCTTCTGAGTGGCCGAGATCCGCAGCAGCATGCCGACCATTGCAAAGTTAATCAGCGTCGACGAGCCACCGTAGCTCACGAACGGCAAGGTAATGCCTGTGAGCGGAATAAGATTGGTCGTCCCAGCGGTGATGATCAGCGCTTGTGCGATAATCGCAGTGGTCAGGCCGACCGCCAAAAGCTGTTGAAAGCCGTCACGCGCGCGCTGGGCGATCTGGTAGCCGCGCAGCGCAAACAGTGCGTAGCAGATCAGCAGCGCCAGCGCGCCGACGTAGCCCAGCTCCTCGCCAATCGAGGTAAACATGAAGTCGGTGTGACTCTCGGGCACCATGGTCGGGTCGCCGCTGCCAAGCCCGGCGCCAGCCCATCCACCGCTGGCCAGCGCATACAATGCCTGGATCATCTGGTACCCCGTGCCAAGCGGGTCGGCCCATGGGTCGCGCCAGGCGTCGACGCGCACGCGCACATGGCCGAAGAGCGGGTAGAGCGCGGCCGCACCGGCGGCAAAGATCAGCAGGCCGACGATAACATAGCTCGTTCGACCGGTCAGCACATATAGCATCGCCAGGAAGATCGTGAAGAACAGCAGTGCCGCGCCCAGATCCTTCTGGATAATGATCAAGCTGATCGTCAGCCCCCACATCAGCCCGATTGGAACCAGGTAGGGCAGCGGTGGGAGGCGCACGCCCTTCAGAAAGTAGCTGGCTCCGATCAGATGGCGTCGCTCGTCCAGGTAGGTGGCCAGGTAGACCACGAGCAGAATCTTCAGCAGCTCGACCGGCTGGAATT
>WNGA01011129.1_pt1 | contig 11782 bp, 8 predicted proteins | sample 5400061 | NCBI WGS metagenome assembly WNGA01 (sample SAMN13153366, study PRJNA577476) | soil metagenome | isolation source: 100 cm soil or saprolite under grassland replicate 2 | place: USA:California | collected 2016-06-15
CGAGGATCGCGCCGTCCATCTGGGCCGCGCCCGTGATCATGTTCTTGATGTAGTCGGCGTGCCCCGGGCAGTCGACGTGCGCGTAGTGGCGCTTCTCCGTCTCGTACTCGACGTGCGACGTGTTGATCGTGATGCCGCGCGCCTTCTCCTCCGGCGCGTTGTCGATCTCCTCGAAGCTCTTGATGCCGGTCTGCGACGTCCCCTGCTCGGAAAGCACCTTTGTGATCGCCGCCGTCAGCGTCGTCTTGCCGTGGTCGATGTGACCGATCGTGCCGACGTTGAGATGCGGCTTGGTGCGCTCGAACTTCTGCTTTGCCATGCCTCTCCTTCCTTGACTTACGCCTCGCTCGCGACCAGCTCGGTTGCGAGCGACTGCGGAACTTCTTCATAGCGGTCGAATTGCATCGTGAACTCGGCCCGGCCCTGCGTCATCGAGCGCAGGTCGGTTGCGTAGCCGAACATCTCCGCCAGCGGGACGACGGCCTTGATCACCTGGGCGTTGCCCACTGGCTCCAGGTTCTCGACCCGCCCGCGCCGGGAGTTGAGGTTCCCCATCACGTCGCCCAGGTAGTCCTCAGGCGTGATTACCTCGACGGCCATCACCGGCTCGAGCAGCTTCGGCTTGCCGCGCTTCATCGCCTCCTTGAAGGCCATCGAGCCGGCCACCTTGAAGGCAATTTCGCTCGAGTCGACGTCGTGGTACGAGCCGTCGACCAGCTCGATGCGGATGTCAACGACGGGATACCCCGCGAGCACCCCGGACTCCATCGCCTCCTGGATTCCCAGGTCGACGGCCGGGATGTACTCCTTCGGGATCTTCCCGCCGATGATCTTGTCCACGAACTCGTAGCCGTCGCCTGGATCCATCGGCTCGGCGTTGATGATCGCGTGGCCGTACTGGCCGCGGCCGCCCGTCTGGCGGACGAAGCGACCCTCGACCTTCTCCACGGCCTTGCCGATCGTCTCGCGATACGCCACCTGTGGCCGGCCGACGTTCGCAGCGACGTTGAACTCGCGCTTGAGCCGGTCGACGATGATCTCGAGGTGCAGCTCGCCCATACCGGCGATGAGGGTCTGGCCGGTCTCCTCGTCGGTTCGCACCCGGAAGGTCGGGTCTTCCTCGGCCAGCCGCTGTAGCCCCGTGCCCAGCTTGTCCTGGTCGGCCTTCGACTTCGGCTCGACGGCGACCGAGATCACCGGGTCAGGGAAGGTCATCGACTCGAGCTTGATCGGGGCCGTGTCGGTCGCCAACGTGTCACCCGTCGTCGTGTCCTTCAGGCCGACGCCCGCGGCAATCTCGCCCGCGCCGATCTCCCCGCGCTCCTCGCGGTGGTTGGCGTGCATCTGCAGGATGCGGCCGATCCGCTCGGTCTTGCCGGTCGTGGTGTTGAGGACGCGATCGCCGGCCTTGAGCTTGCCCGAGTAGACGCGGAAGTACGTGAGCTTGCCGACGTACGGGTCCGACATGACCTTGAAGGCCAGCGCCGCGAAAGGCTCGTCGTTCGCGGGCCGCCGCGAGAGCTCGTGCTCGGTGCGGGGATCGACCCCGTGCACCGGCGGCACGTCGAGCGGGCTCGGCAGGTAGTCCACGACTGCGTCGAGGAGGGGCTGGATGCCCTTGTTCTTGAAAGCAGAGCCGAGGAGGACCGGCGTGATCTTGTTCGCGAGCGTCCCCTTGCGCAGCGCGCGCCGGATCATCTCCGGCGTCACGGACTCCTCGTCCATGAGGTACGTCTCCGTCAGCTCGTCGTCGAACTCGGCGATCGAGTCGATCAGCTGATGGTGGTACTCGTGCGCCTGTTCCGCGAGCTCGGGCGGGATCTCGACCGTCTCGAACTTCTCGCCGAGGTCGTCCTGGTAGACGATCCCGCGCATCTCGACGAGGTCGACGACGCCGCGATGGTGCTCCTCCTGCCCGATCGGCAGCTGAACCGGGACGGGATGCGCGCCCAGGCGGTCGACCATCGACTGCACGGCTGCGAAGAAATCCGCGCCGGTGCGGTCCATCTTGTTGATGAAGGCGATTCGGGGGACGGCGTACCGCTCTGCCTGCCGCCAGACAGTCTCGGACTGCGGCTGGACGCCGGCGACCGCGTCGAAGACGGCGATCGCCCCGTCGAGCACGCGCAGGCTCCGCTCCACCTCAACGGTAAAGTCCACGTGCCCGGGCGTATCGATAATGTTGATCCGAAAGTCCCGCCAAAACGCCGTCGTGGCGGCGGATGTGATCGTGATGCCGCGTTCCTGCTCCTGCGCCATCCAGTCCATCGTCGCGGCGCCCTCGTGCACCTCGCCCATCTTGTGGGTGCGGCCGGTGTAGTAGAGGATCCGCTCGGTCGTCGTCGTCTTGCCCGCGTCGATATGGGCCATGATCCCGATGTTGCGGACGCGCTCGAGGGCGACTCGTGTCTCTGTCGTGGCCACCGCTACCACCTGTAGTGGGCGAAGGCCTTGTTCGCCTGCGCCATTCGGTAGACGTCGTCCTTGCGCTTGAACGCCCCGCCCTGTTGGTTGAGGGCGTCGAGGATCTCGGCCGAGAGCTTCTCGACCATGCCCTTCTCGCGCCGATCGCGCGCGAAGTCGACGAGCCAGCGAACGGCGAGCGTCCGGGCGCGCCGCTGTGGCACCTCGACCGGTACCTGGTAGTTGGCGCCGCCGACGCGGCGGCTCTTGACCTCGAGCACCGGCGTCACGGTCTTCACGGCCTGCTCGAGCACCTCCACAGGCGGCTTGCCGGTCTTCTCGCCGATCCGCTCGAGGGCGTCGTAGACGATCTTCTCGGCCGTGGACTTCTTGCCGCGGCTCATGACCTTGTTGATCACCTGCGTTACGAGCGGCGAGTTGTAGACGGGGTCGGGCTCCACCGGCCTGGCCTGGACTTCGGCACGGCGGGGCATTACGAGCCTCGCTTGGCGCCGTACTTCGAGCGCCCCTGCTTGCGGTCCGAGACTCCGGCGGTGTCGAGCGCCGCGCGGATCACCTTGTAGCGGACACCCGGCAGATCCTTGACGCGGCCGCCGCGGACGAGCACCACCGAGTGCTCCTGGAGGTTGTGCCCCTCGCCCGGGATGTAGCTCGTGACCTCCATCTGGTTCGTCAGGCGGACGCGCGCGACCTTCCGAAGCGCCGAGTTCGGCTTCTTCGGGGTGTGCGTGAACACGCGCGTACAGACCCCCCGCTTCTGCGGGGCGCCGGCGAGGGCAGGGGTCTTCGTCTTCCCCTTCTGGAGCGTACGGCCCTTGCGGACGAGCTGATTGACGGTGGGCATAAACCTCCGAATGTTCCTTCGCACACAACAAAGGTCGGCCGGGCCGCTGGCCCTGCCAACCGGACGAGCCATGGTACCGAAAGGCGGGAGGGCTCGCAAACGGCGGAATCCCGCTTCTGGAGCGGAACAGGGGTGCGGTTTTCAGCGTTTTTGTGGCATCTGCGGCAATGCTGTTTTCCTGTTTTCAAAAGCTAGTGAGACCGCTCAGACGCCACTACAGTGAGACGGCGGGCTACATCCTTTCCTGCGGCTAGGCAATGACGACCGTCCTGATCGGCATCAGTGTGGGTCTGGGCGCCCTCGTGGTGCTTCTCCTCGCCCTGCTCGTCGTGCGGTGGCGCTCGGACACGACCACGGATGAGCGGGTCGCAGAGGTCGTCGCCAGCCTGAACGCCCGCATGGACGAGCTCGGCAAGGAGCTCGCCGGGGCCCTCGAGCGGGCCGAGGAGGAGGGCCGCCGCAGCCGGATCTTCGGCGAGCTGGCCGGCTCGATCGACCTGGACGAGGTTCTCTCGCGGGCTCTCGAGGCGGCCGGTGCCCTGCCGGCGGCGCACGCCGCGCTGATCATGCTTCCGGATCCTCAGGGCGGGAAGCCGCTCGTCGCCACCCTCGGCCTCTCGGTCGAGGAGGCCGAGCGGCACGCGATCACCGGGCCGCCAGACGGCCGGCTCGCGCGTTCGATCACGATGTCCTACACCTATCCCGACGTCGAGCGGGAGGCCGCGGAGAACGAGGACGGCATCATCCACGCCGGCCTGGCGGTGCCGCTCCCCGGCGAGACCTCGACGCTCGGCTACCTGACGGTCTTCACGCGGACGAAGGGCCACGACTACTCGGACGACGACGTGCGTCAGCTCGAGACGCTCGCGGTCCGCGCCGCGCCGGCGATCGAGAACGCCCGCCGCTTCCGCGAGGCACGCCAGCTCGCCGACCTCGACGCGCTGACCGGCCTTCACAACCGGCGCTACTTCCACGAGACCCTCGCCCGCGAGTGTGCCCGCGCCCATCGGTACGAGCGGAAGCTGTCGCTGATCGTCTTCGACCTCGACGACTTCAAGGACATCAACGACCGCATCGGACACCTCGCCGGGGATGCGGTGCTGGCCGAGGCCGCCGAGCGCGTCCGCGAGGTCGTGCGCACGGCCGACATCGCCTGCCGCGTCGGCGGCGACGAGTTCGCGGTCATCCTCCCGGAGTCGTCGATCGACCAGGCCGACCAGCTCTACCGGCGCATCCAGAACGCGATCTCGTCCCGGCCGCTGGGCCAGGCCGGGAAGATGTTCCTGTCTGCCGGCGTGGCGGAGCTGCGGGCCGAGGATGACCCTGTCGCATTCTTCCAGCGCGCCGACGACGCCCTCTACCGCGCGAAGGAAGCCGGCAAGGGCCGTGTCGTCGCTGCCAACTCTCCGAAGCTGGGCCCCGCCTAACCAGCACCTCGGTTTGAACTGGGGGAACCTCCCGGTTCCCCTAGACCCCCTCCACTGGTCCGCTTCGCGGACAGGCCGCTTCGCGGGCCGGGGTCAGGTCCCGGAGGGACCGGTGCAGGCGGGCACTACAGTCGTGGCAGTGAGCGCACGGCCGGCACTGCTGCTCAGCATCGACTTCGAGGACTGGCACCAGCTCGTTCACCGGCGACTCGGCTTGCCCGACTGGGACCGCCCCTACGAAGCGCTCGAGCGGGAGACGCACGCGCTCCTCGATCTGCTGGACGAGCTGAGGGCGAGCGCGACCTTCTTCCTGCTTGGCATGACGGTCGCGCACCATCGCGAGCTCGTCACCGAGATCGTGCGCCGCGGCCACGAGCCCGCGTGCCACGGCTACGCACACGCGCGCGTGTACGAACAGACACCCGAGGAGTTCCGTGCCGACGTCGTGCGGGCAGCCGAAGTCGTCGAAGAAGCGACGGGGCGCAGGCCGATCGCCTACCGCGCTCCGGCCTTCTCGATCAACCGGCGGACGCCGTGGGCGTACGACGTCCTCGCGGAGCTCGGCTTCCGTTGCGACTCGAGTCAGTACGACTCCCCGCGCATCCCCGATCGGATTGGAGCAATGCCGGATCAGCCTTACCGCCTCGAGCTCGCCGACACCGACCTGTGGGAGTTTCCGGTGGCGACGTGGGGCCCGCTGCCGATCGGCGGCGGCAGCTATTGGCGCCTGCTTCCCGCCCGGATGATCGAGGCCGGTTTACGGGAGTTTGCAGTGCTCTATTTCCACCCGTACGAGTTCGACTCGCAGCCGTTGCGGGCCGAGCTTCCTCCAAAGGTGACCCGGCAGCTGCGCTTGACCGCCGCGCGGCTGGGCACGTGGCGTAACGCCGGCCGTGCCCTCGTCGCGAGCCGGCTGCGACGCGTGGCGCGGACATATCGGCTCGTCTCGTACGATCAAGCGTATGACGACATCCACCGACTCTACGGGGCGCGTACGCGAGCACTTTCGCCGGAAGGCGTTCTCGTTTGACCACCTGTACGACGAGGAGCATGCGCTCCAGCGCCTGCTCCGTCCCGGACTCTTCAACCGGCGGGAGTTCGCGCTCGAGGTAGCGCGGCAGTACGACGCGCCGCGTGTCCTGGACGTCGGCGGCGGCTCCGGACGGATTGGCGAGCTCGTGCTCGAGCAGGGCGCCTCGCGCTACGTCGACGTGGATCTGTCGGACACGATGCTGAACCTCGCGCGCGAGCGCCTCGGACGCTTCGGGGACAAGGCGATGCTGATCCAGGACGACTTCCTCGCGGCTGCCGTCCCGGGCTCATTCGAGCTCGTGCTCGCGCTCGGCTACTTCGACTACATCGAGGATGCGGTGCCGCACGTGCAACGGATGGCCGAACTCTCCGCCCCGGGAGGATCCGTCGTCGCGAGCTTCCCGCGTTGGACCTGGACCAAAGGGCCGATTCGCAAGCTTCGCTACGAAGTGATCAACAACTGCCCGATCTTCGACTACACGCGAGACGGGATCCTCCAGCTCCTGGCCGCGTTCTCAAATATCGAGATCCGCCCCGGCAGGAGCGGTTTCCTGGTGCGCGCCACGACCTAGATCAAGCGGCCCGGCCGGAAGGCCGATGCCGGGAGCGATGGTCAAGGCGATGCTCATCGGCTGGTTTGCGCTCGCGGTCGGTGTGGGCGTGAGGTGGTTCCGTCGTTCCTCCGTCGTCGAGCGGGCATTCACAGTCGCGGCAGCCCTTGCCACAACCGTCGCCTTCGCATTCGTGCGGAACGAGCACAAGCTCGAGGACACCGAGTTCCTTCTTGTCCTCGCGGCCTTTTGCGCGATTGGCGGTGGAGCGGCCGCCGTCCTGTTCCTGGCCTTGCAAAGAAGGATCCGTGGGCTTTTGCTGAACGTGTCGTTCGCGAGTCTGCTCGTCCCTGTCCTCTACACGGCATACCTGTTCCCGATCCAGATCGGGATTTGCCTGATCAGAGGCAGCGGCTGCTACGGCAACTAACCGAGAGTTAAGACGTCAGCGCCAGGAACGGCAGATAGTTCGTGAGGTCGACCTCACCGAGCTCGGGGAGCTGGTCGCGCCAGCAAATCGCCTCGGGGAAAGCAGCCTTCTGCGCCGAGGTCAGCCAGGACGGGAAATACTCTTCCCGCTTCTGCGCGATCAGCGCGGCCCGGATCGACTGGCGCACGTTGCCGAGCGGCAGGGACCCGAGCGGTAGCGGCGGACCGAGCGGCCGCACGCGCACGGTCCCGAGCGGCGACCAGAGCGCCGACCAGCGGCCGGAGGAAAGGTTCATCAGCTGCGGCGGCGCGGTGGAGGCGAGGGCGTAGCCCGAGCGCAGGCCGCCCAGCCACGAGAGTCCCGATTTCGCCTGCACGAGACGGGCCTGCAGCTCGCCATAGGTGTCGTGGAACTCCGCGATCTGCCCAGCGCTCGGCCACGACACCCTGAACCTGCTCTCGATGCGCGCCCGCCGCAGCTCGTCGCCGATGATGCTGCGCGCAACGGACAGGTTTGTCCGCGCCTCCGTGATCGCGGCGCGGTAGGCGCCGCGTGAGCCTCCGAAGCGCGCGGCGATGATTGACCGCTCGGCCGCGAGGATGTCGGCATAGGTCACACGCACGGCGCGCTGTTGGACGGCGCGGGCGAATGCATTCGAGAACGCAAGCTCTGGATCGCCTGTCAGCCGAAGGATCGGGTTGATCGCCGACCAGCGGACGGCTGTGGTGCCGAGGCGGCAGCGCAGTCCCGGACGGAGCACGGGTTGGCCTTCGGTCCGTGACTTGATGAAGCCTTTACCGGCCGCACGCGGGCCGTTGCAGAGCTTCGGGTTCCGGGTCCAGAGATAGACGCACGCCGCGGTCGGCTTGGCTGGGTCGTGCTCCCCCGGCGTCGTCGTCCACTCCGCCCAGCCCCAGGACCAGATGGAGTTGAACTTCATCTCGCGCGCGACATAGCCCGCGGCGAGCACCTGCCACTTCACCGTGCGGAACCACGGCTGCGCGGCAAGGCCCTCGCGGCCGCCGGTCCCCTTTGTCGTCTGGAAGCCGAGGAAGAGGCCGAGCTTCGAGACCGGGATTCCGATCTTCGTGAAGTCGAGGATGCCCGTGCGGAAGGCCTGGCGGAGTGTTCGGCTACCGAGGATCGGGCCCTGCCTGTAGATCAGGGGGGCCGGGAAGTAGACCTCGCGGACGATGCCGGCCACGTCCGCCACCGCACGCCACCAATCCAGGGCCGGCCCCTCGGCCGTGTAGGGGCGGCTGTTGACGAGCAGCCACGGCTGGGCACCGCGCGCGCGGAGCGTCTGCAGAAAGAGCAGGACGTTCGCCCGGTACTGCGCGTTCGTCGGCGACCAGGGAGTGGCGAGCCAGGCGCCGAAGAGCTCGTTCTCCGCGATCACGGGGTTCGAGCACTCCATCCCCTGGGCGGCGTAGTCGTAGAACTTGTTCGCCTTCGCGACGATCGTGGACGGATCCGCGGGCACGCTCGGCGTGCCGACGCGCCGGTTCAGGTAGAGGTCGAAGTAGACCGTCTGCGCCCCACCCGCGCGAAGCTTGGGCGGAAAGATGAGGTTCGACGCCATCGCGACGATCCCGGGCTTGGCGAACAGGTCCCAGAAGGGAACGGAGCCGTCGGCGAAATCGAGCCAGACAGGCGTCTTCGACGGCAACACACAGTTGGCCGCGAGCTGCTTCGCGGGCGCACCGTGTCCACCGGCGAGGGCAAGGGCGGCGGCGGCGGCGAGGACCCCGAGCCTCTTCACAGGCCATAACAGTATCCCGCGCACCGGCGAATGCTTGCCACCCTCACAAACGCTTTACGCCTCGCTTGTCGGCTGCGCCACCCGATAGCCGCGAGGCCGGGCTTTGCCCGGCCGCGAAGCGGCCTGTCCGCGCAAAGCGCGGACCAGTGGAGGGGGTCTGGGGGAACCGGGAGGTCCCCCCAGCTATGAACCGGATGCCACGCGCCGACTATTCGTCGAGCGGTGAGTCGACCTCCGGCACTTCCTCGGCCTCGCCGGACTCGTGCGAGGTCGGCGTCTCCGCGCCGGGCGCGCCGCCGAAGTCCAGACCGAGCGAATCGAGGTCGATGCCGTTGCCGCCGTCGGAGTCGATCTCCTCCAGCGCCGCCAGCAGCTGCTCCTCGGTGGCCGGCCGCATGTAGGCGGAGGCCGGCACCTTGTCGGAGGGGCCGATATCGATCGTGCGGTACCGCTTCAGGCCCGTCGCGGCCGGAATCAGCTTGCCGATGATCACGTTCTCCTTCAGCCCCAGCAGCCGGTCGACCTTGCCCTCGATCGAGGCATCGGTCAGCACCTTCGTCGTCTCCTGGAAGGAGGCGGCCGAAAGGAACGACTCCGTCGCGAGCGACGCCTTCGTGATCCCCAGGATCAGCGGCTCGAACGTCGCCTGCTCCTTCTTCTCCTTCTTCACCCGCGCGTTCTCGCGATCCAGCACCGTCTTGTCGACGAGCTGGCCCGGCAGCAGATCAGTCTCGCCGGCGTTGTCGACCCGCACCTTCTTGAGCATCTGGCGCACGATCAGCTCGACGTGCTTGTCGTGGATCTCGACGCCCTGTGACTTGTAGACCTTCTGCACCTCGCCGACGAGGTACAGCTCCGTCGATGTGTAGCCCTTCAGACGCAGCAGGTCGGACGGGTTCAGCGAGCCCTCGTGCAGCGCGTCGCCCGGCTCGACCTCTTGCCCGTTCTTGACGAACAGACGAGTCCGGCGCGGGAGCTGGATCGCCTTCGGCTCTTCCTCCTTCTTCGCGTCGGCCGGGTGGATCGAGACCTTCGGGCCACGATCCGTGTCCTCGATCTCGACCTTGCCGCCGACCTCTGCGAGGGTCGCCGCGCCCTTCGGGTTCCGCGCCTCGAAGATCTCGACGACGCGGGGAAGGCCATGCGTAATGTCGGCGCCGGCGACGCCGCCCGTGTGGAACGTGCGCATCGTCAGCTGCGTGCCCGGCTCGCCGATCGACTGCGCCGCGATGATGCCGACCGCGTCGCCGATCTCGGCGATCGAGCCGGTCGCGAGGAAGGTGCCGTAGCACGTGCGGCACACGCCGAACTCGCTGCGGCACTTCAGCACCGAGCGCACGGGGAGCAGCACCTCATGCGCCGTGTCGCCGAGCGCCTCGATGATCTCCTCGAGCACGGGCAGCGTGACCTCCTCGCCCCTTTCGGCGACGACCGTCTTCCCGGGCTTGCCGCTCGCGAGCGGACGGTGGACGTCCTGCGCGAGCGCGCGGCCGAGGACGCTCTTGTTGATTCCCTCCGCCGCGAAGATCGGGAGCTCGATGAACTCCTTCGTCTTGCAGTCCTCCTCACGGATGATCACGTCCTGCGAGACGTCCACGAGGCGCCGCGTCAGGTAGCCCGAGTCGGCCGTGCGCAGCGCCGTATCCGCGAGCCCCTTGCGGGCGCCGTGCGTCGAGATGAAGTACTCGAGCACCGACAGGCCCTCCATGAAGTTGGCCTTGATCGGGCGCTCGATGATCTCGCCCTTCGGGTTGGCCATCAGGCCACGCATACCGGCGAGCTGGCGGATCTGCTTCGAGCTTCCGCGTGCGCCGGAGTTGGCCATCATGTAGATCGGGTTCAGCTCGTAGAAGGTGCGCTCCATCGCGTCCGCGACGGTGTCTGTCGCCTCCGTCCAGATGTTGACGATCGACTCGTGGCGCTCCTCGTCGGTGATGAGCCCGCGCTCGTACTGGGCCTCGACCTTCTCGACTCGCCCCTCGTACTCGGCAAGGATCTGCTCCTTGTCCGGCGGGATCACGATGTCGTTCTTCGAGATCGTCACGCCCGCCTGAGTCGCGTAGCTGAAACCGAGCGTCTTGATCATGTCGAGCACGCTCGCGATCGAGTGCGCGCCGTATTCGTCCACGAGCTCGATGATGAACACGTCGAGCTCCCGCTTCGGGAGCGTCCGGTTGATGTAGTCGTGCAGCGGCTCCGCGCCGTCGTAGTCCTCGACAGCCTCCGCGAGCACTCGCTCGACCTCGGCGTTGAAGATCACGCGTCCCGCCGTGGTCAGCAGCAGGTCCCCGTTCCAACGGAACTCGATCGGCTCCTGCAGCTTGATCTGCTCGGCCTCGAGGGCATGCTCGACCTGTTCCTCCGAGCCGAAGCGCTTCGGGCGAGGATCGAGCTGCTCGGCGGTGGTCTCGTCGAGCTTCGTCTCGCAATAGGTCAGGTAATAGGTCCCGAGCACCATGTCCTTCGTCGGCGTGGCCAGAGGGCGGCCACTCGCCGGCGAGAGGATGTTGTTGGACGACAGCATCAGCACGCGTGCCTCCGCCTGCGCCTCCGCCGAGAGCGGCAGGTGGACGGCCATCTGGTCGCCGTCGAAGTCCGCGTTGAAGGCGTGGCACACGAGCGGATGCACCTGGATCGCCTTGCCCTCGACGAGCACCGGCTCGAAGGCCTGGATGCCGAGACGGTGCAGCGTCGGCGCCCGGTTCAAGAGCACCGGATGCTCGGCGATGACCTCCTCGAGGACGTCCCAGACCTCCTCGGTCATCGAGTCCACGTACTTCTTCGCCGCCTTGATGTTCTGGACGGACTTCCGCTCGACGAGCCGGCTCATGATGAACGGCTTGAAGAGCTCCAGCGCCATCAGCTTCGGCAGCCCGCACTGGTGCAGCTTCATGTTCGGGCCGGCGACGATCACCGAGCGGCCCGAGTAGTCCACGCGCTTGCCGAGCAGGTTCTGACGGAACCGGCCCTGCTTGCCCTTGAGCATGTCGCTGAGTGACTTCAGCGGCCGGTTGCCCGGGCCCGTGACGGAACGGCCGCGGCGCCCGTTGTCGAACAGGGCGTCGACCGCCTCCTGCAGCATCCGCTTCTCGTTGTTGACGATGATCTCGGGCGCGCCGAGGTCGAGCAGCCGCTTGAGGCGGTTGTTCCGGTTGATGACGCGCCGGTAGAGATCGTTCAGGTCGCTGGTCGCGAACCGGCCACCGTCGAGCTGCACCATCGGCCGCAGCTCGGGCGGGATCACCGGAATCGCCTCGAGGATCATCCACTCGGGCTTGTTCTCCGAGGTGATGAAGGCGTTGACGACCTTCA